>JAEEGG010012916.1_pt1 | contig 17931 bp, 19 predicted proteins | sample 9134161 | NCBI WGS metagenome assembly JAEEGG01 (sample SAMN16246543, study PRJNA631951) | gut metagenome | biome: gut microbiome; feature: rumen; material: CR-attached | host: Bos | place: Iran: Karaj | collected 2018-10 | reverse complement strand
TACACAGGTGTACCAGTTGGCCATTCACGGAACGAGACAATGCAGCAACGTGGCATACAAACGCCATACGCTGATAATAGACTGTCTTTTCTTCGTCCGTCAATTCGCTTGCTTTCTTATGCAGAGCAGAGGGTACACGGCCATTCACTTGATGGCTAACCCTAATCTCTACAGGGGTAAGTTCCCCAAATACGCTCTTACCAGCCTCCATAACGCTCTCGATAAAGCTCTGATTGGCTATCGTGAGAGAGTTGTCAGCGAAGGTTGGCACAATACATTTCTCAGAGAGTTCTTCCAGCGTGATAGCAGAAGTATTGCTCTCAATGAAATTCGGGTGGTTGTTCGGATCGATTTCTTCGTCCATTATTACCACGGCTTCCTCTACGTCATCAGCAGGGATGACAAGGGGGGATGACACAGTACCCTCAATGGGTTCAATGGTCATCGTTTTGGTTTGTTTCGTTTTCTTTGTCATATTATTCTTAATTGGTTAAAATTGTTGTTTACTATGCTACGGCGGTTTGGCTTTGTGTAACTTAGCCCATAACGCCATTGCTTTTTTTATTACCTTTATCAGGGCTACCGCCCCTTCAAGTATAATCTGAAGTGCCTCAATCTTGTCATTGCTGTTCATTTATTATTGTTTCATGGGCACTCTCAGTTTCAGGAGCAACCTCTTCTTTGGGGTCACTCGTAGGTTCTGTAGCACTAGCCTCTTCGGTAGTGCCACCATGTTTTTGAGTGAGGTGTGGCTTGATATAGTCGTTGAATAGTTTGACCAGACACACAACGGTCTGAATAATAACTAGGACATCGCCGATGAACCTCACGTGTTTAAATACTTGTTTCATGTTCTTTGTTTTGCATTAAATTGTTATTACTAAAATTGTTAATTATCTCATACATATATAAGGCTTTGAAAATAGTCTCAGGGAAGAAAAAAATAGGGTAAAACTCACCATCTTTTGATGAATTTTATCCTGAGTTGAGCAATCCTATGTAAGTCGCTAACCTATAACTAAAGTATAGATCCCTCCACAAAGAATTATACGCTCGGTATGACAAATCCAGTTGGTTCTTCGCCAAAAGGACTTAACTGTCATACATAATTGTTACGGACGTTTTTTCTACAATAGGGTTCGCTCCCCTATACGTCCAATAACGCTCTCTTTCTTTCTCGTATATAAGGCTCTGGCTGGTTTTCTAGACGGCGTTTTTCGTGTGATTAAACTATAACCAATATGTAAGCAAAAACAATGAAATAGGGTCATTGGTCACAGGTTTGGTCACAGACGTAACTATCGGAAATTTGACGGAGTTAGGTGATTTTTATGGTAAGTGTAACCAAAAAGAGAGACACCCCACATTGTGTGTTGTATGGGGGGTGTTAATTATTGGTCACAGACATGCTGAAAGGGAATCTTGCTCGATTTTTGTGCGTTTTTCTAAATAGGCTATAATAAGTAGTAGTAGTAATACCAATTACTACTTATACGGAAATGAAGGGGAGGACATCTATAACAGATGCCCTCTTATCTTCAAAAATTCCAGTTGAATTGAGGGAATTGCCATGAGGTACATTCTCCAAGGCATCCTGTTATCGGATTCACTGGCTTATCCCATTCACATACAACATCATCTTCCAATATGTTCAAATCGGGCATTTTGAACTCTGGAAAAGGTATCTGTATGGAGGGATGATCAAATTCAGGTTTTTCTTGATAATATCGACTTTTCCATTCGTGTATGGTGCTTTCAGACATTATCAATCCATTTCCTTTCAAAACTTCAAGGTTCTCTCTTTCTGTCAACGAAGGATTGTAAAGTTTCTGAAATAAGACTATTTTCTCCTGCTTCTCATATTTCTTATTCTTCCGTTGCTGCCTGAGAGAAACTTGTCCCGGTTGGGTTTCAATACCACGTTCACTACAATAGTTATACAACGTGGCCAAACAAACATCAGTAATTATAAGACTGTTTTCCTTTATTGATTTGCTTCTGTCATAGACCAAATCCAATTCATGCCAACGGACTTCTTTTGCCGTAAAGTTTATCAATGCAGGTGTTGTGTATATGCCTGACTTAAAGATAAACTTTGGTCTATGCACATCCCAATACTTGATATAGGAATCACAGATAGCCAACAGTTGCTCCGTTGTCATATTCATGGCATTTACAACCTTTCTCTTCAATGTATCAAGCGTTATTATGCCATCGCTATTGTCAAAGAAACGGTTAAAGTCCACATACAGGTTGAACAGTAGGGTATCAGCGTCCATGTCAGGGAACATCAGCCTCCGTAAGAAAGCGTTGAAACTTAACTTTCGACGGCGTTTCTGACCGTCCACCTGTTTCTCACGATAGAACCATAACTGAAGGTAGCCTGGTTCTGTAAGTTGGTAAGTTTCATTTACCCACTCGTCACGCTCAATCCTGTACTTATACTGGTATTGCCATGAATAATAGTGCATGAAGTCTTGGTAACTCATCGTTGCCATATCATTCAGCATTACTTCGTTAAACGACATCTGATTGCCATTTGCTACAGGAACCTGAATGGATATTCCATAGTCGATTTTAGGGAAGTCAGAAATCGAATAGATTAAGTCCGTCTCATAGGTTTCATTGTTCCCCCAGACCCCATTCATATACTGGCTTATCCTTGTACCACAATCATCTTCCATAGGTTCAGCAGTATCAATCACAATGCAATCAGTAATGGCTTGCGATACATATTGCAGTTCTTCTTTTCTAAGAATCCTATCAAATACATAAACCATTCTGAATCGACGTGAGGCTATGCCATGTTTCAGTAGGCTATCTGAATAGGACATATATACACAGGTCGGCTTGTATCTCAACTGTGCAAGATACTCTGGAACTGTTGTGTACTTTGTTTTGTCAATGTCTATAAAGACAGCCTGAGACCCTTTGAAGAACTGGTCGGCCTTCATGCAGAGTTTCATTCCACCTTTATGCTTCCCCTTTTTGTATTCAGGATCGGTAAGGTGGTTGCCAGTAGAGAAACTTACCCAGTATTGCAGATTAGGGTCATAATCAAATAAATTGCAGAAGGTGTGTCCGCTTGTCGCTAATGATAGGAACTGCGGAACTGTCACGTCCTGCTCAAAAAATGCCATTTTCTCTTTCTGAATGGCATCTGCTCCAGCCCTGCTTAAACAAGCTGTTGCATCAGTCTTTTTCTCGTAGTAGTCAAAACTAACGTTTGTCTTGAACTTAAAATTCTTGTCTGCTATCATAGACGGCTATGTTTTTAAGGTTATTTTCAGATAATAATATCTGTTGGGTCATAGGTCGTAATAAACGTGAACAACCCGGCTCTTAAAGCTCGGTCGTAGTTATAATGACCCATTTTCGTTTTAGCGGCTTTTCTATTTTCAAACACCTCGCCTGTAGGTGTGTAAATACAACGTGTATTCATATAAATTCAAGATTTTAATTGTTATACATCAGTAAGGGTTGATGCTTCTGGTGGGAGCAAAATTTATGGTTCAAATCGTCCAAAGCGTTTCAGTTGCCTTATAAGTTTTACTCAGATTAACGCTATTGGTAATCGTCTTTTGCCAAACTGGTTTGAAATCCCCTGGCATTTGGTATTCACTCACAAAAACGGTGTGACCATTACGTTTCATCTGTCTTGTCCAGTCATAGAATTTCCCATAGTCAAAGTAGCGTGCGGTGCAATAGGTGGAAGTGCCTTTGTACGGAGGGTCTAGGTAAATGAGCGAAGCTGTGGGAATGATCATCTTATCATAACTTCCGCATTGCCATTCAACCCCTTTCAGCTCACCTATCTGTTTGCTGATGTTTCTGATATTCTCGGCTATATAGTCTCTTCCCTTGCAGGAATGCCCCGAATATCCACCATCATAAAACCTACCGTTCCGACTTGCCATGAATCCTACCCAACCAACAGTAGCATCATCATAACGCCCATCGTCTATGTGCCAGGTCTTGCGGACATCATCATAAAGCAACTTGGGGATATGGGTAGGAGGTTGCCAGTTGGTTGTTGTCAGCCTCTCCCACATAGCCACCAGATAGCGATTATTGTCATTAGCTATTCGCCTATAGACTTGGGGAACATGCTGAACGACTGAACAACCGCCACAGAAACAATCGACGAAACTCATACCGCGCTGCATTGACTGCAACATTATCGGTAGAATTTCGTCAACTATCCTTCGTTTGCTTCCAAGGTATTTCATATAGCTGTAAACCATGCTTCTGCTTTACGGCAATAACTGTTGTGCTCTATGCTATACTTCACAGAGCCAGCATTACAACCACATTCTTTCGCAGCATCAAGCATCGTTGGGAAGGTCTTTGTAGTTTTATCCTTAAAAGTAGCCATCACATTAGTTCCTCTTGCTTGTTGAGCCGCTTTCATGTTAACCCTGGTCTCGGCTGTAATTTGGTGGTTTTTCCAATATCCACCGCCATTCTGCTTGACCCAGTTCTTCGCACCTTCAGTAGCAGCTTTTGGCTCGATTCCTTTAAGCCTTTCGCTTTGAGCCGTTTTCTGCTCTTCCGTGCGTTTCTTTCCTTTGTTACCCTCAGAAATCTTTTGTTTTTCTTCATCCGACTTCTTCCTGTTTTTGCTTTTCTCACCAATCTTCTTTTTGGATTCATCTGTATGGTGAAAGCCTTTTTTCTTCCGTGTTGCATTGCGACGTTGGTTTTCTTCATCACTCAACTTCATGCCTGTGCGTCCTGTACCACCAGTGTTCCCATTGAAGCCATTCTCTATAGAATTATTTTCTTTGATGTAATATGATTCTCTTGATTCCAATAGTTCTACGAGTTTATCAATATCTTCATCGTAATGTCTTTCTAGCACTTCGTACTTCCAGTTATCAATTCCGTATTGCTTCCTTGCATCAGCTATTTTGGAACCGCCATAAGGGTTGCTCTTCTGTTCCCATTTGGATCGCCTTGTCGTTTCCTCTGGAGTACAACCTATATACATTTTACCATTCATTTGTTCATTGGGTATGGTCAGCGTGTATTTGTAAACAATACCTTCCCATCCCTTGCCATCCACCCATGTAAGGTGGTTTTTGTCGTATTTTCTTTTATTTCCGACAAGTGTTTTTCCATTCATAATTGATTTAGTTTATAACAAAAAAGGCGGCTAACAACGAGTGCCAACCGTCTTTCCTTTACCTGTTCCGTAGATGTTTACTCAAATGTGCAATAATGCTTCACCCAATACTTCCCTTTATCAGTAAAGCAGATGGATGACGTATGACTGAGCCTAAAGCAAACATCATTGTCTTTCGTTATTTTCCTGAAATAATCCTGTATTCTATTAGCGACACAATTATATGGCTCTTTCCTGTTGGAAATTCCCGACATATAACTGTTGTAGCCAATGAAATTATCTATCCTTTCATTCTCATCATCTACAAGCTCTGGGTACTGTTCACAAAAACATTCATACCAGTTGCATCTTATGTATTTTTCATGTGAATCAAAACCAAGTTCCTTTATCCAAGGTTTATCAATGAGGCAATAGGGTATTCCATCTTCCTCATATAGTCTGCATTCTGCTACATCCGATAAGTAATTGGCGAGCTTTAGCAGGTCAACATTCTGTTTCTTGGCCTCCTTGTAATAGGGTAGCAAAGAATCAAGCCATTTAGGTAGGAATACTTCAAGAGCATCCATGAACTTTGGTGATAACCTCTCTGCTACCGGGAGGTCTCTAATAGTTATTTTCATTTTGTTTTTTGAGATTTGATGGTTAAACATACACCATAATTCTCACGGAGATATTTGACCAGTCCATTGTAGGCATCAATACGCCGACGTGTCCTGGGGCATATCTCCAAGAGGTCTTTCAAGTTAGTCTCAATAGAGGAACCTACAGAAAGAGTGTATTTCTCTTTAAGACGATCAATATCTGCCGAAAAACGGTCATCTGTAATTACGCTGTTTTTGGCAGGTACGCTGCTTTTTTGAACAGGTGCAGCGGCTACCTTTTCTTCATCATGCTCATTCTCCAAGTCCTTCCTGGAATTGAAGTCGAAGAGCGAACTAAATAGGTTCCTAAGCATATTCTGTACCTTATAATGTGGTTTTCCGTGAATGAAGTCCGTACATTTCACGCAATCTGTAGTATGTGGTAATGTCTTTCCCGAAGACTTTCCCATTCACAGCAACAGTTTCTTTTGCATACTTAACAATAGATGCTATATCATAGCACTCAATCAACTCCTTGTATGCTGCCACTACACTTTCGTCATCAGAAAACCCATATTCAATATCATAGTGATACACATAGTATGCTTCCAACTTTGCAGACCACAGTATAAATGGATTATCTATTAGGAGTGTTGACATTATCCCATCGACATCTACAGTCAGGGCAAAGTCAATCTCTTCTTTTGTCATATCTCCAATTTCTTGAAGGTACAGCAAGTCAATAACCTTCCCAAACACAAACTTGGGGAAGGTCTCGTCATCGAGGACTGCAAACGTTCCACTGTCATACGATCCTGCCATTGCTCTAAAAGCGTTATCAGGGTTATCATACTTTTCAAGCGTACACCAAACGGAATCCTCTTTACTCTTTTGATACAGCCTTTGTGTTAGGGTAGGCTTAAACCCTGAAAAGTTTACCATATACGTATTTTTTTTATTAACAGTATGATAGACTCTAGATACACAACAAATCTAGAGATAAGATTTACATAAGTAAAGATTTCAAGTTCTCAGACACGCATTTTAACACGATAAATCGCCTTTTTAGACTATTTCCCCCATTCTGATTCTTGCGTTTTCGCCACATTTTTCATAAGCAAGTAATTAAATAGTAGATGAAGGGCATATTAACAAAAATGGCTCACCTTTGATTTTGGCAAGCCACTTCTGCTATTATCCTGTTTTTTTATGTGCGCTGAGAACTATCCATATCTTGTTGTTCTATCTCCGATAGTTCTTTCTTCCTCTTCTTTATAAGTCTATTTATGGTGCATCTGTCACGACCAAACATTTCTGCTATCTCTGTCTCGCAATGTCCAGCTTCCTTTAATTCAATGAATCTATCTATCACTTCATCTGGAATCTTAGATCCTGGTCCGCTTTTGGATAGTTCCTTGAGCAATTGTTTTAGTTCTTCGTCGCGTGAATATGTACTTACACATGGCTGATTATTAGCAGTGAATATTCTCGTGTGACCATCCTTATACGGTAGGACATCTTTCTCGTTCATTAGCGCAACCTTTGTATATGACAATGTTGGGGTAGAGTTGCGTTTCAAGAGTGTAACTTTGTCAGGCTCTGGTGTATCACGGCTATTAAACAGTTTAAGAAGAACATGACCTTTATACCGTGTTCTTCCGACACCCAATAAAGAAGGAGAGAAGTTGCCTAAGTTAGCGGAACCCGACAGGTCATTGGTTGATAGAGGCTTGTCCTTTGTGTCTAAGACATTTGTGTGAGCTACGAGGATAAACGTCACATATATGCCTCTTTGTTCGCATTTTGCTTGAATATCCTCAATTCGCTTCCACATTCTATTAACGACATCTGGTTGTGTAAACCCTGTCCCACATTTTGTTATGTTGTCAATGATAATTGTAGCATCTTCTTTCAGATTCTCTTCTGATACCTGAATCTCCACGTTATCTAGCCATTGGTCGGCAGTAAAGAAATTACAGTGACTCCATTTCAGCTTTTCTGGAATAGGCGATTTCCCATAGCGTCTTTTCATCTGCCTCACACTCATTTCGTTATCATAATAAAGGACAATCTGAGGAGGAAGTGGGGCTACTTCATTAGAAGGAAGAATGTTACAGACTTCACCTTTTGCAATAGAATAAGCTATTTGCATTACCAAAGTTGACTTGCCTACGCCTTTCTGACCAAATACGACAAGGGTACCGCCTTTGATTAACATGTCGCCAGCCAAATTAACTACGTTCTCATCTGTGTTGTTAATTGTTTCCTGTAGAGACTGCATTTTCTCATACTTATCAATTTCAGAGGCTTCTCTATCATCGAAGGTGGTAACATTACCATTCTGTGAAGAGGAAGAGGCAAATGATTTCCTAAGTTCACGCTCTTTTTCCTGATTTCGACTGTCAAGATAGAGATAGACAGACCAAAATACTCCAGCCCCAATACCGCATCCACGCACTATATGCCAGTCGATTTTCTTTTGGCATAATTGATAAACAACCACTCCGCCGCAGGCTAAACTCATAACCCCTGCTGTGCTTGATACGGACATATATTTGTTGTTCATGCTCACAACAAACCTTGTCCTTTCAATGACAGTCAAAATAATTGACCTCAATATATCCATATTTATTATTTTTTGTAACCGCTACGATTGCCGCCTTTACGTTTTTTTTGCACATTCAGTAGGTCAAGGGCAAGGTCTGCATCAATTACGATAATCTTACCCTGCTGACTAATAGCAGCGTCGATGGCTCCGCTTTTCTTCACCCTTGCACTCGTTGAGAGTGAGCACCCCAATAAATCGCTTAGTCCTTGGAGGCCATACACATAATGTTTCTTAACGTTCTTTTCTATAGGTTCATTTTGGCTTGCCAAACCTAAACCTTCAGCAAGTGCCTCTATAAACTCTTCGAGAGTTGTGTTCAGTAATAATTTATTTTGCTCCATACTCAGATAGAATTTGTTATCTGGTTGCAAAATTATAGCAAATAATTGAGACGGCTCTTAGAACGTGAAGTGTAGAACACCCACTTCCAAATTCAGGGCAAAAAAAGATGTCTGGACTTATCCAGACACCTTGTTAATCATATATGAACTCGTTTTCGATCCTAAAGAAAATGTCGTGCAAATCCTTTATCGCTCTATTGCTATCGTAAAAGTTAACGTTGCTTAGATTTGCAGAAAGGGTCTTACGATTGACTTCAAACTCTTTGGCGAACCATTTGTTTGATATTCTTTTGAGCTGTTTTTTATTGTTGATTATGCCATAATGATGATGGGTCAAAATTGCAAAAATCATTTGATAGTATGTATTGCGCAGCGTCTTTTCTGATTTATAATTGGTTTTAGCCTTTATCTCTAATTCATAGGCTGCACAACGTTGTTTTATCCTCGAAATGAGTTCCTGAGTTAGCTCATTTTCTCTCAGGTATGAGAATCTTGCGTTTAGACCTCTTTTTTCAAAAAAATCTCCGAAGAACTCACTCATTCCTATTGGAGAGAGGGACTTATCCTCTGGAAAATACTTCTCCAAACTCGACATTAAAATGTCTCGATCGCTCACGCGAGGTAGTCATCACAACTTTCTTTTTTATACAGTTTTGAAAAACCTACTCGCAAATGGCTTTTACTTCATAAGCTACCTTTTAAATTATTACTATTTACAAAACTATTTCGACCAGTATTAACACCCCTAGTCAGGACTTCTATATTTGATGACTTGCTCATCATGGCTGCAAAAATACAAAAAGTTCCCGACACTTACGCATCGGGAACACACTAAATGCTTTTTCTTAACCAAATTTAGACAACAGACTTGATATAGCTTAGAATATCCACTAGTTTTTGTTCGTTCACATTGTCTAATAACGCTATTATTTGTGATCGGTATTGACTACGGTTCCATTTCTCCATTTCTAGAGCCTGCGTTTCTGTGGCGGTTTCTATATATGGCTTCATGGTGTTGTACCCCTTGTGACCAGTACATTTCATCACGACTTGCGCTGGAATACCCATCGCGAGACTACAGGAAACGAAGGTGCGCCGTGCATCGTGGCATGATATGATGTCGCAGAATTTGCGCTGCTCCTCCTTACGCTCTGTACCGATAAAGTATGTATCAACAATGATGCGGTCTATGCCAGCGGCTTTTGCAGCATCTTTTATGGCATCATTGAGTTTCTGGTTACTTGGTACATCAAAGACGTGGCCGTCGGCAGTTTCTTTCCCTCTATACCTATTTAATATACTGATGGCTCCATCAGTCAAAGGAATTGATATATGGTCGCTTGTCTTCTGTGTCATCATGTCTATGCGTCCATCAGAAATATGTCCTGTCTTGAGATTGCTGAGGTCTGAATAGCGCAGGGAGGTAAATGCCATGAAACACCACAAGTCGCGTGCTCGTGTCAGTCGCTCGTCTTGGTTGGGGAACTGGAACGTAGAGAAGTTCAGCAACTCGTCATAATGTAAGAACGTAACCGTGCGGCGCATTACTTTTAGGTTCGTCGAGAAACTTAGGACAGCATCGGGTATGCTATATCCTTCCTGTTGGTTAATCCACCGTAAAAAGCATTTTAGCATTGTCGTTTGCTTGTTAATAGTGCGGTTTTTATAACCATTCGCAACATACCAATCTCGAAGTTTAAACATTGCATCCGCAGAAATCTTGTCTGGTGTTATACGAGGATTAGAAGCTGTTAAGTGATGGTATGCTTGCACATATTTCTCCTTACAGTCATCATCCCAGTTCTTTTCTCGCCCACAGGTACGCAGAAACTCGTCGAACAGTTGAGCAAGTGTTTTCTTTCGTGTAACCTTGCTTTCTACAACCTCCTCAATTCGGCCAAGATTGCGATTTACCATATCTTTCAGTTCTTGTGTCGTCGGAACTACGTTTCGCAATGAAAAGGTTTCCATACAGGTTTCGATTTCTTGTCTGAACTCAGATATACGCTCGTTTATTTCGGAAGCGGTAAAGGTCATCTTACGAATATGGTGCGTAGTACCTTTCTTGGCTTTCTGTGTATCATCATCCCACTTGTCAGGCTCTGCATACGCCCCTGTGATGAAAGTGGTCTCACACTTTTTTGAGTTCCACCTTACACGCACAGCCACTTTGTTAGTGTCTGGCTTAATGAAAGCGCGAATTGAAAATTTTATCCTAATCATTCTTTTATATCAATTATTATACTTATCTTTGCAACACAAATCAGCAAAAAGCCTTTTTTTTAGGCTTCTGCTGCGCAAAGTTAATAAGAAAAAGGGGAACCCCCAAAGGGTACCCCCGTAGTTGACAATATAAAGAATGACTTGACATTAAGAGAATGTCAAATGTGTCAAAAATAACTGAAACACAGAGAGTTGGATGTCAGGTGGAATTAAATCTTCTCATAACGAACTTTCCTCTCTCTCCGCTCTCAGAAGCCTGCTGATTTCAGCGGGCTTTTTTTGATTCCGTGTATTAGTGCGCAGAGCTTTGTCAAAATTTCGGCGTCGGATTCTCGAAGAAATGCGCTTTGTGGAGGAAGCCTAAGAGCCTGATAATCAACATCGGCTTGTTCGTCGAGCCCTCGATCAGATACCGTGCAGAGACCGTGTAGAGACCGACCAGAGACCGTGAAAGCGGGTTTGGATGTAAAGTTTTACGTATACTCTGGTTGATGAAACTGTTATGTCACACAGAAATCACAGAAATCACAGAAACCTTGTCGGGCGTATTTAAAAGAAAACAAAGAAAACCCTTTTTCCTGTTTGTCGACTTCGTCTTTGATGTTGTGCCCGTCGGATTTTCCTTGTATGCGAGCATCCAGATAAAATCCTGCAGCCACCCCATCAATCTCTACGAGATACAACCTGTAAAAAGAAAAACATAGATAAACCTATGCCCTGAAAGGGCTAAATAATGATCGTGCTCGATAATGCCCTGAAAGGGCTAAATATCTTAGGATAGGGGCTCGCCCCTATCTGATTGATCCACACACCAACTAACATGCCCCTATAAGGGGCTCATAACTTTTTTTATGCAATAAAGCCACAGAGCTTTTTCCTGAAAGAGTTGACACAATCAAAAATGTCGTACTGGATTTGTTGACAACATTTTCGCATTTTCTTTTTTTTGAAAAAACGGAATGGATTTCAAGAAAATCTGCCCGAATATTTGTTGTTTCAAAGAAAAAGTAGTATCTTTGCAGCGAAAAGTATTTAATTGTATTACAAAATGGACTCTGTAACAAGAAGACCGACGTCTTTCCGACTGAGAACTGATCTGCTCGAAAGCCTTAGACGCAATGCAAGATTGGCGAATAGAACGTTGAACAATTACGTGGAGAGTGTTCTGCTGGAGATTGTTTATAACGAGCCCAATGCATTGACGCAGAGTGCAATCGCTGAAGCCAAGTCTCGCAAGGAATATCCTGCGGGCGAGCTTTATGAGAGTGCCGACGAATTGTTCGAAGCTCTTGAGACTGTGAAGAAGAAATGAAGAAAGTCTTTCCTTCCGGACAGTTCAAGAAGGATTACAAGCGTTATCGTAATCAGCCGAAGAAGATAGAGGCGTTAAAGGTTATTGTTGACATGCTGATCAACGAAGAACCGATTCCTTCCATCTTTCGTCCTCACATGCTTAAGGGTAACTATGAGGGATGCATGGAGTGTCATATCTTGGGCAACTTTCTTCTGATATGGATTGACGAGCGTAATGATGTGATAGAACTCTTGCGCCTGGGCTCTCACTCCGAACTCTTCAAGTAGCCGCAGATTTTTTTTCTGAAAGAGTAGACATAATCGGAAATGTCGTACTGAATTTGTTGACACTTGCGCTTATGTCAACATGGTCAGTAAACTGTCAACTGTTTTAGGAAAAGACACCCCAAAAAAGTGCTCACGCAAACTACGCCGCATCCGCCCGAGCCGAATGCAGAAAAGCTTGCTTATTTTGTTGAGGCGAGTAGGATGTCTACGGAGCGAAGCTTCGTGAGATTGCAAGCAAATAACTATTTTGTCAAAATTTCGGATTTTGAAACACGTATAAACGCGCCGATTTTATAAAAGCTAAATGCCTGATAATCAATATTAGGCTGCTCGCTCAACCCCCAATCAGATACCCTGCAGAGCCGCCGTTGAGCCGCCGTTGAGCCGCTAAATGCGGATTCGGATGTCAAGTTTTACGTGTACTCTGACCGGCGGGTCGTTGTTTGCAATTTGCAATTTGCACAATTTGCACGAGCATTTTTAGCAAATTCCGGGTTAAGGATAGAAACAGGAGAAATTGCTCTAGATTTTCCTGAGAGAGTTGACAAAATCAGAAATGTCGTACTGGATTTGTTGACAACATTTTTGCATTTTCGCATTTTTGTTTTTTTGAAATCTGTACAATGAAAGGGGTAATCCATACATTTTTTTGAAAAAATACTTGTTGAGGATTTGCGGAATTAAGAAATTTTTGTATTTTTGCATTGTCTTCACGCCGAAAGCGGCTCAAAAACCGCTGGGAAAAGCTGAAGGAAAGCGTTCCTTTGGAGTTGTGTGGTCCTACATAAATGTAAAAGCGTCATCGATGCTTTGTCTATTGGCTCACTGAAACCTGAGAAATTTCATATTGCAAGTCAAAGGACAATGTCAGAAGTGAATGCTACGGGTATGCAATTATAGTATCCCGGGGTGTGCATGAGGGTATGCTATATCCTCAAGGCACACTTTTCCGGAAATATGTGTAACATACCGGCGTAGGCAGTCACTCTACAAGTCAACTTGCAAGGGTTTTCTCAGGACCTCAGTGGCAGACGAGTAGAGTTGGAGGCCTACGTTTTTTGCATTCTTGTAGATAAAAGAATTACCTCAACCGCTTTTATTGGGCTTCTAAAAGCATAAAACTTTTCAAAAATATGAAAAAGTTTTTGATGGTGGCAGTTGCCATGTTTGTGACCTGTGTTATGAATGCCCAGGTAAAAGAACAGATTCAGCAGAGCAAGGATCGTTCTGCAAAGTTAGCGGCTCTCTGTAAGGATTTCAAAACTTGTGGAAATGCAAACATTGACGGTTACGGCAATGAAGTAAAGGCTGCAGCATTATTCGCAATTCAGAATAGTGAGCAGTTAGAGAACATGTACAAGCGTCAAATTGGCGAGACCGCTGACGGCGTTACAGATGTTACAATCAAAAAACCTACACTTGAGGAATGGGCAACACTCGCCACTTCAATTGCAGGAGAGGGTGCTAGTATCAAAGCTGCTGTTGACAAAGCAAAGTCCGCAGGTGAGGAAGCTAAGAATTTGGCACAGGAGGCATCGTCTGTAAAGAATCCGATGAAGGCAGCTAAGGCTGCAAAAACGGCAAAGGCAGCAGCATCTGTTATGGAATTCGGAAACACTGCCACTCCTATTCTGTTTGAAGAGTCTGCAGCACAAGTAAAAGCGGTTCAGGAAATCATCGAGACTTTGAAGTCCGGTAAGAACCTCTAATTTACATGAATAGGCTTTCTATTTTCCTTCTGATGATTGTGTGTGTCCAGTTTGGACATGCACAATCTCAGGATGCAGCCATACTACAAGAGCAAGAACTGCAAAAAAGTGTGGAGTTTTTCAATCAAAAACAAGTAAATGATGACCGAGAAGTGGTTGGCGTTGCAAAATTTAAAACTGATACAGAAAGTCCATACGCTTCGTTAGTGACAGAAAAAGTTATTGAGGTTTTGAAAAACAGCAACAGATTTATTGTTGTAGATAGAACAAACCGGGATAAAGTCCAAGAAGAGCTAGAATATCAAAAACGTGAAGAGTTCATCGGGAAAGATGTTGCAGAACAAGGTAGTAGTCTTGCTGCAAAAAAACTAGTCCAGGGAACTATTACAAAAATCCCTGTGTACAGAATGAAGAATCCAGATGGAAGTGTAAGAGGATATAAAGCGAGCGTTGCCTTTCAATTAAAGGTGGATGATGTTGCTACTCAACAAACTACAGAAGCGATGTCTTTTGAAGGAAAAGCCAGCAAAGAGTGCATTTCTGCGCAAGCAGCAGTCCAAATGGCGATGAACTCTTTAGAACCGGCATTGACAGAATATGTTCGGACGACTTTTCCTCTCCATGCTAAGATTGTAAAGATTGTGAATGCTAGTAATGGTAAAGCAGAAACCATACTTATCAAAGGGGGTAAGAAACATGGAGTAAAGGTGGGAGATCGATTCATCGTGAATGCCGTAGAAATATTAGACGGAGAAGAAATCCCAACGGAAATAGGAGATGTGACGGTATTAAAACATGTTGGAGAGGTTTTTTCAGAATGTAAAGTTGACAAAAAGGTACAACAACAATTATATGGTTTGTTTAATGCGAACACAAAATTGCGTTGTACTATGATAATCAAAAAGTAAGTTCCATGAAACGTATAATTCTGTCTGTCATTCTTACGGTGTTCTATATTCATGCCAATGCACAATACAATTGTGTTGTGAAAACGTCAGACCGTGAATCAGTAACATTTCGCGTTGTGGGTTATGGATCAAATACAAAAAAAGCGGTTGTTGACGCTGAGATTTCTGCCATCAAAACAATTTGTTTTATTGGAGCCGATGGGACTTCATATTCTATACCGATGGTTCCCGCGGGCGAAAACAAAGCATTCGCTGACAACTCGGCATTCTTTAATTCATTTTATTCAGAACGATATCGTGACTTCATAGAATCATCCATTGCGGTATCCAATCTTGGCAAGGACGCGAGCAAGCGAAAATGTCAGACATTTGATGTTAAGATTAGAACAGAAAAATTGCGTAAGTATTTAGAGCAAAATGGGGTGATCAGGAAGTTCGGCTTATAAACATTATGCATTTAAAAATGAGAAAATTTATCATTTCCCTGTTTTCTTTGGTTGTGGCGTTTAGTAGCGCACAGAACATCTCAACTGTACAACCTAAAATTATGGTGGTGCCATACGTCACAGAGGGTAACGATATTCGTCAAACTATAGAAAAAGACCCCAATATAAGGATCGTTTTATCTAAAATTAGAGAAGCGTTTGACAAAAGAGGGTTTACCTCTATTGATATAGAAACAAAATTGAAATCGCAGTCTGTAAACAATGCCTTATCAGATAATGCACAAACAAGTCGCAGTTCAATGGTGATTCAAAACTCTGGTGCAGATATTTATGTTGAATCAGAATATATATACACTCCATCATCAAGTGGAAATAGTGTTAAAGTTTTGATGAAAGCCTGTGACGTATCCACAGGAGGTGCACTTGCAAGCAAAGATGCCTTCTCTGGACAATTCTATACAGAAGATATTGGTAGGCTTGCTGGAGCGGCCGTTGAAAAGGTTGCAGATGATTTCTTGAACGTGATTCAAACAAAATTTGATGATATAGTGGAGAATGGGCGCTCTATAATCCTTGATATTAAAATTGATGAAGCGTCCACGCATACATTGCATGAAGAGAAAAATGGATCTGAACTTGTTGATCAGATTGAAGACTGGGTTGCCGACCATGCTTACAAAAATAATTATCACGTACAAGGAAGTTCCGAATTGGAAATGATCTTTGATGACATACGCATTCCACTAAAAGATGGAAATGGTAGAAACTATAATATCAACCAGTTTGACCGTGAAGTTCGTCAACTATTCAGAAATTTAGGTCTTCAAGTGGCTCACGTCACGAGAAACAACACACTTGTGATTACCATAAAATAATAGCAATATGAGAAAATTAATCACACTTCTATGCCTTATTTGTGTAGTTACAAATATGATGGCACAGGGCAATGATGTATTTATCTCGGTAGCAATGCCTTCAAACAGTGTTCTTGATAATAGCACAAAGACATTACTTAAGAATAAGTTATTGGCGATATGTACTACTAATAGTGTTGCTGCCACTGAATGCGGAGCCATAGCAATGATTCCTGAGGTTAGCATACTTGACGAACAACTAGTTGAGACGGGTATGCGAAACCTTTATACAACAGAAGTGAATGTCTCTGTAAGTGTAATAAACATCATTACCAATACCATATTTAATACTCTTAATTTAACATCCAAGGGCGATGGATATTCCAAAACAGAGGCTCTGCGCTCTGCAATAAAAAAGATAAATGAGCAAAAATATGGAGAATTTGCACGAGTGACAAAGAAGAAGGTTGCAGATTATTATAGCAGCAATTCAGCGAATTTGATAAATAAGGCTAACACATTGTGTGCACAACAGTTATATGACGAGGCGATAGCACTACTAGCAACATACCCAGAGTCATTGCCGAATTATCCACAAATATCTATTGCAATACAGAAAATTTATCAACAATATCTTACTCAGAATTGTGAGGAGATCATGATGATGGCTCATGCAGAATATGCAAAAAGGAATTTCGAAAAAGCTGCTGACCTCGCAGCATCTGTAGATCCCTCATGTAGTTGTTTCAATAGTGCAAAGACGTTGCTTTCTTCGATAAAAAAGGACAATGATATCGTATATCAAAATGAAATTGAGAGTCAAAAAGAAGAAATGAAGTCAAAAGAAAAAATTGCAACAGCAACAATTAATGCAGCAAAAGATATTGCTGTCGCCTATTTCAAAAGAGGAAGCAATTATGTGTTCTTTTGGTAATCATTCTTTTACATAATAGTATTCATTCTGGTTAATCGCCATCGTTGAGCCTAAAAGCGATGGCGATTGTTTGTATGCATTTCTTCTAACAACGAACGGACACAATTTACGCTTGTCCGTTATGTCCGTTATGGCCGTTGAGGGTCGTTTAGTTGCCATCGCCTGAAGGCTCGGCCGCATTTGCTATAGCAAAAGCACGTGGCTGTTCGCCGCAGACATTACTCACGCTCGGCAGAAATTAATCAAGCTTGTCTCTGCTTCAATGGTCTTTACACCCCCTTCGGTTCCCCCGTTATCGGGGGACAGAAACGCTTACTCGTAATGTTCTCAGACTGTTCTCAGACTGTCGTCAGAGGGTTCAAAATTGAAGTTTTTCGCCGTAGTTTAGGGCGGTTTTGGCGAGTTTTTGGGGCGAAAGTAGGGGAGATTTGAGGCTTTTTTGAGCCAAAATTGGGGCAAAACGGTGGAGATTTGGGGGCGATTTTGCCCGGTTTTTGTACTGTTGGGGACAAAAAGGTATAGTTGGCTGTAACGTTATGACCATACACAATGAATCTTTTCTGTTGATAACCAGTGGATTGTGGGTAAAAGTGCTACAGTGCTACAGTGCTACAGTTCCAA
>JAEEGG010012914.1_pt1 | contig 17933 bp, 8 predicted proteins | sample 9134161 | NCBI WGS metagenome assembly JAEEGG01 (sample SAMN16246543, study PRJNA631951) | gut metagenome | biome: gut microbiome; feature: rumen; material: CR-attached | host: Bos | place: Iran: Karaj | collected 2018-10 | reverse complement strand
CCGCCCTCGCCACCTGGGACCGCCTCCTCGCCTCCGCCGCCTCCGGCGACGCCGGCGCAAAAACCGACCCCGACTTGCTCGCCTCCGCCCGCCTCCAGCGCGCCCTGGCCCTCCACACCCTGGGCCGCACCGGCGAAGCCGCATCCGCCCTCGAAGACCTCCTTGCCGCCACCCCCCACGGTCCCGCCGCCGCCCAGGCCCACTACTGGCGCGGTGAACTCCAGGCCCGCGACGAAGACTGGCCCGCCGCCGAGACCTCCTTCCGCGCCGCCCTGGCCGAACCCGCCGACCCCCGCACCGCCTCCCTCGCCCGCCTCCGCCTCGTCACCGCCCTCCAGCGGCAGGACCGCATGGACGACGCCGCCGACCAGACCGAGCCCCTCCTGGCGGACTCCACCTTCATCGCCGAGAACCCGGCCCTCGTCGAGTGGCTGCTGAAACTCCGCTTCGACCAAGGCCAGACCACCCGCGCCCTCCGCGCCGCCACCGAACTCGCCCAGAACGCCCCCGACGGCCCCTGGCGCCAGATCGCCTGGTACTGGGTGGGCGTCTGCCGCTCCCGCACCGGCGACGAAGCCGCCGCCGCCGAAGCCTACGAACGCGCCGCCGCCATCCCCGCCCAAACCCGCGAAGGCACCACCGCCCTCCTCAGCCTGGCGGGCATCGACCGCGACGCCGGCCGCTACGACCTCGCCCTCTCCCGCTTCTCCGCCGCCGCCGACCAGGCCCGCGACGACGACTCCCTCGACCTGCGCGTCCGCGCCTACTTCGGCCTGGGCGAGACCGAAGAAGCCGCGGGCCGCCCTTCCGAAGCCGCCCGCCACTACCGCGTCGTCGCCGTCCTCTTCGACGACCCCGAACTCTCCCCCCACGCCCTCTACCGCTCCGGCCTCCTCCTCAAGAGCCTCGGCCGCGACGCCGAAGCCGCCGACGCCTTCGCCGAACTCACCGCCCGCTACCCCGAATCCGCCTTCGCCCGCCAGGCCGCCGCCGAACAAGCCCCCGCCGCCCCTTCCGCCCCTTCCGCCCCCGAGGACCCCGCCCCGTGATTGCCGAATGGAACATCCGCGCCTGCTCCTCCCAGTGCGCCGCGTGCCACCGACCCTTCGACGACGGCGAACGCCTGACCTCCCGCCTCCTCTTCACCCCCGAAGGCTACCTCCGCGAAGACTACTGCCGCGCCTGCTGGCCCAACCGCCCCGACCCCGGCAGCGGCCTTTCCGACTGGTCCGCCGTATGGCACGCCCCCGCGCCCCCGCCGCCCGAGCCCCTCAAGAAAGAGACCGCCGAGTCCCTCCTGCGCGAACTCATGGAGACCGACCAGACCGACCAGCGCAACGCCATCTTCATCCTGGCCGTCATGCTCGAACGCCGCCGCATCCTCGTCGAAAAAGACATCCAGACCCTCCCCGACGGCACCCGCGTCCGCATCTACGAACACAAAAAGACCGGCGAATCCTTCGTCATCCCCGACCCCCAGCTCAAGCTCGCCGAAATCGCCACCGTCGAACTCGAAGTCATGTCCCTCCTCGGCATCCCCCCTCCCGGCACCAAGCCGTCCCCTCCGTCCCCCCCGTCCCCCAAAAACGATCCAACGACCCAACCATCCAACGCCCCAACGATTTCCCCATCCAACGATCCAACAATTCAACGATCCAACGATCCAACGATTCCCCCACCTCCACCCCAAGAGGCCCCCCAATGAAACAGCCCCCTCCCGACTCCGCAACCCTCCGCATCCTCCCCGAAATCCGCGACGCCCTTACCGCGGGCCGTCCCGTCGTGGCCCTCGAATCCACGATCATCTCCCACGGCATGCCCTATCCCGAGAACCTCGCCTTCGCGGCCGAAGTCGAGAACGTCATCCGCGCCGCGGGCGCCGTCCCCGCGACCCTGGCGGTCATCGACGGCCGCTGCCAGGTCGGCTGCGGTCCCGACGAACTCGCCATCCTGGCGCGCGGCGAAAACATCGCCAAAGTCTCCCGGCGCGACCTGCCCGTACTGGCCGCGCGCCGCCAGACCGGAGCCACCACCGTCGCCGCCACCATGATCATCGCCGCGATGGCGGGAATCAAGGTCTTCGCGACCGGCGGCATCGGCGGCGTCCACCGCCACGGCGAAAGCACCATGGACATCTCCGCCGACCTCCAGGAACTCGCGCACACCCCGGTGGCCGTCGTCTGCGCCGGATGCAAATCCATCCTCGACATCGGCCGCACCCTCGAATACCTCGAAACCTTCGGCGTCCCCGTCCTCTGCATGGGCTCCACCCACTTCCCGGCCTTCTACTGCAAAGAAAGCGGCTACGAAGCCGACACCGCCTGCCCGACCCCGGCCGACGCCGCCTCCATCATCCGCGCCAAATGGGATCTCGGCCTCGGCGGCGGCGTCCTCGTCGCCAACCCCATCCCCGACCAGTACGCCATGGACCCCGCCCGCATGAACGCCGTCATCGAGCAGGCCCTCGCGGAAGCCGACCGCCGCCACATCCACGGCAAAGCCATCACCCCCTTCCTCCTCGCCTGGATCAAAGACGCCACCGGCGGCGACTCCCTCGCCTCCAACATCCAGCTCGCCTACCACAACGCCCGCACCGCCGCCCAAATCGCCGTCGAACTCTGCAAATGAAGCCCCTCCCCTCCCTCGCCCCCGCCCTCCTCGCCGCCCTCCTGCTCTGCACCGCCCCCCAGGGGGCTCGGGGGGCAGAGCCCCCCGTCCCTTGCGAAACCCTCCCCACCCCCTCCACCTTCCTCCACGACATCTCCTGGACCCCCAACCCACCCCCCGCCACCGACGGCACCCTCAGCCTGACCCTCGGCGACGACCCCGAAACCATCCGCTACTTCGAAGTCCCCCGCACCGAATGGGAAGCCTTCAAGACCGCCGACTCCCCCGGCTCCTTTTACGCCAAGAACATCCGCCAAGCCTATGAGCGCCAGTACGGCGCCTCCCGCGAAGAAAAATTCGACACCCCGATCCCCGTCCAGACCCAGATCGACGCCCTCTGCGCCTTCAACGAAGAATGCGAACCCGTGGTCCTCGAAGCCATCGAGAACGCCCACACCTCCATCTACATCGCCTGTTATGCCTTCACCCGCACCCGCATCGCCCGCGCCCTTCTCGACGCCCATTCCCGCGGCGTCCGCATCGCCGTCAAGATGGACACCCGCCAAGCCGAACACCCCGGCGCCCAACGCATCCTCGCGCTCTTCCGCGAAGCCGGCATCCCGGTGACCCTCATCTACACCACCGGCGAATACTCCGCCATGCACAACAAATTCATGATCTTCGACATGCTCCAGGTCGTGACCGGCAGCTACAACTACACCACCCAGGCCCAAGTCTCCAACTGGGAAAACCTCATCTGGCTCCGCTCCCCCTCCATGGCCGAACAATACAAACAAGCTTGGGACGCCATCGTCTCCGACACCCCCTAATTTCCCGCTTGACCTTTTCCCTCCCCCCGCTATACTGCCCCGCGAATTCAGGTTCCAGCGTAGCTCAATGGTAGAGCGGTTGGCTGTTAACCAATAGGTTGCAGGTTCGAGCCCTGCCGCTGGAGCCATTCTTTCTGTCTTCCGGGCTAGGCCGCCGGCGGTAACCGGCGGCCGAACCGCAAAAAGGAGCGTTCCCGATGCAACGGACGGCGGAAAGGCCTCCGCCCGCCGGAAAAAACCGATCCCTCCGGCACGAGGTTGTTTCGCAGCAAACCGCGCGCACCGCGCCAGCGCTTTTCAGGGCGCCCCGGCACGCCGCGCAGAAAGCCAGAACCATGAAAACAACCCAACCGAAAGAATCCGAAGTCATCCACAAGTGGTATCTGATCGATGCCACCGACAAGCCCGCCGGCCGCCTGGCCGTCGACGTCTGCCGCCTGCTCCGCGGCCGCGGCAAGCCCGACTACACGCCCCACATCGACATGGGCGATTTCGTCGTCGTGACCAACTGCTCGAAGATCAAGCTCACCGGCCGCAAGGAAACCGGCAAGACCTACGCCAAGTACACCCGCTACCAGAGCGGCCTGACCGAGACGCCCGCCGAGAAGATCCGCGCGAAGGATCCCGGCTACATCCTCGTCCACGCCGTCCGCGGCATGCTGCCGAAGAACCGTCTCAGCCGCCAGCTCATCAAGCGCCTGAAGACCTACGCCGGCGCCGAGCATCCCCACGCCGCCCAGAACCCCGAAGTCATTGGCTAAAGGAGAACGACCATGGCCACGAAGAAACCCGAAATCGAATACCTCGCCACCGGCCGCCGCAAGACCGCCATCGCCCAGGTCCGCCTGTTCAAGGGCGACGGGACCATCACCGTCAACGGACGCGCCTTCGCCGACTACTTCCCCACCACCGACGTGCAGCTGCTCGTCGAAGCCCCGTTCAAGGCGCTTGAAGCCATGGGCCAGTACGACGTCATCGCCAAGTGCGTCGGCGGCGGCGCGGTCGGCCAGGCCGGCGCCCTGCGGCACGGCATCGCGCGCGCGCTGATCCAGGTGGACGAGAACTTCCGTGCCGTCCTCAAGAAGGCCGGCTTCCTCACCCGCGACCCTCGCATGAAGGAACGCAAGAAGCCCGGCCAGCCCGGCGCCCGCCGTCGCTTCCAGTTCTCGAAACGCTGATCCACCCTCCAGCGCACAAGCCCCCGGCGATTCCCCGCCGGGGCTTTTTTTTGCCCTTCCCCGCCCCCTTCCCTCCCCTCGAATTTGCCTCGCGATATCAAGGAAAACATTGCCGTTTCCCTCACATTTCACTCTCCCACGCCACCTACCTTTCACCCTCCGCCTGCCCCTTGGTACAGTTCAGGCCTCGGGTAGGGCGGGCAGTCCCCTGCCCGCCGTGCGCAAGGGCTGCGGCATGAAAGCAAATCCATGCGCGAGACAAGCGCCCTGCGGCGAATGGACTCGCCGCCCTACGGCGAAACTTGTCGGGCGCTCCCTCCGGTAGGGCCCGACCTCCGGGCGGGCCGTGCGCCAGAATGGCCCATGACGGGCCGCCCGGAGGTCGGCCCCTACCGCCCAGCCGCACCCTGCAAAAACCTGCCACACATGGGACAAGCCCGCTCGCTCTCCTTTCGCTTCTGCCTGCGGAGCAAAACACGGAGCGCGCGGAGGAAGGAGACACGGAGATTTTCCAAGGAGGAGCTTCGCGCGTCCAAAAACGTCCCGAAGAAGTGTTTGTCCGGCGTTTTCCGGGTGCGAAGGCTCCTCCAACAAACACCTCCTCCAAAAACTCCTCCGTGCCTCCTTCCTCCGCGCGCTCCGTGTTTCGCGCCGCGAGCCCCCTGCCCCCTCCTTCCCCCTTTCCCTGCCCCCTCCTTCCCCCTCCTCACCCTCCCCCGCCCCCACCGCCGCCCCTCACCCCTCCCGCTTCCCGCTCCGCCACCATCTCCGTCACCGCCCGTCCCGCCAGCGCCTCCGGCCGCCCTCCCGGCCTGATCCACTCATCCAGCAACTCCCCGGGCAGCACCAGCGGCATCCGGTCGTGGATTTCTGCGAGCCGTCCCGCCGCCGCCCGCGTCAGCACCGCGAACACCGGCCACTCCCCTTCCATCCGGTACAACCCGCACAGCCACGCCACGGCGCCTCCCGCCGGACGGATGATGAACTTGTCCCCGGCCACCTTCCGCCCCGTCGGCCCGATGCGGTGCTCCCACTCGTAGTACCACGCCGCCGGCACCGCGCACCGCCTCCCCAGCCACGACTCGGAAAACGACGCCTTCCGCGCCGCCGTCTCCACCCTGGCGTTCACCACCAGCCCCCCGCCCGGCATCCGGAACCCCCATTGCATCGCGAAAGCCGCCCGCCGCCCGTCCTTCCCCGGGGCCACCACCGGCACCACGTCCGTCGGCCGCGCGTCCCCCTCCGTGCGGAGCGCCTTCCCCGCCTTCAAAAACCGACCCGCCAGGCGCGACCCAACGACCGCGGCCACCATCTCACCCACCCCTTCCCTGTCCGCCTCCAGATGGAACCGCGTGCACATCCCCCGCGCCCCCCGGTCACAAATCCTCGAACCGCACCTTGAACAACAGATCCCGGTCCTGGATCCGGCCCTCGTCCAGCCCCAACTTGAACCAGCGCATCCGCGACTGGCTCGTCCCGTGCGTGAAACTCTCCGGCTGCACGTACCCGCGCGCCTTCTTCTGAAGATAGTCGTCGCCGATCACCTGCGCGCACCGGATGGCCTCCTCGATGTCCCCGTCCTCCAGGCTGCCGAAGCGCGCATTGTCGTGGTGCGCCCACACCCCGGCGAGGAAGTCCGCCTGCAGCTCCAGGCGCACGCTCACCCGGTTCGCCGCCTCCTTGTCCAGCCTGGCCATCTCCTTGTGCTTCTCCCCGAGGATGCCGAGCATGTTCTGCACATGGTGCCCCACCTCGTGGCCGATGACGTAGGCGTACGCGAAATCCCCGTCCGCGCCCAACTGCTCGCGCATCGTGGAGAAGAACGACAAATCGATGTACAGGCACTTGTCCGCCGAGCAGTAGAACGGCCCCACCTGCTTGCTGGCGCCGCCGCAGCCGCTCTGGACCGAATCCGTGAACAGCACGAGCGTCGGCGGCTCGTACGTCCGCCCCATCTCCCGGAAAATCCCGCTCCACACGTCCTCGGTCCCCGCGAGCACCTGGGCCGAGAACTCCGCCAGCTCCTGCTCCTCCGCCGTCGGCTTGTACTCCCCGCCGCCGGCCGTCTGCCCCGCCTGGATGCCGCCGCCGCCCGATTCCACGACCGCGTTGAGCACCGCGTTCAGCGGATTCCCGCCCGTCATGTACGCGAACAGCGCCACGAGCAGCAGCCCGCCCAGACCCAATCCCCCGGCCATCTTCATTCCGCCCTTCCCGCGGATATCCCTGACGTTCGAACTCGCCCTGCGGCCCTGCATTCTCATTGCGCACCTTCCTTTCTTCCCGGCACTCTACCCGCATTCCCCGAAAAATCCACGCCAAAACTCATCCCCCGCCCCCTTCCCTTTCCCCGCCGGAGGGTTGCCGAGGTCCGGCGGGAGAAAATCCGGGATTGCGTATCCTTCCGCGCCGTGTAAAATGCATGTCGCAAGACGGAATCCGGTATTCCGCCGGCTTCCGCCTTCCAGGAAGGAGCCGTACACATGAAACCGTTCGCCCGTCATTCCGCGGTGGCCGTTCTCGTCCTCTCCGCGCTGTTCCCCTCCGGTGTGTTCCTTCCTGCCGCGCGGGCGGAGGCCATCCTCCAGTGTTTCAACCTGTCGCACAACGAGATCGCCGCGCGCATCCCCGAAATCGCCGAGGCGGGCTACTCCGCGCTCTGGATTCCGCCGCCCACCAAGGCCAACGGCGGGATGTCCGTCGGGTACGACCTGTTCGATCCCTTCGACATCGGCTCGACCGACCTCCGCGGCCAGTACCCCACCCGCTACGGCACCAAGGCCGACCTGCTCAACCTCATCGACGTCGCCCACCGCTTCGGCATGCGCGTCTATTTCGACAATGTCATGAACCACCGCGCCTACGACGTGCCCGGCTACAACGAAAACACGCCCGTCGACGTGTACCCCGGCATGGTCGCCGAGGACTTCCACCTCCGCGTCACGTCCGACGGCTACTACCGCAAGTGGGACAACATCGACTGGAACAACTTCTCCGAGTGGGATGTCATGTACCGCCCGCTCTCCGACCTCATCGACATCGCCCACGAGAATCTCACGAGGGACGGCGACAACCGCCCCTTCAACGGCAACTTCGGCCCGGGCTTCGAGATGGGCCAGTGGTACCCGAAGCCCTACATCGTCCGCCACGCCTACCGCAAGGGGGACACGTGGAAGCTCTTCGACCGCATGCCCGTCCCTTGGAAGCGGAACGAGGACTACTCCGTCGGCGACGGCGCGCTCCAGAACACCGACTCGGACAACGGCGTCAACCTCTACACCGGCTTCGGGAACTCCGCCTGGAACCCCGAAGACCCGGCCACCAAGGCGCTGCTCGAAGAACACGCCGCCTGGTTCGCGGAGAACGACGCCGCCAACGGCGTCTCGACGACGCTCATCGAAAACTACCCCAATTTCTACAAGGAAAAGGTGGACGACTACCTCAACCGCGCCGTCCGCTGGCTCGTCGACGCGACCCACGTGGACGGCCTGCGCCTGGACGCGGTCAAGCACGTGCCGTACACCTTCTTCGGCGACGCCTACGGGGCTGACAAGGAGCGCTCCAGCTTCGGCTACATCGGCCAGGCCCAGTGGCAGTTCAACATGACCCGCGGCTTCAACGACTGGACCAACCACCGCGACACGGTCTTCTCCAACGACGGCCCGCGCGACGACCTGATGGTCTTCGGCGAGCACCTCGCGGCGCCGCCGGCCCAGGGGCCGTACATCGACGCGGGGATGCGGCTGGTGGACAGCGACCTGCGCTCCGCGCTCGACGATGCGTTCAAGTTCAACCAGCTCTGGGGCTTCGAATACCCCGGCCATGCGGGCTTCGGCCCGGACCACGGCATCATGCACGCGCAAAGCCACGACGACGACCACGTGGACCGCAAGCAGCTCCACCACGCCTACTACTACATGCGGAGCGGCCTCGGCCTCGTCTACACCGACGGCAACAACCGGGCGCCGGAGCTTTCCAATTCCGGCGGCGCATTCCCCCGCTGGGCCTGCACGGACTACCTCGGGCAATGGGGCGAGAGCCAGATTCCGACTCTCCTCAAGGTCCACGAGAATTTCGCGATGTACAGTGACACGGCCTGCCCCATCGACTACCAGCCCGGCAACTTCATCGCGTGGGAACGCGGCGGCGGCTGGCCGTGGAACCGGGTGCTGGTCATGTTCAACTCGCACCGGGACGACGGGCAGACCATCTGGACGGGAGGGAGCTACCCCGACGGCGACTACCTCTACAACTACGCTTCCACCTACCCCGGCTACATGACCCACTGGGAGGGCGGGACCGACGACGCCCCCTACGCCACCGCCGGCGACCTGCGCGCGGGCAAGGTCTGGATGCCCAAAAGCAGCTACGCGCTTTGGGGCTACAAGAACCCCGACCCGAGCGAATACTGGGCCGCCGCCGTCCGCGCCGCCGACTACGCCGCCGGGTGCACCAACACCTCCCGCTCGGGCCTCTCCGACGTCATCACCGTGTACGACGACGGCCGGGTCGCGCCCGTCTGCGGCATCGTGCGCAAGGACGGCGTGGACGGCGATCCGGGCTTCAACCCCAACGGCGTCGAGGACGCCGACCCGACCGACTTCTCCTACACGATGGCCATCCCCGTCGTGCGCGGAACCAACGTCGCCTTCGGCATCCACCTGGACGGCGAGGCCGAGCACGTCATGGCGCGCCTCGACGGCGGCATGGATTTCGGCAACGGCATCCAAGGAACGCGCAGCGACATCGAGGGAGAGGCGGCCAAGGACTCCCGCGACAACCCGCCGGGCACCGCCCGCGACTGCTTCCTCGGGTTCGAGAACATCGACGACTATTTCATCCAGCGCACCTGGGCCGAAGTGTTCGCCGCGAAGGACACCCACACGACCGACCACGGCTGCGTCCTACGGAGCGGCGACGCGACCACCTACGAAGTCGCCATCGGCGGCGCGGCCCGGATCTGGACCAATTCCTACGGCATCGGCCTCAACACGGACCTGAAGAACCCCTCCTTCCTCTACCACGACCCGGAAGGCACGGGCACCTACCGCGACACCACCGCTTCGCCCGCAGGAAAATCCGCCGCCGCACATGCCGCCGCCGCGGAGGATTCCTCCCCCGGCGGGGACGCCCCGTCTCTCTGCGCATCGGCCAGCTGGATCGGCAAGAGCTACATTTTCGCCAACGGCTGGTACAAGGGCGACAATGAGTTCAACGACGAATGGGAACCGCTTCCGTTCCACGAAACCGATTTGGGCACGGTCACCGGCCCCCTCCGTTTCGGCGGACGTTGCCGGACGTTCGGGGAGGAACACGGAGAAGAGAATCCGGCCTACCTCCACTACCAGCTCCTGGATGATGCCGACGGGACGACCATCGCGGCAGGCACCCAGACGCTCTACTGGTACGACTACAAGGACAACGACAACTGGTTCTGCAGCAGCACGGGCAACCGCGAGGCGGAGCGGATGGCGACCCTCGACCTGGACGGGCTGGAACCCGGAACGAAATGCCGGCTGGCCGTCTGGTTCGAGGCGAAAGGTGCCGACGACTCCTCCGTCTGGGACAACAACGACCAGGCGAACTACGTGGCGACCTTCACCGTCGGGGCGGACGAGGGGCAGGCGCCTGGGTGGATCGGCAGGAGCTACATCTACGCCAACGGCTGGTACAAGGGCGACGGCGAATCCTACAACGACTGGCTCCCGGACGCGTTCGACGGGGCCGACCTCGGGCGGGTCTACGACACCATCGCCTTCGGCGGGCAGTGCCAGACCTTCCCGATGAGCCGGAGCGAGGGGCAGGCGCATCCGGCGCGCATGGGCTACAACATCCTTTCCAACGGAACGATCATCGCGAACGGGACTCGCGCCCTTTCCTGGTACGACTGGAACCAGAGCGGCACCGACAACAACAACTGGTTCGAGAGCCGCAACGGCGAAGGTGCGTGGGAAACGGCGGACATCGACGTGTCCGGTCTCGCCGACGGCAAATACGAGCTGGCCGTCTGGTTCGAGGCGGACGGAGAGAACGGCCTCATCTACGACCACAATCACGAAGCCAACTACGTGGCGTCGTTCACCATCGGCGCCGGTCCCGAGCCCGCCGGGACGGACGTCACGTTCCCGCAGTTCTCCCTCGACGGCGGGCACCCCGTGGTGTACGCGAAGATGGCCCACGGCAACGGCCTGGCGGCGTGGCTCTACTACACCACCAACGGCGCCTGGCCCAATGGCTGCGCGGGCAAGTCCCCCGACCGCAACGTCTCGGTCGTCCGCGGCGAATGGGTCGGCAACCAGTGGGAACAGGACGGGGACACCGGCGAGTGGAAGATTTCCGGCGACTGGTGGCGCTTCACGCTGCCCGCGCTCCCCGACGGCACCGTCCTCAAGTACAAGATCGGAGGCGCCGCCCTCCAGGGCGACACGAGGGACGGCTACCAGGGCTGGGAAACCGTCTGGCCCGGCAGCGCGGACGCCGTCTGGCGCAAGACCAAGATCACCGGCGAGTGGCGCGTCCCGCGCGAAGGCGGCCTGGACCTGACGAAGCAGCAGTACCACAAGCACCTCGACTATGCTTCCAAGACGACCGGCTTCGACGAGGGCTTCCACCTCTTCACCGTACGTTGCTGGCCGGACCGCAAAAACGGCGCGGAAATCTTCAACACCTTCCGCCAGACGTTCTACATGGACCGCGAGACGCCGCACGGCATCCTCCTCTATCCCGCCAAGGACTACGACGAGGTCGGCGGTGCCAGCTACGGGATGAGCGTGCGGACCGACCGGACCGTCGAAAAGGTGTACTACCACATCGCCGACGCCTCCCCGGCGAACGACGGCCCCGGCAACGGCGTCAACACCAACGGCGCCGTCGAATGGGCCGAGGCGACCCTGGCGAGCGCCTGGGACGAAGACATGGCAACCAACACGGCGCTCCCGAAGGTGTGGACCTTCAACTACAACGGCGTCGCCCCCAGCAACACCCCCGCCACCATCCGGGTCCGCCTCTGGGAGTGGTCCAGCGTCCCCACCAACCGCTGGGACGCCCAAAGCCCGACCAACGACAGACCGGAGGCGCTCCACGTCACCGAAATCGTTCGCCCGGTCCGCGCCAACGGCGAGACGAAGTACGTCTATTACAGCTGGCCCGAGGCCGACAACGAAATGGTGCAGGCGGGCTGGAAAGTCTGGGTGCGCTTCTCGGGGAACCTCTTCAACTGGGACATCGACCCGGCCAACCCCGGCAACGTGTATGCCAAGGCCCACGTGTACGTCACAAACAACGCCGCCTCCGGGGGCATCGGCGACGAGGTGCACGGCGTGGAATGGAGCGACCTGTCCTGGGCCAGCGGCGGCGAATGCCAGATGGCCTTCGCCATGCCCAACGTGTATACCCGCGACGACGCCTCCCGCTACCGGCTGACCGTCGCCATCGACACCGACTTCGGCCACGCGGAAGCCTCCCGCACCATCCGCCACAAGGGGCCCGCGCAGCCGGCGTGCATCATCGCGACGCCGCCCGAAACCGACTCCGACGGCGTCAAGTGGGTCATTTCGATGGAGGACGTGCCGCCCGCCGCCCTCGCCACGAACCAAGCCCTCCGCGAGACGCCCGTCATCGTCCACACGGACCTCTCCGTCACGAACGTCGTCCTGCAATTCACCGGCGCGCCCGACGGCGCCACGCCGCGCCTGGAGTCCACGGGCGTCACCACCAACGGCAGCGCCCTCTTCTGGAACTGGGTCTGGACGGTGGACAAGCCGGGGAGCTACGCCTTCACCGCGACGGCCACCGCGGACCCCGCCCTCGACCCGAAGCTGACGCTGCTCTCGAACACCGCCGCGCGCAACGCGACCATCCTCTTCCAGCAGAAGTGCGCCACCACGGACGCCGATGACGGCGACTGGGACGACGACGGCATTCCCAACGCCACCGAATTGACCAGGACTCCCCTCCCGACCCGGAACGACGAGCAGTGGACGCAGGACGAGGTCTTCGCCCACCACGTTTCGGGTCGGACGGACAACGCCTCCCCCGACACCGACGGCGACGGCCTGCCCGACGGCCTCGAACTCGGCGTGCGCAGGTCCGCGGACGGCACGGACACCGGCACCGACACCAACGGCGACGGGTGGCCGAACTTCCTCGCCGACTGCGATCCGCCCTTCTTCAACACGGTGGACAACGGGGACAAGGTTCCCGGCGTCTCCGCCAAGGGGACGGGCGCCGACCGCAAGACCATCGTGCTCGGCACCGTCACCGACCCGCGCAACGCGGACACGGACTACGACGGCCTGCCCGACGGCGTCGAGGACGCCAACCGCAACGGCTGGGTGGACGGCGACGGCAGTTCCCTGCCGCCCGGCAAGAACCAGGAGTACGGGCGGAACCGCCCCAACGGCCTGGCCGACGGCGGCGAAATCTGGCAGGAAACCAGTCCCAGCGCCGCCGACAGCGACGGCGACGGCCTCTCCGACGGCTACGGCGAGGACACCAACCGCAACGGGCGGGTCGACATCTTCCTCAAGTACCAAAACGGTGCTCTCGCCGAAGTCAACCTCGCCAGCGACCAGTGGGCCGTGTACCGCGCGGTCCAGTCCCCGCATTCGCGCGCGGTCAACTGGAAGAAGCTCTTCGACGACTACGCCGTCAACGGCCGGTACGACGGCGAAGTGCAGAAGAAGAACGGCGGCTGGCCGCACCTCATCGTCACCGAGACCGACCCGCTCTCCAAGGACACCGACGGCGACGGCCTGCCCGACGGCTGGGAAGTCCGCTACGGCCTCGATCCGCTCGACAACGGCTCGTACAACTTCGCCACGGGGCTCGCGGGCGATCCCGGCAACGGGCCCGACGGCAACCCCGACGAGGACTACCTCGCCGACGGCACGACGCCCCGCACGAACCTCCTCGAATTCCAGTCCGGCACCAACCCCAAGGTCCCGGACACCGTCGAAAACCCCGGCGGGGAAGGCTCCATCGTCATCGGCGAGGGCGCGGAAATCGGCCAGGTCAACGAGACGCGCTACCACCGCGAATTCCTCGACTGGACCCTCGGCGACCTGCTCGCTCTCGACAACTACAGCCAGGAAGGAAACGTCTCCGACGTCTACCGGAAGTTCAACGACGGCTTCGATTCCTCGCGCGACATCGTCGCCTTCTACTTCCACGACGGCGGCCTCCCCGAAAAGGGCGGCGACGGCAAGCTCTACTTCCGCGTGGACTTCGACAATCTGGCCGGAGGCGCGGAAAAAGGCCACCTCGACCTCTATGTCGCCATCAACGTGGGCATCTACGGCGAGGGCGAACTCAACCTGCCCGACAACGTCGACGCCCGCACCGCCATGGGCTGGAACGCGGTCTGCGCGGTGTACGAAAGCTCCCTCTGCAACCTCATCCTCGACACGGATCCGGAGCACAACACCACGGCCATCGGCCAGAGCTTCGATGGCATGGGCATCGTGACGAACGCGCTGGACGGGGCGTATTTCAACACCAACCTCGACTGCGTCGCCTGGTCCGTCGACCGCAGCGCCCTCGCGCTCGCCGGCTGGGACGGCGACCCCGACAGCCTTTCCTTCCAGGTGTACACGACCAAGGACGGCACCCAGAACGATCCCCGCGGCGAAGGCGACAAGGAAGGCCTCAACGACTTCACCGACACCATCGGCGACGACTGGCTCTGCAGCGACTACGGCAACGACAAGAGCTACATCGCCGAACACGGCGTCTATTCCTCCTGCATCGGCCGCACCAAGGGCTGGAACAACCGCGGCCAACACGCGAAACTCGCGCTGGTCGCCCACGGCAACCAGGCCGTCGAGGCGGGCAGCACCATCCAGGCCATCGTGGACAACGGCGCGGGCGCGGGCTACCAGCGGCCGGTCAAGATCCACAACATCTACACGAACTGCCCGCTCAACCTCCACGTCACCCCCACCCTCGCCATGGCGCTCGAATGGGCGAAAACCGGCACGGACAAGCCATGGTTCTCCGGCCCCGCGCTCAACGCCCAGATCCGCTCCGGCATCGCCGCCGGTTCGCTGAGCCTCCTCGGCAGCACCTATTCCGACCACATCCTCCCCTACTTCCCGCCGGAGTTCAACCGGGCCAACGTCGCGCTCGCCAACGATGTCCTCGACACCATCTACGGCGGCACGAACGGCGCCCCCGTTGTCTCCCGCAAGGTCTTCTGGGCGCCGGAACGCGTCGTGGACACGGGCGTCCTTGACCAGATCGGAACGATGGGCTACCAGGCGACGATCGTAGACCAGACGCCCCACCTGCTTGACTGGTTCGGCCGCGAAACCGCCCTGGGCGATTCCGGCTACAAGCTCCAGCGCTACTGGCTCGCGGACCAGGGCAAGGAGATGAAGGCGTTCGTCCTTTCGACCGCCGCCAACGATTCGCGCTACGCGAACACGGACGGCGGGCTGCCCACCGACCTGCGCCACCTCTTCCTGCGCCGCGCGCGCAGCGGGCAGGCCGCGGTTTCCGCTCTGTTCTACATGTGGGAAGAGCTCGCGGGCAACGCCAACGCCGACGCGTACGACCGGAACCTCCGCTGGATTGCGAACCACCCGTGGATCCAGGTCGTCACGCTCGACCGGGCACTGGAAGACCCCTCCGTCACCAACAACATGTTCTACCCCGACGGCGCGCACAACTTTACCGCCGCGACGCCCCTCGAAGCCCACGACTGGGTCCACCACGCCTGCAACGAAAACTACGGCAACTGGTATTACGGGAGCGGTCGCCACGAAGGCCTCTCGGGGAAGACCAACGAAGTGCGCTACGGGGTCCGGTTGCCCTCCGGGAAACCCTTCGGCACCGTGACCAACGGCATCCTCGCCGATACCTGGGCGACCGTATCCGCCATCTCCAACCCCGATGTGAAACGCCTCGCCGAAGCGACCCTCTTCGCCAGCGTCTTCGAGACAGCCTTCCACGAGGAAGAGAACGGGAACCTCTCGCGCTGGAGCTACAACGACTACATCTACCCGGCAACGGGGATGAAGGAGGGCGGTGGCAAGATGGGCCTCCAGTCCTTCTCCTGGCGCGCCCAGTCCCGGACGCGGCTCGCGAACGTCTACGGCGAGGTGGACGCCTGGGCGGGACGCACGCTGTCGAAGGTGGAAGTCCTGTCGAAGGACGTGGACCTCGACGGCGAAAACGAATGGATCCTTCGGAACAACAAGCTGATGGCGCTCTTCGAGGCCGAAGGCGGCCTCATGGTCGGCGCCTGGCTCAAGGATGGCGGCCACGTCCGGCAGGTCGTCGGCAACTTCGCCGCCATCCCCGAAAACGGCTACGAAGACGAGGAGAGCGAATTCGTCCGTTACGTGGAATGGGAAGACAAAACCAAACACGGGTACCTCCTCGCCCAGCGCGGGTCCGCCCTGAAGGACGTCGAGGGCGGTTCGCGCACCGACCTCTACGCGGTTACGAACAGCGCAAACGGCCTCACCTTCTCGCACGGGTCGCTCTCGAAGACGGTGACGCTCGCATCCCCCGCCACCAACGCCTTTGCCGTCGCCTACGCGGGTTCCGGCGCGCTCAAGGTCCGCTCCGGCCTTTCGCCGGACCTGGACGCCCTGATGCTCACCGGCCAGGCGAACCTGACCGAAACGGCGGACGGCACCAAGACCCTCTCCGTCACCACCATCCGTCCCGGCGAAGGGACCGGCGTGACGGCGACCCTGGCCGTCACCCGCGGCGCCATCGACACATCCGCCACCGACAGGCCGGTCAATGTTCCCGAAGAATTCAACACCGTCAACATGCGCAACGCCGCGCACGTCCGGCAGGTGGATGTCACCGGCACCGGCTCGCTCGCCTTCACCCTCGCGTTCTCCGTGGAGAACACGGAAAACCTGCCTCCGGTCATAACCGTCTCCCCCGACCGGAATCCCCAGCTCTTCCCCGTCGGCGCAACGACAAGCTTCTCCGTCGACGCGTCCGACCCGGACAGCGCGAACGTAACCGTATCGTGCGGCCCGTTGCCGAAAGCGGGCAACACGCTGGCCTCGTTCTCCGGGTCCACGCACATGTTCTCCTGGACGCCGTCCCCCCTCTCCCAGGGGACGCGCACGGAAGACTTCAAGACGAACGTCACCTTCACCGCGACCGACGGAACCAACACGACCTCGCGGACGGTGAACATCGTCATCCCCTGGGACTCCGACGGCGACACCATGCCCGACGACTGGGAGTTCCTGCGGTTCGGGACGCTCGCCCAACACGCCGGTACCGACTGGGACCAAGACGAGTTCCTGGATTGGAAAGAATATGTCGCGGGAACCTCGCCGATCGACCCCTTCGACTACCTCGGTTGCGAGAGCCTGTTCGTCGACCACGCGGCGAAAACAGCCGAACTGACCTTCCAGAGCGTCCCCGGCAAGAGCTACGCCATCGAAGCCGCGGAAGGCGGTACCGGCCTGATTGCCTCCGACTGGACGGTGGTGGCGGTCCCGGTCCAGGCAACCGGCCCGCACACGACGTGGCTGGACACCGACCCCGCCAGCGCCACCCGCATGTACCGCATCCGCGTTCTCTTCCCGTAACATCCGGCAAGCACTCGAGATAGGGCGGGCACTCCGTGCGAGCCGTTCCCGTTTTCCATGCGGCTCGCTCGGAGAACTCGCCCCACCATACCCCCGAAATTGAAGCACGGAGGATGAGAATGGAGATGCGCCCCTTTCCCGCACCCCAAAACTCTTTCTTGAGCCCCCCGGCCCTCTCCGTTAGGATGCGTCCCATGAACGCATCATTCGTCCTCCACCGTTCCCGTTCCGTTTTGCTCGCCCTCCTCTGCCTTGCCGCAACCATCCCCCTTCCCTCCCTCGCCGCCAAGTCCACCCGCCCCGGCATGGGTGCCATTCCCTACGCCGACGCGAAGGGCACCGGCACCACCTTCCGCGTGTGGGCCGGCGCCGCCAAGAAGGTCGAGGTCGCCGGCGATTTCAACGGATGGGGCCGCACCGCCCTCTCCTCCGAAGGCAACGGCATCTGGTCGGTGGACGTCCCCGGCGCGGGCCACGGACAGGAATACAAATTCATCCTCGACGGCGGCAACTGGCGCAAGGACCCGCGCGCGGTCCGCGTCGTCTCCTCCGCCACCGACGCCAACTGCTTCATCTACGACCACTCCCTCTTCGACTGGGAGGGCGCCGAGCATGTCGTCGGAGGCACGGACGGCCACCCCTGCATCTGGCGCAACGACCTCGTCGTCTACGAAATGCACGTCGGCTCCTTCAACGGCGAGGACTGGCTGCCATCGACCTTCGACGAAGCCATCGAGAAGATTCCGCACCTCAAG
>JAEEGG010012913.1_pt1 | contig 17933 bp, 9 predicted proteins | sample 9134161 | NCBI WGS metagenome assembly JAEEGG01 (sample SAMN16246543, study PRJNA631951) | gut metagenome | biome: gut microbiome; feature: rumen; material: CR-attached | host: Bos | place: Iran: Karaj | collected 2018-10 | reverse complement strand
ATGGTGCACGACTATCCTTCGGTCTTTGGGAAAGGGAGCCGGGTGGACGCCTGTTCTTCCCCTTCCGTGCGGGCCATCATCAGCATGAGTTCCTTCTGCGCGGCCATTTCCCGGGAGGCGCCCCGCGCTTCCGTCTATGCCCACCAGGGCCTGCTGGACGTGCAGGCGACCCGGCCCAACGCGGGCGCCAACCCCTTCCGTTATCAGGGCCCGGATGCGCTGATGCCCTACGCGGAGAGTTCCCCGGCCTTCTTTTACCGCCGGTTCCCGGAATACAAGGAGGTGCTCGCGCGCCTGTTCAAGGATCCTTCGGCCGCCCTCGGGAAGCGGGACGCCTACGAAGTCTTCTTTAACCTATACATGCTGGTCGCGGGGATGAACAGCATCCCGGAAGAGGAGCGGCTGTCGGAACTCGACGGCCTGCTCACGCCGGAGGAGTTCGCCACCCTCTGGGAGACGGACGGTTACGAGCGTTTCCGGGAATACCTGCCTTACTGCACGCCTTGCTCGTCCATCATCGACGACATGGTGGCCAAGGCGGACGAACGGCTCTCGAAGGGGGAGCGCGGGGCGGACCTTCGCTTCGGTCACGACCACGTGGTCATGGCCCTGCTGATGATCACGGACCTGGAGGGCTTCGGCTACCATCCGCCGTCGCAGGATGACCTGGTGTACTGGTTCCAGACCTTCCGTTCCCCGATGGCGGCGAACATCCAGCTGGTCTTCTACAGGCCCCGCTGCGGCAGGGCGGGGGAGCCGCTGGTGAAGCTGCTCCTGAACGGGGAAGAGGCGCGTCTGGGCGGCCTGGCTCCCGTCCAGGGCCCCTACTATGCCTGGTCCGACGTCCGGTCTTATCTGCAGGCGCGTACCGCCCTTTTCGTCAATTATTAGTATATTTGCCCTCAAGGACAATAAACCCATTGCAGATATGAAAAGACACATCCTCCTCCTTGCTCTCGCCGTGCTCGCCATCCTGATGGCCTTCAGCGGATGCGGACGCAGCGCGAAGAAAGCCGCCGAAGCGGCGGAAAAGGCCCGTGCGGACTCCATAGCAGCGGTCCAGCGCGCCCAGGATTCCCTCAAGGCCCTCAAGAAAGTGGAAAAGAAGAAGGTCGCCGCGGAGAAGTTCGCCAAGCTGCCGGCCGAGCCGGTCTTCGACATCGTCACCAATTACGGCACGATGCGCGTGAAGCTCTACTCCAAGACGCCCAAGCACCGCGACAACTTCGCCAAGCTCTCCCTGGAAGGTTACTATGACGGCCTTCTGTTCCACCGCGTGATCAACGGCTTCATGATCCAGGGCGGCGACCCGCTGACCCGCGACACATCCGCGGTCGCCCGCTATGGCACCGGCGGTCCGGACTATAAGATCCCGGCCGAATTCGTCCCGGAATACAGACACACCAAGGGCGCCCTTGCCGCCGCCCGCCAGGGCGACCGGGCCAACCCTTACCGGGAGTCTTCCGGCTCGCAGTTCTACATCGTCCAGAATGAGGCGGCCTGCGCCCAGCTGGACGGCGCCTACACGGTTTTCGGCCAGACGATCAGCGGCCTGGACGTAATTGACAAGATCGCCGTCGTCCGGACCTACAGGGACCATCAGCCCTATCCCAACGACTTCCCGGTCAAACCGGTCGAGATCATCGAAATCAAGTTGGTCGAAGAGTAGTTTGGCACAGACCTTGCAATTGACTTAACCTGAATAGTTTTTCATAGGTTAAAATTAGGTTAGAATTGCAAACCGGCCCCCGATGCGAATCGAGGGCCGGATTTGTTTTATCGGGCGCTGAAGCGGAACTCGTCCTGGACGGTGCCGGTAAGCATGTTGTGGACGGTGATGTGCAGCTTGCGGCCTTTCTTGCCGGGGCCGGTGGTTTCCACGCGGCCTTCGATGACGGTCGGGAAACGGTCAGGGCCTTCGTCCAGCCTGGGGCCTCCGCCGACGAGCTGGGCCCATTTCCGCGTCGCGGTCGGGGGATCGTAACGGTAGATGTGCATGTGGGCGGTGACGATCAGCTGGCATTTCGCCTTCTCCAGCAGGGGGGTCCACAACTGGGCGCAGGTGCGCTGCCAGTAGGCGTAGTCCGCGCTGTACTGCGGGTCATAGTCGGCCGGGGCGACGTCGCCGGGGTTGTGCGTGGGATCGTCGTCGAACAGGGGAATGTGGCAGAAGGCCACGAGGAAGGGCGCCGTGGCGATCTCCTTGCGTTTCAGGGCGTCGGCGAGCCAGGCGACCTGCGCCTCGCGGTAGGCTGAGCTGTTGAAGAGGCCGGCGAAGATGGGGTTGGTGTCCTGCTTGTCCTCGGCCGTGTCCAGTCCGATCAGGGCGATGTCGCCCATGCGCACGGCGAAATTGCGGCCCAGGTCCCAGTCGCGCGAGGAACGCTCTTCGGGCTGGCGCCACATCCAGACGCGCTCGATGTGGCGGTTGGCCATGCCGCGGGAGTCGTGGTTGCCGGGGGCGAAGAGGTAGGGGATTTCCGAAGCGTAGTCCTTGCGTGCGATGGGGGGCGCGAGGAAATTGCGGATCTGGCCTTCGATCTGCTCCTCGTTGTTGCAGGTGTCGCCGTTCCAGATCACGCAGGAGGGCGCGAGGGCGGCGATCTTGTCCGTCAGGAGGTCGAAGGTCGCGAAGCGGGCGTGCGTGTCGTTGATGACGCAGAAATGCCCCTCGGCGTCCTTGCCGGCGGTGACGAAGGAATAGGTGCGCGGGTCTTCTTCCGTGCCCAGGATCTTCATCTTGTAACCGCCCTGGTAACTGATGCGGTCGGCGCCGATGCGGTAGTAATAGCGCGTGGCGGGTTTCAGGCCGGTCAGGCGGATCTGCTGGACCTTGTCGTTCATGTCCGTGACGCGGTAGCCGCCGCACTTGACCTTGCGGGCATCTGCCATGTCGGGACGCTCGGAAAGGAGTACGTAGCCGTTGGCCATGTCGCTCACCGCAAAGGCCACGCCCATGCTCGTGGAGGCGTAGTTCTGCAGCATCGGGGCCGATGCGATCAGCGGGGCGGTCTCGGCCGCATCCGGGGTCTGGGCCCCATCCTTCGAAGCCGTCTTGTCCGCGGCCAGCATGCCCGGCGCAACGACGGTGGCGGCGGTCAGCGCCGCCGAATTCTTCAGAAATTCTCTCCTGTCCATATCGATACCTTTCTTTCTCTTTGAACAAAGATAGCGATTTTTGGAAAAAAGCGGGAGTGTCGTTAAATTCGTGGCAGATACGCCCCTGCGATGAAAAAGATCCCGCTCTACCTTCAGATTATCGTCGCCCTGGTCCTCGGCATCGCCGCCGGCTGCCTCTGGCCCGGCATCTCGGATTATGTCGACTGGATCGGCACTTTATTTATGAACGCCCTGGGCCTGTTGATCGTGCCCATCATCTTCTTCTCGATCTCGACGAGCGTCGCGCATCTGGCGGACGGCTCGGACGGGTCTTTGAAACGGATCGGCGGCAAGACCGTCGGCTGGTATCTGCTGACGATGGCCATCGCCGTCGTGACCGGCGTGCTGCTGGTCTACGGGATCCGTCCCGGCGCGGGTGCCGTGGCGGGGGCGGCTCTGGGGGAAGTGCCTGACAACGTGACCCATACGGGGGTGAAGGATATCGTGACGGGATTCATTCCGTCCAATTTCATCGCGGCCCTGGGCCGGAACAACACGATTCCGGTCATTTTCCTGTCGCTGGTCATCGGTTTCTTCGTGACCCACATTTCGCCGAAGGGGAAGGGGACGATGATGGATTTCCTGGAGGCCGGCTACGAGCTGACGATGAAGGTGACGGGTTGGATCCTGAAGTTCGCCCCGCTGGGCATTTTCGCCGTCGTGGCGGTGCAGTTTGCCAAGGTCGGCGATGCCTGGGGGTTGCTGAAGGGGATGTTGCTGTACGTGCTGACGGTCGCCGCGGGCCTGGCGGTCCAGACCTTCGTCACGCTGCCGCTGCTGCTGCGTTTCGCCGGAAAGGTCCGGCCGTGGCAGCATTTCCGCAATATGGGCGTGCCGCTGCTGACCGCTTTCTCGACGGCTTCGTCGGGGGCTACGCTGCCCTTTACGCTGGAGGCGGTGGAGAAGAAGGACGGGGTTTCGAAGGGGATTTCGCAGTTCGTGGTGTCGCTGGGCGCTACGATCAACATGAACGGGGCGGCGTTGCTGGAGTGCGTGGCGGTGATTTTCGTGGCGCAGGTGTATGGGGTGCAGCTGACGCTGCTCCAGACGTTGCTGATTTCGCTGACTTCGGTGCTTTGCGCCATCGGTTCGGCGGGTATCCCGATGTCGGCGATGGTGATGATGGCGATCATCCTTTCGGCTGTCGGCTTGCCGGTGGAGGGCATCGGCCTGGTGATCGGGGTGGACCGCATCCTGGACATGCTGCGCACGGCGGTCAATGTCTACGGCGACACTTGCGTCGCGGTGCTGGTCGCCAAGAGCGAGGGCGAAACGCTTCCGATCGACCGTTGATACGAAAAAGGTCGACCCTGCGGTCGACCTTTATTCGTTTGAGTTTCGCTCAGTCTAGAAAGCATAACGGATGCCGAGGGCGACGCCGTTGTAATGACCGACAAATCCGTCCACGAAATTGAACCAGGGACGCCAGTCGATGGAAAGCTGGAGCGGGAAATCGAAGGTGTACTCCAGGCCGACCTGGCCCGCGAGACCCGCGCTCAGATAAAACTCCTCTCCGGCAGGCCACATGGCAACAAAGGCACCGGGACCCGCATAGAAATTGAGGGGTCCGATAGGGGCGATGTTGAAGTCGTAGATGCAGGTCACGTCCATGAGCCTGTTGAACAGACCGGCGTCAAACTCGAAGAAACCGGGGCCGGAATTGTGCTGGTAGGAGAGCTCGACACCATTGGTGCCGCGGATACCGATGGCCTTCGGCTGGGCCGAAGCGACAGCTGCGATGCAGAGGAGCGCAACTGCGATGACAATAAACTTTTTCATTGATAAGAATGATTTGGTTGCACGTTCTTGTTACAAATATAAGAAAAAAAGGAAAAATGCCTTTATTTCAAAAAAGAATGGTAACTTTATCCCTATCCAACGATTTGTGAGAAATGGAAATGAAACTGATGAAAAACCTGAAATACCTCTTCCCGATTCTGGTGATCGCCCTGTCTTGCGCCGTTTCGACTTGCAAGACACCTACGGAAGAGAAACCCCAATCCTTGAAGGATTTGGTCGAGATAGCCGTTCCGGAAAGCCTTTCGCTCGAAAAGGGCACCCAGACGATGGAGTTCCGGGTCAAGTTCCAGAAGGCGCCGCTTGCCAGCGACCAGGTCAACCTTGCCTCCGGCACCAACAAGAGGTCTTGCTCCATCATAGAGACATCCGTCACGAAGTGCACCATCTCCATCAAGGACTTGTGGAACGGCTTCCTGACCGACGGCCCCTATACGGTCTCGGTCAAGCGGGGATCCGAGGAAGTGGAGATGGGTGTGGTGATTATAAGCGTCGTGATCCCCGGCGACGGGGTCGAACCTGCCGCTGGCAGCACGGTATACGGCTTGGTAGCCTGCGATGGCGCCCCGCTTCCGGGCGTGGCGGTTTCCGATGGCTTCGAGGTCGTGCAGACTGACGCGAAAGGCGTCTATCAGATGAGTTCCAAAAAGAAACACGGCTATGTTTTCGTGACCCTGCCCTCCGGCTACGAGGCACCTTCCGACGGGATTCGTCCGCTGCTGTACAAGCAGACAGCCAAAGCCTCCACCGTCGTCGAACGCATCGATTTCTCCCTGAACAAGGTGTCCGGGCAGGATAACCATGCGATGCTGGTTTTCGGCGACATCCACCTGGCCAACCGTACGGATGACCGGAAACAGTTCAACGAATTCGTCAAGGACGTTAACACCTTTACCGCCGCGCACACCGGCGGGAAGGTGTATGCGCTGACCTTGGGCGACATGACCTGGGACCGGTATTGGAAAGAGAGGAACTACGGCTTCAAGGAGTATCTGGATGACGCCGGGGCCATCAAGAACCTCCAGATCTTCCACACGATAGGCAACCACGACCACAGCATGTTCTTTACGGGCGATTTCGACACGGTCACCGAATACAAGAAGATGATTGCGCCGACCTACTACTCCTTCAACATCGGCCAGGTCCATTACGTCGTGCTGGATGACATCGAATGTACCAATACGGCTTATAGTGAAGGGAGTGCGGACAACAGGCATTATAGCCCCACCCTGGTCAGTGAGCAGTTTTCCTGGCTCCAGAAAGACCTGGCCCTCGTTTCCAAATCAACGCCCGTGGTCGTCACGATGCATGCGCCGCTCTATTCCGCCGCCGGCGGGTACAGCATGTCACCGGCCGCACAGTTCGAGTCGACTTTCGCCGGCTTCGACCAGGTCCAGGTGTTCACGGGTCATACCCACAAGATGTACAATGTGGACAAACTTTCCGACAAGCACATCTTCGAGCATAATGCCGGCGCGGTGTGCGCTACCTGGTGGTGGAGCGGGCATTTGACGACGGACATTCATGTCGCCCAGGATGGCGCTCCGGGTGGCTATTCCATCGTAAACGTCAACGGAACGTCGTTCGAATGGGCGTTCAAGGCTACGGGCCGCGACCTCTCCCACCAGTTCCGGACCTACGACCGCAACCGGATGGAACTGACGGCTGACAAATACGTCCCCAATGGCAATGCGACCAACAAAGCCGCTCTCGCCGAATATAACCAGACCTGGTCTGCCGTCAGCATGGACAACTATGTCTATATCAATGTCTGGAACTATGATCCTCAATGGAAGGTCCAAGTCACGGAGAACGGCACGCCCCTGACGGTCACACGCCTCAGCGAGGAATACGATCCTCTCCACATCATCGCCTACACCGCCAAGCGCCTTAATTCAAACGCCTCGGTCTCCTTCGGCACCAGCCAGAATGCCCATATGTTCCGTGTTCAGGCCAGCGCTCCGACCAGCACCCTCGAGATCAAGGTCACCGACCGCTTCGGCCATGTTTACACGGAGTCGATGACGCGGCCGAAGGAGTTCACTACGGACGTTTACAAGCAATAACCTACATACACACTTTTAACCAACAACAATCCGATTATGCGTTATCTCAAACACATTTTCGCCTTCCTGGTCCTGACCTGGGGCTTTCCCTGTCCCTGGCCGCCCAGAACCGGGAAGTGTCGGGCCGCGTGCTCGACCCGGGCGGAGAGCCCCTCATCGGAGCCGCCGTGCTCCTGTCGGGGACGACGTCCGGCGACGTGACGGATATCAACGGCGCCTTCAGCCTGAAGGTGCCCGCGGGTCCCGTCACATTGGAGATTTCCTGCCTTGGCTACAACGGCGCGACCGTCACGGTACCCGCCGCGCAAAGCCAGATTTCCGTTGTCCTCGAGGAAGACAAGATGGTCCTCGACGAGACGGTCGTCATCGGCTACGGCACCCAGAAGAAGGTCAACCTGACCGGTGCGGTGGCTGTCGTCGAGAGCAAGGAATTGGAGGACCGTACGGCCCACAACCTGAACAATATGCTTCAAGGTGCCGTGGCCGGCCTCAACATCACTACCTCGGCGGGTAACCCGGGTTCTTCGGGCAGCTTGAACATCCGAGGCATCACTTCGATCAACTCGGCCGATCCGCTCGTCCTCATCGACGGCGTGGAAGAGGATATTTCCCGCGTCAACCCCAACGACGTGGCCAACATCTCCGTCATCAAGGACGCTTCCGCGGCCGCCATCTACGGTGCGCGTGCCGCATACGGCGTCGTCCTGATCACGACCAAGTCCGGTACCGACAAGGGCGGCAAGGCCACGGTCCGCTACAGCGGCCGCTGGGGATGGGAAGAGCCGACCGTCTCGACTGACTTCGAGACCCGCGGCTACTGGTCCGTCTATACGGTGGACAAGTTCTGGATGGCCGACGCCGGCAAGAAATACACCACCTACAACGACCACGACATGGCCGAACTCCTCGCCCGCGTCAATGACGTTACCGAAGACCCGTCCCGTCCCTGGATCGTGGAGGAAGTCCGCAACGGCAAGAAACAGTGGGTGTATTATTGCAACACGGACTGGTACCACGAACTCTACAACGACCGCCATCCCGTGCAGCAGCACAACGTCTCCGTCACCGGCGGCAACAAGGAGGTGAAATACTATCTCTCCGCCGGTTACGACAAGCAGGTCGGCGTCATCAAGGTCACGCCCGATGTCTTCCGGAAATACAACCTGCGGGCGAAGATCGACGCCGCCCTCAACAAATTCATGCGGCTGTCCAACAATACGGCGTTCTACAACTCGACCTACGACTACCCGGGCGGCAGTTCCATCCAGGACTCTTTCGCCTACGCGTCCCGCCACGCCCTGGCGTCCTTCCCGCTGAAGAACCCCGACGGAAGCTGGGTCTATGGCACGCCGATGATTTCGGGCAACTACAACGTCGCGAACGGCCGTCACATCGTCTTCGGCAACGGAAAACACACGAACCAGCAGGTGCGGAACGACTTCTCCAACACCACGGAACTCAAGGTCACTCCGTTCCAGGATCTGGTCCTGACGGCCAACTACACTTACCGCCTCTACCAGAACCGCAACTTCTACCGTTCCAACCATATCGACTACCGCCGTTATCCTGATGCGGAGATCGAGGAATACACCACCGGTGCGGGCCAGGATGAGCTGGAGGAGAATGTCACTACCTACCAGCGCCACTCGGCCAACGTCTATGGCAACTACGAGCACACCTGGGCGGACGCCCACCATTTTTCCGCAACGGCGGGCATGAACATGGAATACTGGCGCAGCAAGAGCCTGACCGGCAAGGGCCAGAACCTGCTCAGCGAAACCCTGATCGATCTGGACCTCGTGGGACCGGATGCCCAGGGGGCGACGATCATGGAAGTGGCCGGCGGCCAGAATCAATATGCCATCATGGGCTACTTCGGCCGTTTGAACTATGACTACAAGGGCCGTTATCTGCTGGAAGTCTCCGGCCGTTATGACGGTACTTCCCGTTTCCAGTCCGGCCATCGCTGGGGCTTCTTCCCTTCCGCTTCCATCGGCTGGCGCATCAGCGAGGAGCCTTTCTTCGAGCCCTTGCGCCGCACGGTCGACAACCTCAAGCTGCGGGCCTCGTACGGTAACCTGGGCAACCAAGTGGTGCGCGACGGCAGCAGCCAGAATTATTATGCCTACCTGCGGAAGATTTCGATCAATGATTTCAAGGGATATTCCTTCGGTGAGAGCAGCACGATGTCCAAATATGCGACCCTGAGCAATCCCGTGGATGCCGCCCTGACCTGGGAGACGGCCAAGCAGTACAACCTGGGTCTGGATCTGGCGATGCTCAACAACCGTCTGACCTTCACGGGAGAAGTCTATCGCCGCTATACCCTCAACATGCTGACGACGGGTCCCGACCTGCCGTCGGTCTACGGCGCCGATCCGCCCAAGACCAACGCGGCCGACCTGAAAACGGAGGGTTATGAACTATCCCTGGGCTGGCGCGACCAGTTCACGCTCCTGGGCCATCCTTTCGGCTATCATCTGCGGGGTAACCTGAGCGATTTCCGGACCATCATCACCCGCTTCGACAATCCGACCAAGTCCCTGGCGATGGATTACTACGAAGGGATGCGTTACGGCGAAATCTGGGGCTACGTGGTGGACGGCCTGTTCGCCACCGACGAGGAGGCGAAGGACTACACGACCAACGTCCTCGACTGCTCGATGATCAACGGCCGCATGACCGGCGGATTCCGCGCGGGCGACCTGCGTTTCGTCGACCTGGATAACGACGGCAAGGGCGAGACGGTCAATACGCTCAGCACCGGCGCCAACACCGTGGACAATCCGGGCGACCGCAAGATCATCGGCAACGCCCTGCCGAGCCTCCAGTACGGCTTCACCGTCGGCTTCGACTGGCTGGGCTTCGACGTGTCCGCTTTCTTCCAGGGCACGGGCAACCATTATTGGTATCCTGCAGGCATGAACTATATGTTCTGGGGCCCGTACAGCTATTCATACGTCTCTTTCCTGCAGCGCGACTTCATCCAGCGCTGCTGGTCCGAGGAGAATCCGGACGCCTATTTCCCGCGTCCCCGTTCCTATTCCGCCACCGGCGGTGAGCTGGCCCGGGTCAACACGCGCTATCTGCAGAACATCCGCTACCTGCGCTTCAAGAACTTGACGGCCGGTTACACGCTGCCGACCGCCCTGACGCGCAAGGCCGGCATCGAAAAGGTGCGCATCTATTTCTCCGGCGAGAACCTGGCCTACTGGTCCCCGCTGAAGGCAAACACCAAGTACCTGGATCCCGAATCCGCCTATACGCGCAGCAGCAGTGCCGCCGCCCAGGACCACATCAGTTATCCCTGGCAGCGCACGCTGATGTTCGGTATCGACGTCACATTCTAATCAGAGGAGGAACGCATTATGAAAAGATATTACCTGATTCCTTTCATCGCGATGGCGCTGGGCCTGACGGCCTGTGACATCGATGTGGACCTGACGGGCGACGACTATCTCAACCGTACGCCGCTCTCCACGATTTCCCCCGAGAACTATTTCCGGACTGAAACCGATCTCCAGCTGTTCTCCAATACCTTCTACAACAATCTGTTGGACAAGGAGCCCTTCGAAGAGCAGAGCGACCACTACCTCAACCTCAACCTCGCCTCCATCCTGCGCGGCGGCAACGACCGTACCGTGCCCATCGAGGGCGGTGGCTGGAGCTGGGGTGACCTGCGCAAGATGAACACCCTCCTGGGTAACATCGACAAGTGCGACGACGAGGCAGCTGTCGTGAAGTACACGGCCCTGACCCGTTTCTTCCGCGCCTATTTCTATTTCGAGAAGATCAAGCGCTTCGGCGACGTGCCGTGGATCGACCATGAGGTGGACAATACCGACGCCGAGACGCTTTACGCGCCCCGCGACTCCCGCGAGACCGTGATGCAGCACATGATCGAGGACATCGATTATGCTGTCGAGAACCTGCCCTCGGCGGTGAGCACCTACCGTGTCAACAAGTGGACGGCCCTGGCCCTGAAGGCGCGTTTCTGCCTCTTCGAGGGCACGTTCCGCAAGTACCACGACCCTTCCGAGCACGCCTATATGTATGTCGAGCCATTGCCGGCTGATGCCAAGAGCGCGTTCTGGTATCTGGAACAGGCGGCCGATGCCGCCGGCCGCATCATCAGTGGCGGTCCCTACAGGCTGGCTTCCGATTACCGGCTGCTCTTCGCCAATCCCAATGCGGATGCCGGCGAATACATGCTCGCCATCAAGAACGACCAGTCCCTGACCATCTTCAACAACAGCACGGCCTACGCCACGATGCCGACCCAGGGCTGTCCGGGCCTGACCAAGAAATTCGTGGACGCTTTCCTGATGGCCGACGGCTCCCGCTTCACCGACCGGGACGGCTGGCAGACGATGCAGTTCGTCGATGAAATGACGGGCAGGGACCCGCGCCTGGCCATGGTCTGCGTTTCGCCGGGCTACATCCGCCTCGGCGCCACGGAAGTCTCTGCGCCCGATCTCGGTTGCAGCGTGACCGGCTACCAGGTGGCGAAGTTCGTCATGGACGAGACCCTGCCCGGCGTGGGACGTGTCGACATGTCCTTCAACGACATGCCGGTCTTCCGTCTCGGCGAAGTCTATCTCAACTATGCGGAGGCCAAGGCCGAGCTGGGCACCCTGACCCAGAATGACCTGGATGTCTCCCTCAACCTGCTGCGTGACCGCGTCGGTATGCCACGCCTTGACATGGAAGCGGCCAACGCCAATCCAGACTGGTACCTCAGTTCGCCCGAATATGGCTATCAGCACGTGACCGGCGCCAACAAGGGTGTGATCCTCGAGATCCGCCGCGAACGCAGCGTCGAACTTTGCCAGGAAGGATTCCGCCTGCCGGACCTGGTCCGCTGGCGCGAGGGCGGCTGCATCAGCCAGACCTTCCACGGCGCGTACTTCCCCGGTCCGGGTGAATACGACCTGACCGGAGACGGGAAGCCCGACATCCGGCTTTACCTGTCCGGAGACAAGCCGGCAAACGACCTGGTCAATCTCGAGATCGGTTCCGATACGGGCGTCCTGCTCAGCGATGGCAATTCCGGCTATCTGGACCATCACAAGAACATCGCGCACGTGTTCGACGAGAACCGTGATTACTACTATCCCGTCCCGACCAAGGAACGGAGTCTGAACCCCAATCTGAAGCAGAATCCGGGATGGAAAGACGGTCTTGACTACTAATGACTAAAACGATGCAGATCATGAGAATCAAACATCATATCACATTTGCCCTCGCCGGGCTCTTCGTCCTCGCGTCCGTCCTGAGCGGATGCAAGCAAGAGCCGGTCGAGAAGCTGGCCCAGGCCGTCCTGCCTTCCGAACAACTCCTGAACTTCGATGCGGTTTCGGCGCCGGACCAGGTCATCAACGTCTATTCGGACGGGTCCTGGATGGCTGACGTGGACCAGGACTGGATCACGGTGACCCCGATGTCCGGCAAAGGCCCGATGGAAGTCACCGTCAGCGTGACGGACAACGTCGTCGGAGGAGTCGTCAACATGCCCCGAAAGGGCAAGATCATATTCCGGGGCGCTTCCGTCGAGCGCCAGGGAGAGCTGAGTGTGCGCCAGGCGGGCGACACTTATATGGGTGTCCCCGAACTGTCCGTAACCCAGGTCATTGCCCTGGAGGACGAGGATGTGGCCAAGATCGTAGATGCCACCGTCGCGGCGGTAACCGCTTCCGGTTTCGTCCTGACGGACGGTACGTCCAATATCTATGTCCAGGGTGCGCGCGAAGTCGCCGTGGGTGACAAGGTCACGGTCAACGGCGCCCGGGCCACCTTCAAGGGGGCTCCCTCTTTCCTCGTGGACGAGGTGAGCGCCCGGACGCCCGGTACCATCGATTACCCCGATGCGCCTGACATGACGGACCATATCACCGCCTACGACGGCAAGTCCGTGATGTTCGTCAAAATCCACGGCTCGCTGGTCAGCGGCAAGGTTTCCATCAAGCCCGCCACGGTCGAGATCGTGGATCCGCCCGCATCGCTCGGCCTCGACGCCGTCGATCTCCACAAAGTGGTCCTGACCGGTTATGCGGTCGGTCTGGCCGGTACGACCGGTTATCTGGTCGTCACGTCCTTCCAGGACCAGGGCAAGGATGAAACCCTAATCCCTTATCCGATCAAGTGGAGGGTCCGTACGGACGATATCAACTACACGACGGAATCCTTCGCATCCACAGGCAAGATCGATCCGGTCCAGGGCCTGGGCTACATTACCTACGTGCCCTACAGCTTGGAGACGACCAACGATAATGACAAGTATTTGCTGGATGTGTCCGACAAGAGCCCCCGCATCACCGGTCCCTGGCCGGGCGACTACTGGCTCTTCTATGGCAGCGGCGCGATCAAGGCCGGTTCCGAAGTGCACATCGCCTTCGAGACCCGTACCTCCGCCACCGGCCATAAGTTCTGGCTCCTGGAATATCTCGACGGTGACGAGTGGAAGCCCGTCAGCGAGACCTTCACGACGACGGAGCCCGGCATGGAGATCACCTACAGCCATATCATGAACGCCGACGGCGCGACCAACGTGGGCATCGACTACATCGTCAAGTATCGCAAGAACAGCGAGCACGCCCAGTTCCGCTTCCGCTGCATGGCCAACTGGCAGGCTAATGGAAAAGGCAAGCTCGCCACCCGCAACGGCGGTACGGCCCGTCTGTCCGTGACGGATATGTCCGACGAGACCTATCAGCCCAAGATCGAGATCATCAAGGAAGGCAACGGTGTCGAGAAGGATCCCGTCTATGCGGACGTCCAGGTGTCGACCGACCTGCTGACCTTCAACGGCACCCCGGCCGGTCCCAAGACCCTGACCGTGACTTCCGACCACGACTTCACCGTCATGACGACGGATGAATGGCTTTCCCTCGATGTGACGGAAGGCCTGGCCGGCGAAGAGACGGCCATCGCCGTGACCTGTGCCGAGAGCGAACTGCCCGAGCTGCGCGAGGGCCGCATCAAGATCGTTTCCGAAGATACGGAAGTGGTCGTGAAGGTCGTCCAGAGTGCTGCCGGACAGATCCTGGATCCGTTCATCAGCATCTCCACGGGATCCGCCATCCGGGTGAGCGAGAAGGCCGGCGAGGCTTCCGTCCGCATTCAGACCAATCTGGATGAGATATCATACACTTCCGACGCATCCTGGATCACGGTCGCTCCGATGAGGACCAAGGCCCTGGTCGATTGGTACGATTACATCCTCACATACGAGGCCAACGAGGTCGAGGCCGAACGTACTGCTACGGTCCGCTTCTTCAACGAAGCGGCCAATCAGGAAACGGTGCTGACGGTCACCCAGGCTCCGGCCCCGCCGTCGAGCGTCTATTTCCAGGACGACTTCAGCTGGCTGCAGCCCTACGTCAATGCTTATCTGGCCCAGGATCCTTCCGCCACGCATGCGACGATGGATCCGGTCGGTTCGGTATTGTCTTCCCACTCCCAGCCCAATATCTGGAACATCCCCGAAATGGCTGCCAGCCTGGGCGCCGACCTGGAGAACCGCGGTTATGTCGACCTGAACAAGTCAGCCAAGACCCTGTACCTCCAGGAATGCTACTTAAAGATGGGCGCGAACAAGAAGCAGACCGGTCTGCAACTGCCTCCGCAGAACTTTGACGGGGACACGCCGGTCAATGTCGAGCTGTCCTTCGACTGGTGCGCCCACATCGGTGGTTCCGGTGCAGTGGACAACGTGACCGTTACGGTTGAGTTGGACGGTCCCGGTATCTGCGCCGATAGCGAGACGGCGCTCAGCAATCCCATATCCTCCGTTCAGCAGAGCGGACAGATGTTCTGGCAGAAGGCTTCCGTCATCCTGGTCGGTGTGACCAAGGACACGCGGATCAAGATCCGTCCGACCAACATGGGGTCCACGCCGAACTACCAGCGCTGGCATCTGGACAATCTGAAACTCGAGAAGACGGACTATGTCCTGCCGACGAAGGCCGTCTTCCCGGTGGTCTGGTCCTTCAAGGATCCGTCCGAACTGACCGTGGACGTGGACTACCATGTGGCGAACCCGACGGGTTCATTCGTCATGTCCGACACCCACGAAGGCAAGATGAGCGTTGTCCGCTTCGGTGACGCTCCGGCCAGCGCCCCGACCTACAAGACGGATACGCCGCTGGGCACCCGCTTGCTCCATTATGGTATCTACAAAGATGATTACTGGCTCTTCGAAGTCGCCAACGTGAAGAACCCGGCCGGTACCTATACGATCGGTTATGGTGCCTGTGCTTCCGCCGCGGGACCGAAGTTCTTCGCGTTGGAGTATTCTCTGGATGGCGGGACGACCTGGACCGGGATCAACACGAAGACGGTCAGCGAGGCCTGGAAGAATGGCACGCGGGATGTGACTTACACTTACGCGCTGTCGTACGAGTCCAACAAGGCCAATGAAGTCTGCACGGTCACTGAATCCTTCCACCTGGATGCCATCCCGGACTATTCGACCTTGATGATCCGCGCCAGAGTCTCCGACACGTTGAAGCTCGACAGAAGTGCCGATATGAGCGGCCCCGCCCACGGCGGCACCAACCGCATCGGCAACCACGCCGAAATCCAGTTTGTGGCCGATTAAAGACCATTTGTCCATACCTGTACAATGCAAGCGTCTGTCATTCAGGCGCTTGCATTTTTTCATTGTCCACATCCATTCCATTGTTTTACCCCCGTACCTCCGTACCTTTGCATCGTGACAAAATCTAAGCACAAAGATATGAAGCGTATTCTTTTCTTCCTTTCTGCCGCAGCGGTGATGACGCTTGCCGCGTGTGGCCCCAAGCCGGCCAAGACCGCCGGTATCAACTATGCCTACATGGACACGACCGCGCGTCCGGGCGACGACTTCGCCCGCTATGCGAGCGGTCACTGGGGCGAACTCAACCCCCAGCCGCCGGAGTATCCGATGTGGGGCACCACGATGAAGGTCGTCGATGACAATGTCAAGACCCTCGCCGCCCTGATCCAGGAAATCGCCGCCCAGGACAATGAGAAGGGGAGTGTCGCCCAGAAGATCGGAGACCTCTACAACATGATGATGGACTCCACCCGGCTCAACGCCGAGGGTGCCGCGCCGCTCAAGGCCCTGATCGCCGAAGTGGACGCCATCGCCACGCGCGAGGACTTCCTGAAGTACCTGGCCACGGAGCACAACAACCTCTTCTTCTCCCTGTTCGTGTCCGCGGACGAGAAGGATGCGGCCAACAACATCGTCTGCATCAGCCAGAGCGGCCTGTCGATGGGCAACCGCGACTACTACCTCTCCGACGACCCCCAGAACGTGCATGCGCGCGAACTGATGAAGGAACACATGCGCAATCTCTTCGTCCTCACGGGCTATCCGGAGGCGGATGCCGCGGCCAAGGTCGCCCGCATCTGGGAGATCGAGGAGATGATCGCCGTGCCGTATTATTCCAAGGAACGCCAGCGCATCCCGGAGGAGAATTACCACAAGGTCAGCGTCGACTCCCTGATCGCCATCTGCGGCGCCTTCCCCTGGAAGGAATACCTGAAGGACTACCGCTATGACAGGACCGAGGTCGTGAACCTGGGCCAGCCGGAACCGGTCGCCAAGTCCTGCGAACTGCTGATGAACCTCCCGCTGGAAGACCTCAAGACCGCCTACACCTGGCGCCTGATCAATTCCTATTCCAGCGTCCTCTCCGACGATTTCACGGATGAGAACTTCGACTACAGCCGCAAGATGTTCGGCGCCCAGGAGAAGACCCCCCGCTGGAAGAACGCCGAAAGCCTGGCGGAGAACCTGATGTCCGACGCCATCGGCCAGATCTACGTCGAGAAGTATTTCCCGAAGGCCGCCAAGGAAGAGATGCTCGAGTTGATCGAGAACCTGCGCAAGTCCCTCGGCGAGCGCATCAAGGCCCAGGAATGGATGAGCGACGAGACCAAGGCGATCGCCCTGGACAAACTCGCCGCCTACAAGGTCAAGGTCGGCTATCCCGACAAGTGGGACGACCTGAGCGGCCTGGTGGTGGATCCGTCCAAGAACCTGATCGAGAACCTCCGCGTCGCGAAGAAGTTCTACTGGGACCTCGACTATAGCAAGCATTACGACAAGCCCGTGGACAAGAGCGAGTGGGAGATGCCGGCCCAGATGGTCAACGCCTACTACAATCCGACCAACAACGAGATCGTGTTCCCGGCCGGTTTCCTGCAGCCGCCGCTCTTCGACCTCAATGCCGACGCGGCTGCCAACTACGGCTCCATCGGCGTGGTGATCGGCCACGAAATGACCCACGGCTTCGACGACCAGGGCCGCCTGTACGACAAGACGGGCAACCTCAACGAGTGGTGGACCGAGGCGGATGCCGAAGCCTTCAAGAAGCCCTGCGATGCGATGGCCGAGTATTTCAGCAGCCTGTGGGTGATCCCCGGCGAACTGAAGGCCAACGGCGCCCTCTGCCTGGGTGAGAACATCGCGGATCACGGCGGCCTGAACGTGGCCTACAACGCCTTCCAGATGTGGCAGAAGAAGCATGGCCGTCTCCCCGACGACAACGGCTTCACGCCCGAGCAGCGCTTCTTCCTTTCCTACGCGAACGTTTGGGCGGGTACCGCTTCCGACGAGATTCTCCGCTACCTGACGATGATGGACGTGCATTCCGTCGACCGTCTCCGCGTCAACGGCGCCCTGGCCCAGTGTGACTACTGGTACGACGCCTTCGACGTCCAGCCCGGCGACAGCCTGTATGTCGCCCCCGAGAACCGTGTAAAAGTCTGGTAAGATGATTGACTGGCATTTCTTCTGGAAACTGTGCGTGGGGGCGGTCCCCTGGCTGCTCCTGCTGGTGATAGCTCTGTTTTTGATGACTAACGTTAAAAAAGAAAAGACAATGGAAAAGAGATTGTACAAGAGCCGCACCGAGAAGA
>JAEEGG010012911.1_pt1 | contig 17934 bp, 3 predicted proteins | sample 9134161 | NCBI WGS metagenome assembly JAEEGG01 (sample SAMN16246543, study PRJNA631951) | gut metagenome | biome: gut microbiome; feature: rumen; material: CR-attached | host: Bos | place: Iran: Karaj | collected 2018-10 | reverse complement strand
GTCGGCATTGATGCTGTGGTCAAGCAGGAGTTCAACTTCACCGTTTGCAGGGACAATTGTCGTGCCGAGTAGTTGGGTGTCGGCTGTCGCCGTGATGCGGGCATGGGGGGTGCAAAGCAGGTGGAGGGTTGTGCTGCCAGCAAGGATGCTGTCATCGAGTGAGATTGAGAGGGTGTCGGCATGAGTCCAGTAGGGTGTCATGGATGGGTCGCCGAGTAGGTTGTATATTTCCCAATAGAAGGCGTCGAAGGGGGAGCCGGCCGTGGTGACAGCAAGGCAGCCTTGGATGAGCAGAGCTCCCAAGGTGTGGTTGTCGGTTGTAAAGGCAGGCTCAATGTCGGGACGGAGAAAAATATGGTCGAAGGCTCCCGGTAGGAGGCTGTCGTATTGCGGGGTGGTGGTGATGGGGTATTTGGCTCCTACGGACCAATAGTAGTCTTCGGCCCAGAGAGTCTCATTCGAGGCTCCGATGGCGGCAACTGCACCTCCAAGGGGTTTGCGAAGCAGTTCTTCACCCAGGCACTGGCCGGCAAAGGCGTTGGCACGGCAGCAGTTGTTGAAGAAGAGTGTGGGGATGGGGTTGTTGAGTGAGTCGATGTCGGAAATTGAGAAGGACGGATTGGTCCATCCCCGGGTAGTGCAGTGGGCAGTGTAGTTTACCAAGGTGTTGTTCTGTCGCAAAGCTGCAACGATGCTGTCGCGCTGTGTACCGGATTCAGGATTGTGGAAGCATACTGTGTCGACTTCGGGTCGGAAGAGGTTGGAAAGTTGTGCAAGGTAGTTGACTTGTCCGTTGGTGGTTAAGGGAGCAGGTGTGCGTTGTTCGTTGCCTGCTACGAGTAGCAATTGATTGTAGTGGGTGGCAAAAATCCCCTGTTCGTAAGCAATGATTTTGTAGAGTACGGGGAGGAGTTGTGCCGTATCGGTGATGGAAATGCGTCCCACCATGGCTTCGGGAACATAATCGCCCGAGAATTCACCGTAATAGAGGTCGGTGAAATGACCGCTCAGCCCAGCGGGTGTGTGTTTGCCTGTGAACGCCGGGATGCGGTCTACGTCACCAACCAGGAGTATGTACATAGGTATGCTGGAGTTGGCTGCATAGTGGTGCGAAAGGGTGGTACGGATACTGTCGGGATGAGGCTCGGTAGGGGTTATCGTTTTTACCCGGAATCCTTGTTGACATTTCCATTGTACAAAAGGGTGGAGTGAAGGCAGGAGGTCGTGTGTGGTGACTATCAGGAAAAGACCTGCCGAGGAGTCGGCAATGGGTGTCTTGGCAGATGGGAATAGGGGGGTGGAAAGCATTGTTTTGTCGGCCGGTGTGACAATTGTACCTGATTTGGTGACGTATGGTTGTCCCCATGTTGAGAGGGCAACCAGAATGGTACCGACGAGGGTCAGTAAATGTTTGAGATGACAGCGTGATTCCATTTTCAAAATGCAAAAATAGACAAAAAATGCAATATAATAAAAAAAAATTGTATCTTTGCAATGTCAATGAATATGCATCCTCAAACATAGCAAATCTGTTGATGTACAAATAGAGCGATGGTTAACAGGTGTTTGTCTATTGGTTTTATTGTGCGGGGTGATTGCTATTGATTTGACAGGATAATTGTTATGTAATAAAAAAAAAACTTTAAAGAATATGAGACGACTTAGATTATTTATTGCAATGGCTATGGCATTGTTGCCGTTTATGGCAGGTGCACAAGTGTATGTCTCCGATTTGGTGTTCAGCGCATATCCATCGACTTTCAGTTCGATTGCGCTGACGGGAACAGAGATGACCAGTTTGCGTAGTGGACTTAATGTGTCTGAGCAACTTTCGTTACCTTTTGTCTTCCCCTTCGGTCAGGATACATGTTCGGTAATAACTGTAGGGTCCAATGGACAGATAGGAATTGGTACCAACGACCCGTGCGTTGGAGGTTATTACTCCGCTCATATCAATGACATGAGCATTATCTCCCCTTTGGGTGCATCATATAATCTTTCTGATGGTGGTTCAGGGCATGTGTATTATGAAACGAGGGGTACGGCTCCGAGCCGCAGCGTGGTCATTGAATATAACGACCCTGCTATCAATAATATAATGTCGAATACATTGATATTTCAAGTGGTGCTGTGGGAAACTGGCGATATTGATTTCATCTATGATACTTGCCAGTTGGACGAAAACGTGGCTGGGGATTTTTGGATTTTTGTGCGTGAGCATGGTGCCAATAAAGCCCTTTCGTTGAGTGGTTCATGGAGTAACCCTGTAGTGTCTCAAAATATTTCACCCGTTGAAATTTCATCTACCGACTATCCTGCTCAAGGGTTGACACTATCGTTTGTCCGCGACGAACGTAGTTGTCTTCGTCCGCTGAATTTTGTTTGCCGTTCGTTTTCGCGTCCCGACAGTGTCTGTTTTGCATGGAATTCGGCTCCATACACCGACATGTGGGAGTTGCGCTATGATACTGTAGGCACCCCTGTTGACAGTATGCAGAATACTGTCCAGTACTATACCGACACCATATATGTGTGTTCCACAATGGTTGCCGGTGGCGTTTATGAAGCTTATCTGCGTACAGATTGTGGCTCCGAGCAGAGTTTCTGGGTGGGGCCTGTGGTTGTCACTCCCGGTTCGTACAATATGCCGGTATCAGGTTATAACACGATATATGCCTGTGGTGGTACCATCTATGACGATGGCGGAGCTACTGGAGACTATTCCGTCAACTGCAATTCTACACTTGTCATCATGCCGACATCACCCGACTCGTTGGTAACTATAAGTGGTACGATCAATTCTGAGACCAATTACGACTTTCTTTATATATATGATGGAATCGGTACGTCTGGCGCATTATTGTCTCAAATCCATGGTGCGGCCACTATCCCTACTATTAGTTCATACTCCGGACCGTTGACCATCCGTTTTATTTCAGACGGTAGTGTTGTCAGAAGTGGTTTCGCCTTGTCTGTCTCTTGCGTTGCTGCTCCCCCGTGCCGTAGTGTCAACCATGCCGAAATATCGCACATCGCGGGAGCCTCGGCATTCGTGGAGTGGGATTTGGTTGGAAGCACCGCCATACCCTCGTATTATGTGGTCAGGATTGAGAATCTGACAAATCCTGCTTTCGGCTCTTTCGAAGATACTACTTCCAACCTTTTCTATTTCTTCTCAGGGCTCAATCAGCTTACCACTTATAGGGCAACAATTTCTTCAATATGCAATGGTGACACTGTCTTTGGCGATTCAATTTCATTTACCACCCGTTCGCTTTCCGGTGGTGTTTCATTACCCTCGGGCAATGGAACGTTGCAAACATCGGGTGTCCCCGTTATGAGCAGCTATGGCAACTCGTTCTGTCAAAGTATTTATACGCCTGCAGAACTGATTTCCATGGGTGTTGCTCCTGGTCCGATTGAAGGCATTACCTATACATGGGCTTCCGGCGGTTCATACAATAAGGATATTGTCATCTTTATGGGACATACAACCAATACCGTTTTCTCCACCAACACTCCGCTCACCGGCAGCATGACTCAGGTCTATTCCGGGACCCGCACCACCTCCGATGTCGGTACGATTGAATACCCCTTCACCACCCCGTTTGTGTGGGACGGTATCCATAGTATTGTCCTTACCTCCTTTGTCAATCAGCCTTCAGGTAGCACACACTACAGCTCGGGATTTAACGGCTACAGCACCAGTTGTGGCGTGAATCGTTCCATTTATGCTTACAAAGACAATACAGCCTACACCGTCAGTAATCTCACTTCCTCGTCAATCTATTACAGCACTTCGCGTCCTAATGTAAGTTTCATTATGCCCCTCGACACACTTACCAATTGTGTGCCACCCAATCCCATCGTCACCGAGGTATTGTCCGACACCATCAAGTTCATCTGGGCTCCGGGTTATCGGGAAACCATGTGGACCATCATGTATAAGGCAGAGGATAGCACCAACTGGATTACGGCCGTCAGCAATACTACCGACAACAGTTATGCCATTGGTGACCTGACTCCCATGACCACCTATCAGGTCCGTATCTATCCCGATTGTGACAGCAGTGATGTTTATGCCATGTTTACGGCCACCACTCCCTGCGTACCTCTTACTACCCTGCCTTTCACCGAGAATTTTGAAAACTTCACAGCGGCTTCTACTGCAGGTTCACCTATCACCCCCTGTTGGACTCGTGGTACCAATAGTAGTTCTTCCTATCCATACCTTAGTACCAGCTATTCCAACAGTGGCAGCCACAGCATGTATTTCTATGCTTCCTCCACTTATTATTCCTATTTGGCTCTTCCCGCCATCGGTATTTCCTTGGATTCGCTTCAGGTGTCGTTCGCACTCTATAAAACCAGCAGTTCATACAACATTCAAGTGGGTGTAATGTCCGATCCCAACGATTTCTCCACATTCAGGCAGGTGGCAATGGTTACACCTTCGACAATCAGCACATGGGAAAACTTTGAGGTGCCCCTCACCAATGCCGACTCCAATAGTCAGTATATTGCCTTTTCCTGCAACGGAGCCAGCAGTTATCCATACCTTGACGATATCGAAGTTACGTATATTCCCAGTTGCATTCGCCCCCGAAATGTAACGGTCAGCACAATCACTGCCAACACCGCTACGGTCAATTGGGATGCTCCTGGTGTTAACTTCTTCGAGATAGAATATGGCCCTGTCGGTTTCAGCCGTGGAACAGGAATGTTGGTCACCAGTGTGGTGGATAGTGTGACTCTCTATGGTCTTAACCATTCGACCCAATACGAAGTCTATGTTCGTGGCTTGTGCGGCATAGGTGACACCTCCAACTGGTCTTTTGCAACCTATTTCAATACGCTCTGCGGCATTATTGATTCATTGCCCTATTCGGTCAGCTTTGGCTCATCTGCTCATGTGGGTTCTTCCGTCCATCCCTACTGTTGGACTTATGGCGGCTATAGCTCCTATCCCTATATTATTGATGTGACATGCAATGCCGACCATACCACCCATCGTACACTGTACATGTATACATACTCTTCCAATCAGGTGTATGCCTCCATGCCCGAACTCGACAGCATATCTTATCCCGTCAATATGGTTCAGGCCGTTTTCAAGGCATGGACTAATCAGACCACTACCGTTCCCCAGTGTATTGTAGGAGTATGCTCTGTTGCGGGTGATCTGAGCACCTTTACCCCTGTTGATACCATCCTTATTGATAACAATCCCACTCTCTACGAGGTGTCGTTCGAGGAGGCTCTTGATGCAGGTAAGTATATTACTTTTGTGAGCGTAACCCCTGCTGGCATGTCAAACAATCCGTTTTATATTGATAGTGTCAACATTGATTTGATACCGGCATGCCAGACACCTAACCGTCTCACAGTAAGCAACACTACCTATAATTCTGCAGTCATAGGATGGAATCCACGGTCATATGCTACCCAGTGGCAAGTGGAATATGGTCCTCATGGATTTATGCTCGGGACAGGCACACGAATGGTCGTCTCGACCAACCCTGTCACTCTTACAGGTCTCACACCTTCCAGTTTCTATGACATTTACATCCGGACAATCTGTGGTATCGGCGACACCTCGGCCTGGGCTGTTGCTGTGGGCTATTTCAACACCCAGCAGGTGCCTGCCTCGGTTCCCTATTTCTATGACTTCGAAAGTGCCACCGAATGGGAAAACTGGCAGACCAATAGTAACACGACCGTTAACTGGTACCGCGGCACTGGTGCTGGCGACGGCACTCCCGGCTACACTAATCTCGGCAGCTATGCCATGTACGTGTCGGCCGACTCAGGACGTACCTATAGTACTGACCTTAATCAGGTCGTCAATGCCTCCGCTTATCGCGATATAGATTTCGGCACTAACGACTCCAGCTTTATTCTTTCCTTCCGTGCTGCTGCCGGAGGTACTCCTACTCAAGGATGGGATGCCTTAATGGTCTTCCTCGTCGATCCCAACATCCCTGTTGTTGCCTCTAACAGCAACATCACTTCCCCATGGGGCATGGTCAATGACCTTACTCCCTTGGCCATGGTTCGTCTAAACACCGTCTGGAACACCTATAGCGTTGTTCTCGACACCCTCTCCGGTGTTCATCGACTGGCCTTCTTCTGGTTCAACCAATCCACTGCCAGCACCCCCTATATGGGAGGTCCTGCTGCTGTTGACAATGTCAGGATAGACTATGTCGATTGTCCGCGTCCTGTTGCAGTCCAGGCTACCCATACCACCATGACTACTGCCGATGTCGAATGGATCGGGCCGGAAGAAGCCAACTATCATTTCCTTTGCCGCACAGCTACAGGTAATGTGGTTGCCAACGAACGTCTCAACACAAATCACATTCACGTCACTGGCCTCACCCCCGGTGTGCGCTATAACGTCTATGTACGTCGTATATGTAGCGAGAACGACAGTTCAACCCTTTCTCTCAGCTATCAATTCATGACCAAACAATGCAACGACAGCTATTTCGACACCATTGGCAGCACAGCCACCACTACTACTTCCTATAACCTGCCCGTTAACAACTACTACAGATACACATATAGTCAGCAAATTATTACCAGCGACGAACTGAGCGGTGCAGGTTCTATCTCCGCCATCAGTTTCAAATATGCTTATACTACCGCTATGTCATCGAAGACCAACTGCACTATCTACATGGGTCACACCACACTCTCTTCTTTCAGTTCCAGCAATGACTATGTTAACCCCGATAGTATGCAACTTGTTTACACAGGAACCCTCAACTGCGCAGAGGGGTGGAATCGCTTTATTCTTAACTATCCTTTCGAATACGATGGGGCCAGCAATCTTGTTATCGCCATTGATGACAATAGTAACGCCTACGACGGCGACGATTATTTCTTCTATGTCTCCAATACCGCTGATGCAAAATCGTTGGTTCTTTACTCCGATTCCCAGAATCCCAATGTTAACGCACTTCCAGCCTTTACCGGTACACGTGTTGTCTATGCCTATCGTAACCTGATGGCCTTCGAATTCTGTCCTCCCTCCACCTGTCCCAAACCGACTGTACTCAATCCTGTTATCAGGCCTAACACCGTCACTCTCCGTTGGCGCAACACCGGCAGTTCCTACCAAATTGGTTACCGTTTAGCCTCTACTTCCAGTTGGATAACCAACGACTACGTTGTCAACGACACCTTCTACGTGATAAACAATGTCCTACCGGTAACCGACTACGTCTATCAAGTGCGTCAAATCTGCGACAGCACAGGTATTTCCAACTGGGAAGTCCGTACCTTTAATTCAGACGATATCCCCTGTCTGTCGCCCAATGGACTTCGTGTTGACGAAGTGACCAACAGCAAAGTAACCCTCCGTTGGGATCCTGAGCAGAACAACAACAGCTACCGTGTTCACCTCTTCAACAGCTATACCGACAGATATTCGAACAGCTATGTCGCCCACAAAACCATTTCCGGTCTTGATCCCAATATGGTCTACTACGCCGCTGTTCAGGCTTCGTGTCAGGATATAGACGATCCCAGCGAGTGGAGCGACACCATTTCCTTCACCACCGACTTCTGTCCCGATGTCACCAACCTCACCTATTCCGACCTGCAGGGCAACAGCGTAGTCCTCGACTGGACTGAGGGAGGCCGTGCTTCTCGGTGGGAAATCGAATATGGATATTCTGGATTCGACCAAGGTACAGGCTTTGTCGTTCAGACCGACACCCATCCCTACACGCTTACAGGCCTTGTCGGCGAAAGCAGTTATGATATCTATGTCCGTGCAATTTGTGGCGACAACTTCTTCAGTGAACACTGGTCCAATCTCATTACAATAACTACACCCTTCAGCAATATTGACGACATTACCGACGATGGCGGTGTACGTCTCGTGCCCAATCCCACCAGCACTGATGTCACGCTCACCGTTCCCATTGCCAATAGCGAAGTCCGTGTGGAAGTCATTGACCTCACCGGCCGTGTGCGCTTCAGCCAGCAATTGGCTCCCGGAATGGAAACCACAGTGCTGCCTGCCTCGCTGCTGGCACAAGGAGCTTACTTCGTGCGTATCACAGCCGATAACACCAATGTGGTGCGTAAGTTGATTGTCCGTTAGTACTGAGATTAAGGTTGCATCCGCACCAGCTGCTGTGGCCATTTTCTAAAAAGAGAGGTTACCCTTGTCGGGTATCCTCTCTTTTTGTTGAACCCACATCTGTCATTGTCTGGTGAGATGTATGGTCGCAGTTATGAAATTGAGCGTTTCTGTATGCATGGCGGAATGACACTTTTAAAACCAATGATAAAAAGTGCTTCCTTTTTGTCAAAAAGTATGAACACATGTAGTTTTTGTCGATTAAACCGCATTAATTGGTAAAAAAAATGTATCTTTGCATTTATTACATATAATTGGTTTTAAGACTAATGGTTTCGTTTATAGGCAGTTGTATGTTATTGCATGCCGCAAAAGCGGCACAGTGTACTTATTGTTTGGCAAAAAGTACAGGGATAACTAATTGTTTATATTGAAAAAAATCAGACATTTTTTTTATTTATTAACTAAATTCATTAATAACATGTTTAAACACTTACGCAAATGGTTGCTCTTGACAGCGCTTTTATGTGCTTCGGGAGTGACTATGGCCCAGATTACGTTTCCGTATTCCACGGGCTTCGAGGGGCTGACCACGGGTCAGTTGCCTACTGGCTGGCAACAGCTCCAGTCAGGCAGCAGCGGCGCTGGCACATTCCCCGCAGGGTACCAGTACGCCAACAATGCCCGCAATGGTAGCGTGTACTTCGAGTTTGAGAGCAACTCGGGACAGACAGAGCTTGCCGCTCTGCCCGAGATGGACGACCTTGACCAGTTGCAGCTCTCGTTCTATGCCTCGGTGATGAACCACAACTTCCTCTTCGAGGTGGGCGTGATGGAGGGTACCACCTTCGTCCCGCTGGACACCATTGCCTTTACCGTCGGCAGCGGTGGCAACTGGCATGGCTCATACTACCTTTACACGGTCTATTTTAGCAACTACACAGGCACGGGAAACCGCATCGCCATGCGTGCTACCGCCCCAAGCAGCAGCACCAGCTACACACTGATGATCGACGACCTGACAGTCGACTATATCCCCACCTGCCCCGCACCTATCAACTTGGTAATGGATAGCGCCAGCGTTGACTGGATGGCTCTGCATTGGCAAGAGGTCGGCTCTGCTTCGAGCTGGGTGGTAGAGTACAGCACTTCACCCATCCCCGCTTCTCAGCTTGGTCAGAATATTGCCAACACGGTTAATGTATCTGGCACACCCAATACTACCCTGGTCGGTCTTGACACCGCCACCTCCTATTACATCTATGTCTACTCCGACTGCGGTACTGAGTACAGCAATGCAGTCGAGATGATTGCCTCCACTCTCGCAGGTCTCCCTGCTGCGTTACCTTACAGCTGCGACTTTGAGCAAGATGGTCCCAATGGCTGGGAGTTCGTCAATGGCACTCAGACCAACAAATGGTATGTTGGCAATGCCACTAACAACGGTGGCACCCGCAGTATGTATGTATCCAATGACAACGGTGCTACCCACGGTTATAACAATTCAAGTACTTCGCATGTCTTTGCTGTCCGCACAATCAATTTCAGTGTGGCGAGCGAATATGTCTACACCTACGACTGGAATTGCTATGGCGAAGGCCAATACGACTTCATCCGTGTGGCCTTAGTACCCGCCAGCACCGAGTTGACGGCCGGCGATTACTCTGGTTTCAACAACACTTCGGGAATGCCTGCAGGCGGTATCGCTCTCGATGGAGCCTATCGCTTAAATGGTGTTAATTCTTGGCAGACCCAGTCGGGTACCTTCCGCATCAACACCCCCGGTACCTACAAACTGGTCTACCTCTGGCGTAACGATGGCTCCAGCGGTAGTGGCCCTGCTGCTATCGACAATATTGCCATTTATCCCAACCCTTGCCCGACTCCCTATGGCTTGACATCTTCCAATGTGATGCCCAACGAAGCAACCCTCACTTGGCATCCCGGTGGTTCGGAAACGTCTTGGGAAATCACCTATGGGAATATGACCGAGACTGCCTACGACACCAACTATACTGTCTACAGTCTCACCCCCGATACCACCTATCATTTTGTAGTGCGTGCTCTTTGCGATGCCGGCGACACCAGCTTGCCGATAGCTATCAATGTCCACACTCCTCCCACTTGCCCTGCCCCCAGCAACTTCGCTGCAACAGGCAGCAGTGTTGACTGGATTACCCTTAGTTGGCAGGAGAACGGTGAGGCTACGTCCTGGGTGGTCGAATACGACACAGTGCCTATCCCCGCTTCGCAATTGGGTCAAGGTGTGGCCGGTCAAGAAACAGTGACAGGTGTGCCTAACACGACCATTAATGGCCTTGACACCGCTACAACCTACTATTTCTATGTCTATGCCGACTGTGGTGGCGACTACAGCAATGCTGTTTCTATGACTGCTACCACCCTGGCAGCTCTTCCCGCCGAAGTGCCTTACGCCTGCGACTTCGAGCAGGAGGGCCCCAATGGCTGGGAGCTGATCAATGGTTCGCAGACCAACAAATGGTGTGTGGGCAGCGCCACCAACAATGGCGGCAACCAGAGCCTTTATATCTCCGACAACGGTGGCACTTCAAATAGCTATAGCACTGGCAGTACTTCTTACACCTACGCTTTCCGTACTTTCGACCTGACCGACTCTGGCGAATATGCCTACGGATATGACTGGAAGTGTCAGGGCGAAAGCCACAATTACGACTTCTGCCGTGCATTCCTTGCTCCTGCTTCCTATCAATGGACTGCAGGCACGAATCCTGCAGGTGGCACCTATGCCTTTGCTTCATGGTCAATGCCTTCCGGCTGGATTGAACTGACCGAGAACTTCTCTTCTCCTCGCACCATGTCTCTTTCAAGCAGCTGGAGAACCGTCACGGGTACATTCTATATCACCACCCCCGGCACCTACAGCATTGTCTTTGCATGGGCCAACGATGGCGGTGGCGGTAGCCAGCCTCCCATGGCAGTCGACAATGTGTTCTTGACACACAACACCTGCCCTGGTCCCCTCAATCTGACAGCCTCCTATGTTGCCAACGACACCGTCGTCATCACTTGGCAGCCCGGTGGCTCCGAGAGCAGCTGGATTGTCAGCGACGGTGTGAACAGCTATGACGTGTACGACACCACCTATCTTTTCGAGGGTCTGATGCCTGCCACCAACTACAATTTCTACGCCTACGCTCTCTGCGATGACGGCGACACCAGCCTTCCCGCAACCGTGTCTGTCCGCACTCCTTGCAGTGAATTCGGTCCTCTGCCTTTGATTGAGAACTTCGACAGCTATTCTTCTTCCAGCTATCCTGACTGCTGGACACGCATCCAGAACAGCAGCAGCTATCCTTACATCACAACCAGCTATGGCATCTGCATCCAGTCCGGTGGTGGCGCTTCTTCTATCAGCCCCCGTATCCCTGCTCCGCTCAACAACCTTTTTGTCGAGTTCGACCTGCGGAAAGAGGGAAGTTCCTCCGGCAGCATGTCGTTTGGCTACACTCGCGATCCCAACTCGGTCGACAGCATGGTTGTGATTCAAACCATCGATCCTGCCTCTACTGGACAGTATTATCACTACGAATTCGACCTCTCCGGCGACACCTGCACCGACAGCGTCTATCTGGTGTGGCGTCAAGACGGCACCTCCGCTGTCTGGTACTACTGGTTGGACAATGTCTCCGTCTCACGTGCCGGCAGCTGCCCCGCTGTGGTGAACCTGCGCTGCAGCTCCCACACCAATCGCGAGGCCACCATTGCTTGGTCCGACACCAGCAACTCGCACATCGATGTGATGCTTTATATCGCTCAGTCCAACAACATCGCCGCTGCTTTCGACAGCGTTGTTGTCAGTGGCAACTCTTACACCTTCACCGGTTTGAGCGGTAACACACATTACTATGTCTGGGCAAGAGCCAACTGCTCCGATGGCAGCAGCCGTGAGGTCCTCTGTGAGTTCACCACCGATGTGAACTGCGCACCTGTCGAGAACCTCCGTGTGGTGGCCACCGACTATCACGCCTTCGGTCTCAACTGGGAGGCTCCCACCGCTGGCGATCCTGTCACAAACTACATTGTCAGCTATCGTCTCTCCGGCGAATCCTCGTGGATTTCGGACACCGTTAGCGACCTCTATTACTATGTTAGCGGACTGGACACCAACCATACTTACCAGTACCGTGTCACCACCATCTGCGATACGTTGACAAGTGCCATCACTAGCGGTACTGTCACCACTATGGGATGTGCCCGCACGATAACCAACGGCGGCACTACCAATAGCTACCTGCCCACCTATATATACTATGGTCATTCCTACACACAGCAGATTTACCTCGATGCCGAAATAGGCACCGGCATGGACACCATTACTGCTATCTCATTCTACGCTTCAAGCTCGGTCTCGTCGCGCAATATCGATCTCTATTTGGGCAACACCGACCAGTCTTCATTCTCCAGCACCGGCAACTACATCCCGGTCGACAGCCTCTCGCTTGTCTACACTGGTACGTTTAGCGGCAATGGCTGGATTACCCTGAACTTCACCACTCCCTTTGTCCGCACCGCCGGCCGCAATCTGGTTGTGGCAATGGACGACAATACCGGCAATTGGGTGAGCAGCATCTCGTTTGCAGCCACTTCGGCAAGCAACCGTTCCATCTATTTCTATCAGGATGGTACCGATATCAATCCCGCTTCGCCCAGCGCCAGCAGCTCCAGTGTCGTCAGCTACGTCAACCAAATCAAGCTGAATCCTGCCTCCTGCCACATTCCTGAATGTAACTCTCCTGTGGTAATGATTGCCGGCACAGAAGGTACACAGGTTAACTTGGTATGGAACAACGAGCCCGGCAGAACCTACACCATTGAGTATCTCCGCGAAAATACCACCAACTGGGTTGTGTTCGATTCCACCAACACCACCGGTGCTTGCAGCGTCACAGGCCTGTTGAGTGGCTACAGCTACACCTTCCGCGTCAGCTTCGACTGCGATGGCGACCTCCTCTCCGGCACCGCTCAGAGCCGCGCTGTCTGCGCTCCTGTGGCACTGCCCTACACCGAGGACTTCGAAAACCAGAGCGGACTCTACAGCCGCAACTGCTGGTACACCGGCAGCACCAACCTCGGCTCGACTTATCCCAACCCCATTGTCGTCAACCTCGAAGGCAACCCCAACAAGTTGCTCCTTCTCTACAACGGCGCTTATGTCATCCTGCCCGAAATGGATGCTCCGCTCAACCAGCTGCAGATCCGTTTCAACTTTGTACAGGGTGGCAACAATGTGCGTCTCATCATGGGTGTTATGGACGATCCCACAGCTCCCATCTCCACCATCCATCCTATCGACACGCTCATCCGCTCCAACTACGACACCTCGGCCTACGCCTATGTCGTCTATCCGCTCGATGGTATCAGCGACACTACCGGCCATCTCGCTTTCTGGGATGCCTTCAACGACAACTACAGCTTCCTCGACAACATCGTGGTGGAATACATCCCCAACTGTACCAATGCCTCCGATGTGGTTGCCAGCAACGTAACAACCAACTCCGCCACTATCAGTTGGACCGGCAGTACTTTTGCCACTAGCTATTTGGTTGAATATGGTTACCGTGGCTTCACTCCCGGCACTGGTACCACCGTCACTTCTGCTACTACCAGCATCTCGCTCACTGGTCTCGACAACAGCACCAGCTACCAAGTGTATGTCTATGCCGTCTGCGCTGGCGACACTTCCATTGCTTCGCAGGTGTGCAACTTCGTCACCAGTTGCGGTGCCATCACCAATCTGCCTTATGTCCAGAACTTCGAGAACATCCTCGGCCCCGGCGACAACTCCGCCAACGTTGTTCCCAACTGCTGGGCTTCCGCTTTGCTGCCCGAAGGTGCCGGCCACGAGGTGCCTCATGTGTTCTACAACACCGACCTCGGTCACGCTCCCTCGCCGCAGTACTGCTTCTACTTCGAGGGCATCGGCATCGCCGCTCTGCCTGAGATGGGTGTGCCGCTGGATTCGCTCATGATTTCTTTCCACGAGTGGAACAGCAACCCCGGCAACTATGGCCTTATCATCGGTGCTGTCGACAATGCCGATTCCGGTTTCGCCTCCAGCTTCCAGCCCATCGACACCATCCCCTTCGTTGGTACCGATAACCAATTCGATGTGGTCTCCATGCTGAATGGATACACCGGCACCGCCCGCCACATAGCCATTGCCTCCTACAACATCGCTGGCAATGCCTATGCCGACCAGTATCTCGACAATCTCGTCATCAGCCGTATCCCCAACTGCATTGCTCCTATGCGTGTAGAGGCCACTGCGCTGACCAACGTCTCTGCCGACCTGGCTTGGCAGTTCAGCAACGCAGCCAGCTACAGCATTGAATACGGCCTCCATGGTTTCACTCCCGGTACCGGCACCACCGTTACCAGCACCACACGCACTGTCAGCCTCGCCGGCCTGTTGCCCTATACACAGTACGATGTCTACCTGACCAGTGTCTGCAGCCCCGCTGAAACCAGCGACACCACCTTCTTCACCTTCACTACCCTCCGTGGCGCTCCTGTCACTACATATCCCTATGTCTGCACCTTCGCCGATACGAATGAGGCCAACGCTTGGGAACCCGTCAACGGCAGCCAGACCAACAAATGGTATGTAGGCACCGCTGCCCACTACGGCACTGCCGACAATATGGCTCTCTACATCTCCGACAACAACGGTGTCAGCAACCAATATACTATTTCTTCCACCTCCTTCACCTATGTCTACCGCACCCTCACTATGAATGTCGGTTCCTACAATATCGGCTTCAACTGGCAGGCCCAGGGCGAAAGCAATTTTGACTACCTCCGTGCATGGCTCGCCCCTGCCGACTTCGAGTTCACTCCCGGTCAGACACCCGACGGTGGCACCTCTTCCTCTGCCTACAATAGTTCCAATCCTGCTGGTTGGATACCGCTCGACGGTGGCTCCAAGCTGAACCTCCAATCCGGCTGGCAGACCGCTAACGAAGATGTGACCATCACCACAGCCGGCAACTACAACCTGGTGTTCATGTGGGCCAACGACGGTTCGGTGGGTACCAATCCTCCCGCTGCCGTCGACAATGTGGAAGTCTATCTCAACACCTGCCCCGCTCCTGTGGAAGTTTTCGCCAACTCTGTCGGCTCCACTTATATTGACCTTGACTGGACCGACTTGGCTCCTGCAGTCTCCTGGCAGGTTGAGTACGGCCCCAGCGGCTACAGCCGTGGCACAGGTACGCTGCTCAATGTCACCAGCCATCCTGTCAACATCAGTGGCCTCGACACGCTGACCCATTACGACTTCTACGTCCGTCCTATCTGTTCCAGTGCCGATACTGGCCGTTGGAGCCTCCCTGTAGGCCTCAGCACTGCCATGTGCGACAACGCTCAGGTCTTTGCCCTCGGCTCCAGTGCCTCTACGGGTACCTCCTGTTATTTCCCGGTAAACAACTACTATAATTACTCCCTTACCGAGACCATCATCGACAGTGCTGAACTCAATGGTCCCATGGACATCGAATACATTGGCTACTACTACGACTACTCCTCACCTTCGACTGCGAAGGCCAACTGCACCATCTATTTCCAGCCCACCGCCAAGACCGTCTTCACCAGTTCAAGCGATATGGTGGCTCTTGATTCCGCCACAGGTGTAAGAGTATTCACAGGTTCTCTCAACTGTACTCAGGGATGGAACTACTTCCAGCTCGACACCGCCTATCACTACGACGGCACTGGCAACCTGCTGGTTATTGTCGACGACAATAGCGGTGGCTACGATGGAATGGATTACGTCTTCAAGACACAGTCCTGCACAGGCTACAAGACCATCCATTACTATAACGACAGCGATAACCCGGATGTTACAGATCCCTCAACATTCTCCTATAGCATGAGTTATGAACAGGCCCGTCCCGTCATGCAGCTTATCAGCTGTGCAGGCGCCGGATGCCGCAAACCCATCATCGTAAGTACAACCTACGACTACGAGAGCGCCACCGTCACCTGGTCCGGCAATGGCACCAACTACGAGGTCAACATCAAGGAGACTGCCTCCGACTGGCCTGCCACCGACATTCCTGTTGTTGGCAACAGCTACACCTTCACGGGCCTCATGCCTGCCACCAACTACACCTTCCGTGTACGTCAGGATTGCAGTGCCGACTCCCTCGGCTACAGCGAATGGGCCTTAGGCAACTTCATCACCGACAGCCTGCCCTGCCTCGCTCCCACCAACCTGAGCACTATCACCGTTACCAACGCCACTGCCACCTTCGACTGGACCGTCCGTGGTACCGAAACCGCATGGGACATCCATGTATGGAACACCGGTAATATCGACAGCATCTACACTGTCACCACTCGTCCCGCCACTGTCGGTGGCTTCACTGCCGGCCTTACCTACAATGCCTCTATCCGTCCCCTCTGCGGCTCGGCTCACAACATCGTAGGCGACTGGGGTGACACCATCACCTTCTCCACTACCATCTGCCCCACAGTCACAGGTCTTACCGTAGGCAACGTCACCGCCAACGGTGCCACCCTCAACTGGGATGCCGACCAGATGGCCGTGAGCTGGATTGTTGAATACGGCTTCGCCGGCTTCGACCAGGGCTCGGGCACCGTTGTGCCTTGCACCGCCAACAGCTTCAATGCCACCGGTCTGGAGTGCGAGACTTCCTACGACTTCTATGTCCGCGCCGTCTGCGGCACCGACTGGACCAGCGAACACTGGACACGCGTCAGCTTCACCACCGGCGACTGCTCCGAGGCCTGCCTCGCTCCCACCAATGTGGTTGCTACTGTTGACCTCAATTCCGTGACCGTCAGCTGGACTCCCGCCGAGGGCAACACCGCCTTCGAGGTTGAGTACGGCAACCGCGGCTTCAGCCACGGCAACGGTACCGTTGTCAATACCAACGAGCCCTCCACCGTCATCAACGGTCTTGAGTTCAACACCCAGTACGACCTCTACGTGCGTGCCCTCTGCGGTGCTGACAACTACAGCCCCTGGACACCTGTCACTACCTTCACCACCGGCACCCAAGGCATCGACAATGCCGAAGGCGTCGCCTGCACCATCTTCCCCAATCCCACCAGCAGTGCCACCACCATCAGCGTGAGCGGCGTGAACGGCAAGGTGAAGATTGAGGTGGTCGATATGAACGGCCGCACCGTTGCCTCCGAGACACTCGAATGCAGCAGCGACTGTCGCAAGACCATGGATGTTGACCACTTGGCTCAGGGTGCCTACTTCGTACGCATCACTGGCGAGAACGTCAACATGGTGAAGAAGTTGATTGTGCGTTAATCTCATAAGGAAACAACCCTTTCCTTAGATTCATACTCGATAGGCGGGCGGCGCATGGCGTCGCCCGCCTTTTTTCTCGCACCGTCATCGTTAGGTTTCGCAGACTTTAGCGATTATTTTTTCCCTTTGACACAATAAAAACACACTCTCATTGTTATTACTTATTATTCATTAAAATACGCGTACTATAATGAAATGCAGCATTCCTAAAGGCACTCGCGACTTCCTGCCTGCCGAGATGGCTCGTCGCAACTATATATTCGATACAATCCGCGAGGTTTTCAAGACTTTCGCGTTCGAACCCATCGAAACCCCCTCGCTAGAGAATCTGTCCACCCTGATGGGCAAATACGGCGAAGAGGGCGACAAGCTCCTCTTCAAAGTGCTCAATTCAGGCGACTTCATGGACGGAGTAGACTTCTCGCAAGACTACCATAAGGTGGCTCCCCGCATCTGCGAACGCGGTCTGCGCTACGACCTTACGGTGCCCTTTGCCCGTTTTGTGGTCCAG
>JAEEGG010012910.1_pt1 | contig 17934 bp, 9 predicted proteins | sample 9134161 | NCBI WGS metagenome assembly JAEEGG01 (sample SAMN16246543, study PRJNA631951) | gut metagenome | biome: gut microbiome; feature: rumen; material: CR-attached | host: Bos | place: Iran: Karaj | collected 2018-10 | reverse complement strand
GGTTCACAGTCCGCTGATGCTCCGCTCGTTGAGTTCCGTCTTGTGGTGTTTCACTTTACTCCTGACTCTGAGGTGTTGCACGACATCTGTCTCTCCATCCCTCGTGGCAGTACGGTTGCCTTGGTGGGTGGTTCTGGCTCGGGCAAATCCACCATTGCCGACTTGCTGTTGCGGTTCTACAACTGTACCAGCGGTGAGATAATGCTTGACGGACAGCCCATCAACCAGTTGCCCCTCGCACAGTTGCGCCGCCGTATCGGTGTGGTGGCGCAGGATACGATACTTTTTAACGATACCATACGTGCCAACATTGCCTTTGGAGTTCCCGACGCAACGGAGGAGCAGGTGGTGGCAGCCGCTAAGATGGCCCACGCCCACGATTTCATCCTTCAGCAACCCGAGGGCTACGACACTAATATTGGCGATGGTGGCAACCTCTTGAGCGGCGGCCAGCGACAGCGCATCAGCATTGCCCGCGCATTGCTGTGCAATCCCGATATACTTGTTTTTGATGAGGCCACCAGTGCCCTCGACACCGAGAGCGAACGTCAGGTGCAGCAGGCGTTGGACAGCCTCCTGACCAATTCGACGTATCAGCAGTACCGCCCCACCTTCCTGGTTATCGCCCACCGCCTTTCCACCGTCTGCCATGCCAATCAGATAGTGGTGCTGGAGCAGGGTCGTATTGTGGAACAAGGCACCCACGAGGAGCTGCTGGCCCTCAAAGGGCGCTATCACCAATTAGTAGAAATGCAGTCTATCCAATGAAGCGTCTGTTCATAACACTGCTGTTGCTGCTGCCCGTCCTATTGTCGGCGCAGCCGCTTCGGTTTGTCCAAACCGCCGTGGTCGGCAATCAGGTGGGAATGCTCAGTTGGAACCGATTGGACGACACCTCCGCCTACAGCCTCTTCCGCCTGTTCCCCAACGAGGAGGAGTACACCCGCATCGCCACCCTCTCCGACACCATCTACTTCGATACCCTCCACCGCACCATCTGCTTCGACACGGTCAACTACTTCGTCGCCACCGCCTCCGACACCTCTCTGCCCGTCGGCCTTTTCTATCAGGACAATGTGCCCACATCGCCTTGCTCTCTGCGTCTTTGTACCGTCGACAACGAGCACGGCCATATCCTCCTCAGCTGGTATCCCAGCCCCGACACCGACATTATGGGCTACTACATCTGCATGGGCAATCCCTGCCTCTATTACGACACCGTGTGGGGCCGCCTCAACACCGCCTACCTCTGTCGCGAGCCGATAGACCTTCTCAACAACGACGAATACAGCTTCCGCGTCCTTGCCTTCGACAGCTGCTACCAGGCCAGCCCGCTCACACCCTACTACCACAACCCCCGCCTTGTGGTGGAAGCCGAACCCTGTTCGCGCCTGCTGCAATGCTCCTGGAACCGCTACATCAACATGCCCGACAGTGTGGCCTTCTACAACCTATACTATAAATTGCAGGGCGACGAGGACTGGCGCATACACCGTGTCGGCCCCGACGGCCCCTTCACCTTCGACACCCTCATCCCCGACCTCGCCATCAGCCGTCTCCAAGCCTACCTCACCGTCACCAACACCTCCGACAGCCTCTCTGCCTTCTCCCTCATTCACGAATTCCACTTCGCCGACATCGACACCGCCCTCTATCTCCGCATCACCGACATCCAATACGATGCCAGCCAGCCCGCTGCCACCCTCACCTTCGAAATCGACCCCCTCTTCAGTGGCCGCATCTGCTATGTCTACCGTGCCACCGAATGCGGCGACAACTATGAGCAGATAGACCAAATCACCCGCTCCGCTACTCCGCCCGAACAGTTCCTCACCTACACCGACACCCGCATCAACCGTGCCGTCAGCTGCTACGCCTACAAGATAGGCGCGCCCGACATCTGCCAGCAGTTGATCAAGTACTCCGACACCGCCCAACTGCACCTGCCCGAGATATTGCCACCCGAGGCCTATATCCCCAACGCCATCATCTACGGCGACCCCGATAACGGCCGTTTCTGCCCCCACTTCCTCTCGCCTCTGGCCGAGGGCTACAGCCTCGACATCTACAACCGTCTCGGCATGCACCTCTTCCACACCTCCAACCTCACCGACTGTTGGGACGGCACCGACCTCCAAGGCCGTCCGCTCCCGCAGGGAGTCTACGTCTACCGGGCTCACTGCCGCCACGCCGACGGCACCGAAAAAACCTACACCGGCACCATCCTATTGCTCCATTAAAGTTAAATTGCAGACCTTGATAATTTCATTTTTCAATTTCCACCTTTCAACTTTCAATTTATGAAGATTGCCCTCTACGCCCGCTACCTCGAACCCTCTTTGCGCCAACAGCTGCTCACCCTTGTCGACCGTCTGCACGCTGGCGGTATCGAAACCGACGAAGTCTCCGACACCCTGCCCGTAGGCATACACTACGACTTCCTCCTCTCCATCGGTGGCGACGGCACCCTGCTCAGTTCCGTCCACCTCATCGCGGGCAGAGACATCCCCGTGCTGGGCATCAACTTCGGCCATCTCGGCTTCCTCACCACCGCCGGACGCGACGACATCGACACTCTCGTCGACGACATCCTTGGCGGCCGCTACACCCTCGAGCCCCGCACCCTCCTGCAAATATCGACCGATTCGGCTGCCGGTACTCTCTTCGCGCTCAACGAGGTATGCCTCCATCGCCTCGACGATGCCCCCCTGCTGCGCACCGACCTCTATGTCGCGGGCGACTTCGTTGCCACCTACGCCGCCGACGGCCTTATCGTCGCTACCCCCACCGGCTCCACCGCCTACTCCCTCAGCTGCGGCGGCCCCATCCTCACGCCCGACAGCGGCTGCTTCGTCATCACACCCATCGCCGCCCACAATCTCACCCTGCGCCCCATCATCGTGCCCGACAGCGCGCACCTGCGCCTCGTCACCCACTCCGGTTCCGTCAATGCCGGTGCCGACTCGCCGCAGTTCAACCTCAGTGCCGACTCGCAGCAGCTCCATCTCGCCTGCGGCACCGAAATCATGCTCTCCCGCGCCCCCTTCACTGTCCGTCTCGTGCGTCTCCACCGCCAAACCTTTTTCACCGCCATCCATCAAAAGCTGGGCTGGAATTTCTAGTCCTCCAAACCCTCGTACTTCTCACCATTTTCTGCTTCATTATCGGTCCTTCATTGCTCGTTCATCGCTGTAATAGCGAAGAACTAGGTGTTATCGGTATAAGGAAAATGGGGAGTTGGAGGGAGTTAGGCAGGCGACAGGGTGGGTGGAGTGGGAGTGTGTGTGAAGGGTTGTTACGGTGGAAGATAGGGGTGTGCTAGGGGCGGGAGCGGAGCTGCCAGAAAGCTACTGAGGCTGCAGCGGCGACGTTGAGGCTGTCCACCCCGCGCTTCATGGGGATGATGGCGTGGTAGTCGCAGGCGTCGATGGTGCTGCGGTCGAGGCCGTCGCCTTCGGTGCCCATGACGATGATGAGGCGGGGCTCGGCGTTGAGCTGCAGGTCGTCGATGGCGACGGCATCGGGGGTGAGGGCTAGGGCGACGGTCTTGTAGCCAAGGGTGTGGAACAATTCGGTGGCAGGATGGGGCCATGCGGGGATATAGGTCCACGGCAGTTGGAACACGGTGCCCATGCTCACGCGCACACTGCGGCGGTTCAGGGGGTCGCAGCAGGTGGGGGTGAGGAGGAGTGCGTCGACGCCTAGGGCGGCGGCGGCGCGAAAGATGGCCCCGGTGTTGGTGCTGTTGACCACGCTGTCCACCAGTGCTACGCGGGATGGCCTATCGGCGAGCAGCACCTCGACGGTGGGCAGTTGGGGTCGATGCATACAGCATAGCACACCGCGGGTGAGCTCGTAGCCCGTCAGCGAGGCGAGCAGTTCACGGCTGCCGGTGTAGACGGGCATATCGGGGCAGCGGGCGATGATATCAGCGGCTTGGGTGTCGAGGAATTTCTCTTCGGTGAGGAGCGAGAGGGGCTGATAGCCGGCATCGAGTGCCACGCGGATGACCTTGGGGCTCTCGCAGATGAATATGCCTTTCTCCGGCTCCAGGCGGTTGCGCAGCTGGGCTTCGGTGAGGTGGGCGTAGGGCAGCACCCCGGGGTGGTCGAGGTCGGTCAGGTGTACGATGTTCATGGCACTAGGATGGTTTGTGAGTCGGTGTTGGCGCGGAATTCGGGGGCATAGACGCTCTGCAGGGTGCAGATGCCGTTGGCGAAGGTGCCGGCGTGGCGCACCCAAAGGTCGTACTCCATGTAGTAGTGGTCGGGTTGGAGGTTGTCGATGTAGCAGTCGGTCCATTCGTCGCGCACGTCCACATAATAATGAAGGCCGTCGTTCCACTGCCATCCGCTGGCGGTGCTGATGGGCTCGAAGGTGGCGGCACGCTGGTCGCGCAGCACCATGTTGTCGAAGCCGCGCAGGCAGTCGATGTCGATGTGCACATGCACACGGTCGCCCACATTCAGTTTGTCGCCGGGCTTGAGGAGGGTGAGGCTGCCGTCGGCATTGACACGGCTGAGGGTCTTGCGGAGCTTCATGCCGGTGCCGTTGTACTGGATGCTGTCGACGTGGGTGTCGTGGCTGTGGAAGAGGGCGCCCCAGGCGGGGAGGGGGGAGGAGTTGGTTAGTTGAAAATAGAGTATACATACCCCGCCGCTATCGCGGCACCCCTCTAAAGAGGGGACGGCTGGCGCAGGTGTATTGTTATCAAGAATCAGTTCCTCATTGTTTAGTTTGATGCTGACCTTTCCGCTCTCCATTTTTTGGCCTGTGGGCTGGCGGAGGAGGGCTTGGAGGGCGGCGGCGGTGGCCATGTCGGTGCGCCAGGCGGTGCCTTGCTTAGAGGCGAGAATCCACTGCTGGATGCGGCAGACGGACTCCCAGTCGTGCAGCACGTCGGCAAAGACATCGACCAACAGTGCGGCAGTTTCGATGGGGCGTTGGTACCAGCCGTAGCCGCTCGTGTTGTCTCTCCAGTACATGCCGAGGTCGTCGGTGGTGTGAGAGGTGCCTTTGATGCGGTTGGCAAGGCGGACGGCGTCGGCGGTGTCGCCCATGTGGAGCATGAGTAGGGCGAGGTGGCCTTGGTAGTTGAGCGAGACGGGCTCGTCGAGGTGCATCCGATAGAGGTTGTAGAAGAAGCGGAAGGCCTGCTGGGTGGTGCTGTCGCACGTGCTGAGGGGCTTTTCGCCGAAGTAGAGGCTGCGGGTGTAGAGCAGCGAGAGGCAGCCAGTGGGGAATATCCTGCCTAGGGAGGAGAGTTCAGAGACAGACGGGTAATGCTCCATCTCTTCGACAATGAGGCGGTCGAGGTAGTCCAAGGCTTCGCGGATATAGTAATTCTTGGCATTGGCCATAGGCAGGTTGGCAATACGTTGCATGACGGCCTCGGTGACGTAGCGGCTCGGCTGTCTGCCGTTGGGCATCCAGCTCCAGCCACCTTTGTAGGATTGTTCGTGGAGCAGTTTGTCGAGGTCAGTCTTGATGCGAGATTTGAGGTGCTGTTGCTGCTTAGGCGAAGTGGTGTCGAGGAGCGCAGTGAGTTGGTTGACATAGATGCTGTTGGCAAGGTAGATGGGACCTGGCATGAGGAAGCGTTTGAAATGGGGCAGGGCCTCGACGACGTAGTGGATGGGGTTGGGGGTGAAGGAGAGGGTGGTGGAGTCGCCCGGTGCCGAGGCGGGCAGGGTGATGTCGAAGGTGCGGGTTATCTCCTTGCCGTCGGGGCTGCCGGGGATGTAGAGGAGATGGCTGGTGGTGATGCGCTCGCGGTTGGAGAGGACGGACAGACGGCCTTGCTCGCCGTCGCTGTGGTGACCGCCGGTGGTGGAGGTCTTGACGGCGTAGACTTTATAATTGGCGATGTGCCAGTTGTCTGGGATGACGAAGCGGGCGGAGGCGATGCTGCTGGTTTTGGGGAGAAGGGTGAGTTTTTTTGGCACATACCCCGCCGCTATCGCGGCACCCCTCTCAAGAGGGGATGGGGCGGCAGCCGTCCCCTCTTGAGAGGGGTGGCCGTAAGGCCGGGGTATGTTCTCCAAATCTCCACTTTCAATTTCAAGATGTACGTTCACGGTCATGGTGGTGTCGGTGAGGTTGGAGACTTTGGCGCGGATTTCGATGGTGTCGCCTTGGCGTAGGAAACGGGGCATGAGTGGCTGCACCATCAGCTCCTTCTGCGACTGGACGGTGCGGCTGATGGCACCAATTTGGTAGCGGTCGGTCCAGGCGAAGCCGCCGAGCTGCCACTGGGTGAGGGCATCGGGGAGGGTGAAGGTGACGGAGACGCGACCATCCTTGTCGCTGCGCAGGGCAGGCTCGAAGAAGGCTAGGGTGGAGAGGTTTTTGCGCATGGCGGGAGCCACGTCGGAGGTGGAGCCGTCGAAATTGAGCGTGGCGGGTATTTCGGCGATGGCATCCTTGGGCACTTGGATACCGGCGCGTTTGCGCACGCCGCCTTGCAGGGTGACCATGCCGTCCTCGCCACGGGCAGTGCCTACGCCGCCGACGGAGGCGACAATCTCTTCAACGCTGGTGCCCGGCATTCGGACAATATCGTCGGCGGACATGCGCATGCCGCTTTCGGGGGCACCGATTTCGATGACGGGTACTCTGCATTCCTTTATCTCCACGCATTCGAGGATGGTGGCGGAGGGTGTTATTGGGATTTCCAGTATTATCGAGCTCTCCCGGTCGATGACGATGGGGCAGGTGAACTTGTGATAGCCGACACAGGCGATTTGGAGGGTGTATTGGCCTGGGAGGAGGTCCTTGATGACGAAATGACCGTCCATGTCGCTCAGCGTCCCTTTCACCTGACGTCCGTCTGACAAGACTACGATATTGGCAAAGGGCACAGCTTCTCTGGTGCGTGTGTCGGTGATGGTGCCTCTCACAATGCCGTAGCCGAAGAGGAAGGCCAGCTTCTTGTGGTATCCGGTATGGTCGAAGAGGGAGAATCCCAGCTGGGGACGGGCGAGGTTGGAGTTTAGAGTTGAGAGTTGAGTGTTTAGCGTGGAGGGTCTGGCGGTGAGGAGTTTGGGGGATTCGATGTTGGCAGAATACGCCTGGTAGGAAGTGAACCAGGGCCAGAAACCGTAATCATGATGGCGGTATTGTTCTAGCGAGAAGTCGTAGAGGGTCATGCAGAGGTTGGCAGCGGTGCCGAGGGAGTCGGAGTTGGTGATGCGGAACCGCCATTGCTCCTGTTCGCCGGGCTGTAGGTGGTCGCGGAAGGTCTCGGTGCTGACGTTGAGTATTTTGTCGGGCTGGGTTACCGCTATTTGGTAGCTGGTGGCGAAGGGACGGCCTTCGCGTATGGCGGAGAGCTGCACGATGCAGCCGTCCTTCATCTTTTGGGTGATGGGGATGGAGAGGGTGGTGGTGCGGGAGCTGTCGAGGATGAGCATGCCGCGCTGGTAGATTTTGGCGGCATGGATGACGCGGTAGTAGAGCGGCTGGTTGCCGTAGGCGCTGCCCAGCTCGAAGCGCACGGTGTCGCCCACGCGGCAGGTGAGGCGGTTGGAGTAGGAGCTCCAATCCTTCTTGGGGGTGGTGCGCAGGAAGACCACGTCGTCGCCTGTCACGCGCCCCTGAGGGGCGACATGGTTGACCAGCGTGTCGTGGTGGTTGCCGTCGGGGGTGTCGAATCTGACGCGGTAGAGGCCTGAGGGGAGGTTGGGGATGGCGAGAGTGCGTTCGGTGGTGGTGGTGCTGAAACGGGTGGCGACGACGGGCCATGAGTGGCGGTCGCCCTCCTCGCGGCTGAAGGCACGGTAGGGGAAGCGGCGTTGGAACTCCTCGCGTGAGCCTATCCATTTGGCTCTGGGGTGTTTTTTCATAAGCGTGTCGAGGGTGCGGACGGTGTCGGGCTGGTGCAGTTGTTGCAGCTCGACGCGGACGGCACCCTTGAGGGGCTGGTCGTCGAAGTTGTTGTAGGCAAAGGAGAGGTGGCTGAGGTCGTTGCCGACGAGGAGGCAGTAGCCGTCGGCCTCGCTGACGTGGAAGGAGAGCTGCTGCTCGTGGAGCTCGCCGTCGGGGTCGGTGACGCGGACGTAGGCGGTGTAGATGTAAGTTGAGAGGTGAGAGTTTTTTTCATACCCCAGCCTATCGGCAAACATCCACTGGAGGTTTGCTCCCCGTCTAAAGAGGGGACGGCTGCCGCGAGCTGAGTTATCATCCTTTTCGGGAACAAAGGTGAATTGGAAGGTGCCGTCGGGGCCTACGGTGAGGCTGTCGCTGTAGGGGAAGTCGTTGGCGACGGAGTGGGCTTGGAAGGGGTCGGCCATTTCCTCGCACGAGACTTCCCACTCCACTTTGGCTCCCTGCATGGGGGCACCGCTGAAGCTGGTGGCGGTGCCGTAGACGGTGACGGGCTGGCCGAAACGGCGCGTCTCGGTGGTGGCGCTGTCGTGCTTGGTGGAGAGCGTCACCATGAAGTGGGGCGGCTTGTATGCCTCCACGGTGATGACTTTGGAATCGTAATAATGGTCATAGTAGCCCCAATAGTCGTAATAGTTGGCCGACTTCACGTATAAGCCATACTCTCCGTTCCGCCCATCGGCAGGAATGACGAATTCGCCCCAGCAGCGGCCGTGCTTGTCGGTGGTGAGGTAGAGGGTGTCGTTCTCGTCGTAGTCTTCGCCGAAAGTGGCGATGAGTTTGACATGCTTGGCGGGACGGAGATGCTGCTGCTGTGCCTTGCCCGAGAAGCGGCTGCGGTAGGCCACGCAGGAGAACCGCACCGTGTCGCCCAGCCGATAGATGGGACGGTCGGTCATGACGATGCTGAGGTGTTTGGTTCCAGTGCGGTCGAGCCTTTCGGTATAGACACTTCTTCTGCCATAATAAGAAGAGCTGTAGAAGTGTTCGTAGCCGTCCACTTGTGCGGAGAGTTGGTCGTAGTCGATAAGGCCGAGAAAGGATTTGTTGGAGAAATGGAAGAAGCCCTGCTTGTCGGTGCGGCAGCGGCGGTGATAGTTGTGTTCGGTCAGTTCGCCTTCGCCGTGGAGTGTCACCCGTTTGCCCTTTATGGGTTGGCCGGTGACGCGGTCGACCAGGTGGCCTGAGGAGATGGTAATCCAATGGCGACCATTGGTGGGTGGGGTGGAGTAGGTGAGGAAGGTGGCATCGGTGGAGTTGAAAGTTGAGAATTGAAAGTTGAGAATTGGGGTGCCGGGGTAGTTGGAATAATCGGAGTTGTCGGATTTCTCCGAATAACTTAATAAGTAGTAGTTGCCTTGGGGCATGGGGGGTAGGGCGATGATGTATTCGTGCCAGCGGCGGTCTTCCGCGTTGGGTAGGGGTTGCACCCACTCCTGCAGGGGCGTGAGGCTCATGAGGGTGTCGCGTTTCCGCTGTTCGGTGAGGGTGTCGATGTCGATTTGCTGAACGATGCGGAAGTGGAGCTGGGGGATGTTACGGGTCTCGATATAGGCCATGCGGCTGCGTGTGGGCGACTCGATGTTGCTGTATTCAATCTTGTATTCGGGCAGGCAGATGTCGTAGAGGCGCATCAGCCGGCAGCGTTGGGCTCCGTAGGTGCCGGGGTAGAGGCGTTCGGTTTCGAGGCACTGCTGCTCGGCTGGTACCTTCTGAGAGCTCATGTTGAGATATTTGGCGCGGTACATGCTCAGCATCGCCTTCATCTCGTCGGTAACAAGGTGGGGCTGGTAGAATTGCGCAAGGGTGTCGAGGGCGGGGAGGAAGCAGCTGTCGTAGTATAGCAGTTCGTACCGCAGCAGGTCGAGCCAAAGGGCTATATCAAATTGGGAATTGAAAATTGAGAATTGAGAATTATCCGACTGCGGCAGCGTCCCCTCTTGAGACGGGGAGCAAACCTCCAGTGGATGTTTGCCGATAGGCCGGGGTATGTAATCCAATTCTCCATTTTCAATTAAATAAAGCTTTGCTACGTTGTGGTAGAGTGACAAGGGGTAGGTGAGGGTGTCGGGACAGGGGGTCTGGCAGTAGAGGGGGAGGGGTTTGAGGAGGTTGTTGCGGTAGTCGGCGGGCATGTCGTTGAAATGGAGTTGATGGAAGTGGGCGACAAGCAGGGTCTGCACCATCATGCCCAAGAGGGTGTTGTCGAGCGGAGGACGGACAGAGCTGTCGTTGTGGAAAATCCGTTGATAGGGTTCGGTGGGAGTGGTGCGGAGTTGGTTGGCGTAGGCAAGCACGCTGTCGGCGTAGGTCATCAGGCTGTCGACCATGCGCTGGCGGTGCCAGAGGGGGTATTTCAAGTTGGGGTCGTCGGAGGGTTTGTTGTGGTCGATGGACCAGCTGTGATCGGAGTAATACCTGCTGTAGGAATCAAACAGGAAGGTGTAGGCCACGGCACGGTCCACCCCTTGCAGCCTGCGGGCAAGGAGGCTGTAGCGGTTGATGGCGGAGTCGATGGCATCCTTGTTGTAGGCATAGTCGAGCGTGGTGAGGTAGAAGGCTGCGGTGAGTACATACCCCCCCGCTTCGCGGTACCCCTCTAAAGAGGGGACGGCTGACGCAGTCCGATAGTTGTCAAATGCCGTTTTGAAATACTTCATCGCCAAGAGGTAGGCGGTGGAGTATTGGCTCTCACCGATAAGGGTGTCGAGGTGATCCCATTTGTTATGTTGTGCCGTGGCGGTCAATGCTGTAGCCAAGGTCAGAAGCAGGAGGATTACTCTTCTCATAATGGAGTTTTTTAGTTTGCAAAGGTACACTTTTTTTCTCAATTATTGAGTATGTAGCAAAAAGAGGCTGTTTTCTTACAGCCTCTACAAAAAAATATCACATTCCCATATTCAAGTAATCACTTTGCAACAGGTCTGACCATTGCCTTTTTCATTTTGAAGGAGGCCGTCTGGCGGATGTCGGTGGCGGAGGCTCCGAACAGCAGTTTGTAGGTGCCTTGGGCGGTCTCCCATGCAGCGGTCGACTCGTTGAAGGAGGCGAGTTCATAGGCTGTTACGGTCATGGTCAGCGTCTCGGATTCGCCAGGTGCGAGGGTCTTGGTCTTGGCAAAGGCTTTCAGCTCACGGTCAGGTTTTTTTAAACCGCCCGAAGGGGCAGAGACATAGAGCTCCACTACTTCGCGGCCAGGCACATTGCCTGTGTTGGTGACGGTGATGGTAGCGGTGAAGCCGTCCCCGCTGGCTTTCACCTTGGGTTGGCCGTAGTCGAATGTGGTGTAGCTCAAACCATGGCCGAACGGGTACGACACCTCGACATTGCGTGTCAGGAAGTGGCGATAGCCGACCCAGATGTCCTCCCAGTATTCGGTGAAGTCGACATTGCGGCGTGTGCCATGCCTGCCCGAGGGGTTCCATCGGTAGGGGAAGTTTTTGGCCGAGGGAATGTCCATATAGTTGGCGGGGAAGGTCATCGGCAGCTTGCCAGAGGGATTCACCGTGCCTTTGATGATGTCGGCAACGGCATGTGCGCCTTCCTGTCCGGGTGTCCAGGGGAGGATGATGGCATCGACAAGTCCCTTCCATGAGGCAGTTTCCACCACACCCACGATATTCAGCACTACCACAACACGCTTGCCATCCTTGTGATAGAATAGGCTTACGTTCTGAATAAGCTCGCGTTCGGCGGCAGTCAGCTCAAAGTCGTCATGCACCACACGGTCGGCACCCTCCCCAGCGATGCGGCCCAGTACGATTATTGCCACATCGTTTGTCTCCGCCTGCCGCTCGATGGCTTTCACCGAGACTTCGGGTTCTGGGCGGTGGCGTTTGTCGATGGCGGAGCCTTCCATCCGCTCCTTGTCTTGCTGCAGGGCGTAGCAATGGCGGTAGTAGTTGGCCAAATCCTCGTCCAACAAGAACCCGGCGGCTGTCAGTGCCTCCTGCATGTTGGCGACGTGGGCTGTATGAACAAATCCCGAGCCAGTGCCTACGGCGAAGAAATCCACAGAGCTGATGCCGTAGAGGGCCACGCATTCCCCGCCGTTCAGGGGTAGAGCTCCGTCCTCGTTGCGCAGCAGCACGATGGATTCCTCAGCGGCGCGGCGTGCCACTTGTGCATGGGCCTGAAGGTCGGGACGATTCGAATAGGGGTATTTCCGATAATGAGGCGTTTTCACGATATACTCAAGCACACGGCGCACGTTGCGGTCGAGTTCGGCCTGGGAGAGTTCGCCGCTCTCCACGGCGGCCATCAGCCTGTCGCGCTCGCGCTGGTGTCCCGGCTCCATCAGGTCGTTGCCAGCCTTGGCGGCCTTGACGGTGCTGTCCTTGCAGCCCCAGTCGGTCATCACCAGGCCGTCGAAGCCCCAGTCGTCGCGGAGGATGGTGGTGAGCAGGCGGTGGCTCTGCTGGGTGTACTCGCCGTTCAGCTTGTTGTACGACGACATCACTGTCCACGGTCGGCCCTCTTTGACGGCGATTTCGAAGTTCTTGAGGTATATTTCGCGCAACGCACGCTCGTAGATGCGGGCATCGTTCTCCAGCCGGTTGGTCTCCTGATTGTTGGCGGCGAAGTGCTTGACCGAGCATCCCACCCCCTTGGATTGCACTCCGCGCACGTAGGCCGCGGCGATGCGACCCGACAGCAGCGGGTCTTCGGAGAAATACTCGAAGTTGCGTCCGCAGAGCGGGTTGCGGTGGATGTTCATGCCTGGGGCAAGCAGCACGTCAACGCCGTATTCCAACACCTCGCTGCCCATCGCCTGCGTCATTCGTTCCACCATGGCTGGGTCCCACGAGCTGGCAGTCAGCGTGCCGTTAGGGAATGCGGTGCAGTAGAACGTCTGGTCGGTACCCTCGCGGGTGGGGTCGATGCGCAGCCCTGCGGGGCCGTCGCTTAGTGCCGTCATGGGGATGCCCAGACGGGGGATGCAGCGTGTGTAGCCCGCCACATTGGGAACGTCGGGCACCATGCCCGCGCCACCCACCAACAGGTAGCACTTCTCCTCGGTGGTCATAGCCTTCAGCACCTCGTCGATATTGTCGCTCCGCAGCCTGAGGCTGTCGGTGCGTTGTGCGAAAGCCGTCTGTGAAAACATCAGCATAGCAATTATCGAAAACCTTTTAGAAAATAATGATATAGAGTTCATAGGACATTGTTTAGTTAATGATTAAAAAATAAGTTGTAACGATAATGGGAGTTAAAGAGGGAGTAATAGAAAGGAGTTAAATGGGGAGTTAAAATGGACAATACCCTTTGCGACAACACATTTGTCCACTTTAACTCCCATTTTAACTTCCACTTTAACTCCATATTATCTAATTTATAATACATTCTATTCTTCTTTCGTTAGTTCATTATAGAGTGCAATCCCCTTCTCTGTCAGCAGGTATTTCTGCCGTGGATGGTGAGGGGATTGGGGATAAAGCAGACGGACGTATCCGTCGGAAATAGCAGGCGTCAGATAAACATTCAAGAAATTGTCTCGCCCTTTAAGCCCCAGACCCGACATCATTTCTTTCACCGACAGTTCCTGCTTGTCGACCACACGTATTAGGTCTCGGATATTGGGATTGTCGGTGTGTAACATATCTTGAACCAGTCCTGCACTTGCCCTGTGATTATCTTGCGACTTTTCGGCGACCCCTCGGCAATCCTTCGGCGATGGTCCTTCACTTGTCCTGTACTTGTCCTGTGCTTGTCCTGTGCTTGCGGGTTCTTTCCACTCTTCAGGTGGATTCACCAAAAGGTATCGGTTCTTTAGCTCGTTGTTCTCTCCCATCAGCAGGTTTCGGAAGAAGAGTTCAAGATAATGGCCGTCCTGACTGATGCCTTTTGCCACATTCTTGTAGTTGGCCCTGACCAACGCATTGCGGAAGTACCACGAATGCTCCTCAAACATACGGTTGTCTGCCTTAAAGCCGATGGCTTGAAGATACTTGATGGTGAACACGGCGGTAGTACGGGTGTTGCCCTCGCGGAAGGGGTGTGTCTGCCAGATGCTGGAGACAAATCGCGACAGATGCGCAATCACCTCTTCCATCGACAGCCCCTTGTAGTCGAACTGTTTCTCCTTCTCGATGTCATAATCCAACGCCATCCGCAAGTCCTGCCAACGGCCATATAGCACTGTGTCACCCCGCAGCACCCATTCATTCTTGGTGATGTCGTAGTCGCGCAGTTGCCCTGCATGTTTGAACACACCGCTGAAGAGATTTCTATGGATAGAGATAAGGCCTGTGGTGCTGAAAGTGAAAGCACGTTCGTTGATGATTTTGGCGATATTTGTCGAAACGCGGTCAGCCTCTTGCTTGTCATCGTCATCATCGTCGTGCTGAGTCTCCGAGACATAGTATTGTTTCACCAGTTCTTTTGCCTCGTCGATGGAAATCTCCCCCTCTATATGGCGACGGGCAGTCTGCTTCAGGTATTCCGACACCTGTAGCCCGTCCACCGCTTGCAAGCCGATGGCCGCCCGCCATGCATCAGCCCGTTCCCGCTTATGCGGTTCGCTCGCAACGATATACTCGTCAAAGTCCAGATATCCTTGTTTAGTCTTTTCTGTCGGCATAACACTTAAGTGTTTTTGTTAATCGGTAGAGTTGTATTCATCTCATTTTCACACTAACGCATTTACACATTCAAGACTTACACATTCACGTATTCCCACATTAACGCATTCACGAATTCCCACATTCAATAATCTCCATTTCGGGTGCAAAGATACGGGTTTTATTTTAATTGTCAGTTTGACGATTGGAGAGGTTGTCATTACGGACAGTTAGTCAATCAGTATTTCCCAAAAGCCACCTTTGTCTGGGCCGACACGACGGAGGTATTTACCACGCATGGATTCTATATTACGATAGATGGACGTTTCGCTGATACCAAGGATTGTTGCTATCTCTCTTCTTGATATATATGGATTTTCCATCATTAATTCAAGAATGGACAATATGTTTGCAGTCAACCTGAAACCCTCTACGGTTGACTTTTCTACTAACTGTTGCCGTTTTTCTCTCAACTTGTTAGCATTTTCTGCCACCTTTTTGCCGCTTACAGTTACTTTTTCTGCTACTCTTTTTGCTACCTTTTCACGATTATCAGTTACTTTTTCTGTTACCTTTGGTACGGTAATCCTCAGTATAAAATCATCGGTACGAAAAGTTGGAGCCTTCGCACCGTTCGATTCCTGTTCACGAAAGATACGGTCAATGCCCTCGCCAAACTCTTTCACATAATGGTAGGTTTTCAAAAATGCCGCTATTTTGGGATTGCGAGAGAAATGGGTGTTGCGGATATTTGACGGTCTCACCATGCTTCTATGTTAATCGGTAGTGCCATATTTCAATCTCTGTTTCGGGTGCAAAGATACGGGTTTTATTTCAATATTCAGTCGTCAATCTAACGGTTCAGGTTGGTCGTCGTTGGAGGAGAGGGTGTCATTCTTAGGGAAGGTGAGGTCTTGGATGATGTTCAGGAAGGCATTCTGGTTTATGAAATAGGTCTCGTCTTCATCCATTTTGTCTTTGATGACTGTGAGGCCATAGTTGATGTATTCTTCCATGGTCATTATCAACGCGTTCACCGTCTCGCTCGGAGTCCAGCGGCCTTTGTCAAGTTCGTACCAGTCTATTTCGGGTGTTTTAGCCACCAATGCAATAAACATATATTCTCTCAGTCTGGGGTAAGCCCGACGGCCTTTCTTCGAATCGATATTGCCCCAAAACTGGATAGGCTGTCCCAGGTCTTTGATATCCAAATCCTCGTTCAGCGGCAACTTCTTGTTGGAGTAAAGCCCGATAAAGAATGCCATGATTAGCACCTCGTATCCAGCACCGAGAACCTTTGCCTTTGAGTCGGAGGTCTCGTTTGTACCTTTACCGAAGTCACACAGCTTCTTTATCACCTCATCCTCGAAGTGTTTTTCGTATGATGGATTCTTCCGTCCCCACAGTTCAAACAAAGAGACAAATCTTTCATTGTCGAATCTATTATTTCTTATTGCCATGTTCCACTCCTTTCTAGTTTATGGGTTCAATTCTAGTTTCTATTGTGGCCAAATTCTTGTCATCAAACGGACGTTTCTTTTTAACATGGTATTTCTTGCCCTTGATAGCTTTAAGACGCTTTGTGTCAATTGATGAAGTTCCATCGGCATTTTCGTTTAAGAAACTCTTTGTGACGATGATGGTCTGTTTGTTTATTTCTCCAATTACTCCAAAGAAGTCACTCTCTTTAGCAGCAGTGAACGATGAGGTGGGAGCATCAAAAATCAGAGGATAATCATCCTCATGTTTCACTGTCGTTAGCTCAGCTACAGCAAAAAGTAGTGACATATACATAGTGGTTTTTAGTGCCGTATTGGGATTATAAATGCGGGTACCATCAGTATCAATAAGCATCAGTTCCGCACTTTCATCAGCTTTCTCTACAATATGGGCTTGGCCTCGGAAGTCGCCCCGATTAAGGCGTTCAAGATAATTATTCGTAGTATTCTCCAATTGAGTTAAGAACTCACGTTTGTTTCGTCCTTTTGCTGACAAAAACGCCTCAGCAATTCGCTGCATTGCAATGCTTGTACGTGCATAGGTGGCTGCCACAGACTCTTCGGATATTTGACTATATTCTTCTTGATATTCTTCTAGTTTCTTACGATGCTCATCTATCTGTCGTTTTAAGAAACCAGATTTGTTTTCTGCCTTATTCTTCTGTTTCCACCACTCAGAAATATTATTAAAAGCAGATACCAACTGCTCCTCGGTAAGGCCGTCTGTCTGAGCCAGAATTTTGCGCTTTTGTTCCTCTTCTTGCTCAAGCTTTGCCTGTAAATCGTCTGCAACTTCATGGTTCCTGCGATTCTTTTCAATTTCAGTTTTAATTATTATTGGCAAACGAGTAAGCCAGTTCATACCGTTATGCAATACTGTATAGCGGTTAACTAATTCTCGAATAAACTCATGTTTGAAAAGAGTGTCTTCTTCCTCATCTTCATTATCATGAGTATCTTTAAGTGATGCCAGATAATCATCAAGATGCTTTTTCATCGTGTTATAGGCAACGGAACCTTTTGGTGCTGGTGTTCCACATATTTTACACACCTCATCATGTAGCATTTCTCTCATGGTGTTTTCATCTGGAATATTCAATGCTAGAGGAACAAATCCTTGATTGATTTCTTCCTGCATCTTGCCAGCCAACTTCTTTGCACCTTGCTCACGCTGATACTCACGTTCCATGCGTCTTTGTTCTTTGTCTAGACTTGCTACCATGTCGCCATATTCACGAGCTATGGGTTCAAATCCCATCAGAATCCACATCTCGTCAAGCAATCGAAATGAGTAGTTCTCTGAGATGTTATGGTATGCTTTTGCAATCTTCTCCTTTAATGTTTCAATTCTGCTGTTGGTTGAGTTTAGCAACTCAGATGACTCCTTGTTTTTTTCTAACTCATCTAGTAGTGTTGTGAAATTAACGGCTTCTTTCTGAGAATTCTTTAACTCTTCACCCGTATCCCTAATAAAGTCAAGTTCATTCTTTATCAGTAATCTTAGCCGTTCAGCCTCCTTGCTATTCTTTCGGTCAGCTTTCATTGCATTATCCGCTGCATCTTGTGACCATTTTTGAGCTTTGTTAGTAAAGTCAATATAAGGATCAAAATCTCGTATCTTGCTAAATGTTTCTACAAGGTAGCTCATTGCCTCCTCTTTATTGAAAATATTCAGCTCCTGTTCTCCTTTAAACAGGCAATACTTCCTGATTGATGCAGAGAAGTCAATATCAAACAACCTCTTTGCTGTGTCGCCCTCACGAACATCTTTCTCACTACCATTTTGAATGAAGAGACAATGCATATAGTTAGATGTCGAAACTGAGCCATCTTGTGTTTTGGTGAATTTGAATGACTTTTCCACAATCTTTTCATTGTGTTCGCTCTCGTATATCATTGAAACCTTAACTAAAGCAGACTCATCAGGCATCAGTTCGGCAATTTTTTTCTTCGATATATACTTGATGTCCACTTTTGGTTTATTGTCAACA
>JAEEGG010012909.1_pt1 | contig 17934 bp, 20 predicted proteins | sample 9134161 | NCBI WGS metagenome assembly JAEEGG01 (sample SAMN16246543, study PRJNA631951) | gut metagenome | biome: gut microbiome; feature: rumen; material: CR-attached | host: Bos | place: Iran: Karaj | collected 2018-10 | reverse complement strand
TCTGTGTTCGCTAAACTACTATTCTTTCTTTTTCAAGTTCATCGGAGCATCCGAAGTTGTAGAGTAAACCAAGCTTAAAGCCTGTGGCATGAAGGTAATTATAGACCTGAGAACGATGAGCGTCATCAAGTTCGCTTACCGCCTTCAGTTCTATGATTATCTTTCCATAGCAGACAAAATCTGCTTTGTAAGTTTGTTTCAACTCAACACCATCGTAAGTTATCTTTAGTTCTTTCTCTCTTTCATACGGGATGTTGCGTCTCTGGAATTCTATTTCCAGTGCTTCCTGATAGACTGCTTCAAGGAAGCCGTGACCAAGCTTGTTGTAAACATGGAACGCAGCTCCGTTGATTGCATAAGTAAGGTCACTGTATAGCAACATATCCTTTCTGTTTGACCACGGATGACACGGATTGAACGGATGGTTTTATGTCGTTGACAGTTCTAGTCAGAACTGCTTTACTGCAAGTAAAGGTTTTAACTTGATGGAAGTGTATTGAAAATACATTTTCATAAGCACTTCAACCAAAATAAAACTTATCATCTACATAAAAAATATTTTATCCGTATTATCCGTTAGATCCGTGTTCGTTTATTAATCCGTATTATCCGTCAGATCCGTGTTCGTTTATTAATCCGTATTATCCGTTAAATCCGTGTTCGTTAAACAAAACGCGCGCCGTCATCAGGACGGACCCAAAAGACCTGAAAGGTTTTCTCGTACTCTGGGAATTGATCAAGGTATCGCTTGGTCAATTCGGTTTGAATGGCATCTTTATATTGGGGATCAACAAGGGCAATACAAGCGCCCTTAAAGCCTGCTCCACTAAACCTTCCACCATAAACACCCGGAAGACTTCGCATAATCTCATAAATAGCTATCAGCTCCGGTGAACCACACTCATAGTTGTGGATGCTACTCTCACAAGAATCAAAAGAAAGCTTTCCGAACAACTTCAGATTACCAGTCTCCCAAGCAGTAACACCCTGTCTTACCCTGCGATACTCCGAGTAGAAATGCTCCGCACGACGAGCAAACCTTGCTGGCATGGCAATTCGCGTCTTGTCAAACGTAGCCTTAGGAATATCGCGAAGGAATGTTTTATCGAATGTCTTCAGAGGTTGGTCAGTATAAGCTAGCATATTCCACGCGGCCGTCTTGCACTCAAACACTCGTAGGTTATAATCTGAATTTACCAACGAACGTGTCAAGCCGCTAAAGAAGATACCAATCTCAAAGGGAAGGTCTGAACACGAATCGCCTTTTTCTTTGACCACGGATTGCTCGGATTGAACAGATGCTTTTTTATCCGTATCATCCGTTAGATCTGTGTTCGTTTTAACTCCACCGAAAGGAATCACGCGATATTCATTAGAATCACAATCCAAGAATAGAAGCTGATTCTTTTTGGATAGAGCAATACATGCCTGATCCAGCAGACCATTGTTCAGTCCGATGTATTCCCGCTCTGCCTCCGAAGCTATCTTCACCACCTCAAACGGCTGCAACGTAATATCATTAGCCTTAGCAAACGCCATTACGTAGGCAATGAGCACTGCTGCAGATGACGACAATCCACCCACAGGCAGACTACCCTGTATCACACCTGTGATACCCCGCTTCAGCTCAAATCGCTTCCGCAGCGCATACTTCGCACCACGAGCATAATCCCCCCAATGGTGCTCACGAACTTGAGATGGCTTATCAATCTCAAAATCTACCGTTCCCTCAAACGTCCTCGACTCCAGATGCACATGAGGATCACATCTGCCATCATCCATCTTACTTCTTACATCGAAGTAAAGGTCAACACCTTTGTTGATCGCAAACCCCGTCACCAATCCATGTTGATGATCGACATGTGCCCCCAATGGACACACCCGATACGGGCTAAAAATATGATATTGGTATTCTTTCATCGTGTCCACAAAGACTTACAGTTCTCTATCCTAATAATTATAGCGTTTCTCAATAACCTCCCAGTCGATAATCTGCCAGAGGGCAGCGAGATGAGCAGCACGGCGGTTCTGGTAATCCAGATAATAGGCATGCTCCCAGACGTCGAAGGTCAGTAGCGGCTTCAAACCCTTCACCACCGGATTAGATGCCCCTTGCTCCTGCGTGATAACCAAAGAACCATTTGCATCAGCCGATAGCCATACCCAGCCAGAGCCAAACAGACCGACACCTTTAGCCTCAAACTCAGCCTTGAAAGCCTCCACACTACCCCACTGCTTCTCTATCTGTGCAGCAAGTGCTCCCTCAGGGCCTTGAACAGCCTCACCGGCAGGTTTAAACTGCGCAAAATACATCTCGTGATTCAGTATCTGTCCCGCATTATTGAATAGCGGCCCTGCAGGAGCCTTTCGAACAATCTCCTCCAGCGTCTCTATATCTTCCGAGTTCCCCTCGCCCTTTGGAGAGGGGGCTGCGGGTGAGGTTAGTCCATTGAGATTATCAACATACGCTTGCAGATGTTTCCCATGATGGAAACCTATAGTCTCTTTACTAATCACCGGTTCCAATGCCTCCGGTGCATACGGCAATGCCATCAATTCATATTTCTTCATATCAATAGTTTTAGTTAATTTATACTCCTTCCATCAGCCTCAGACTTCAGCCTTCAGCCTTCGTTAAGCCATCTTACCTCTTACATCAGCCCTTCATCCTTCGTTCATCTCACCGGCCTGTCCCCTGGCATCGACATAACGTCTAAGTTATAGAATTTTGTCCGATATTTCTTGCCATCTGCAGCAGTTAGTAAGCATGGTATCACAGATTGTGACACCCCTCTATTCTCTTTTTATATTCCTTCTTATCGTCTCCCATATTAATTGATTTCATTTTTGAAATGCCATTTTGGCGTTTCATACCCTGAACCATTAACCCTGAATCATGAACCATAAGTTGCCTTGGCATTGTTCAACTATTGATTATTACTGACTCCTATTATTCGTGAAACAGGATTGCACCGCCACACTCTGCACCTTTAGGTCAGAGAACCCGTCCCCCTGTTCCCGAGCTTAACGGACTCACGGATAGTTTAGTTGGCTCAACGACCTTAGCGTTTACCAGTCCTTTCCCCAACACGGCCCCTATTATTGTATCCTGTGGCTTTACGATATTACCCAATATGGTACTATTGGCCAAAGATGTTATAGTGTAGATGCTGTCTGGAACATACTTCCTTTTGCATATCTCACTCATTTTCGTCGATAGTGCAGAGAAGTTCAGCACTGACGTAATTGGATTATCCTTAGTAGTAATGCCAATATTAGCCAATGACGAGATGGAGGATATCACTCCATCCTCATCATATTGTACCAGCTTATCTTTCTTATCTTCGCTCATATAGAAATGCCCTCACAATTAACAGACTCGTATCATTGGTATTGATTTTTCCTCTTATACTTCTCACTCAGCTCCATCAGTTCTCTGAACCTCTCCAACCTTGGCTCTAATAGTTCTCCAGCGTTCATGAGTTTTCGACAGCGTTTCAGGAAGTGAACCATCAGCCTTTCTTCAGGAAAGTATTTGGAAGGATTACGATGATTCGTCTCAATAAACGTCATTACCTCATTAAACCTTGTTAGCCACCGTTCATCTTGTGTCATATCATCCCCTTACCATTTTATTAAGCGAGAATCAAAGTCGCTTATGCTTTTCTCTATCTTCACAGCATGCATTTTATCCGCTAATGCCATCAGTTGTGGATTATTATTAATTCCGGGATCTATAAAATAGCACGACTTGTTTTGGTAATCGAAATAATTCAGAAGATAATCATTAATACCTTCATCCTTACCACCATACCCAATCACAATCAAGCTCTTTGCATGAATAAGGTTATTCTTAAATTTGCGGAACAATTTCTTATAGAACCGAGAACGTTTATAATAAACTGGCTTAGTAGTTGCTCCCGTCAAGAAGTCTGCATGATAGGATAAGAAGTCGTTATCATAACCATTCTTCCTGGTACGTTCTCTTTCCAAATCCATCAGCCCCATTCCATACCTGAACTTCACCTCACAATCATCTACCAAGCCATAACCCGTCTCTCTATGCATCATTACGTAATTCAAACTACCGTGTAGTTTGTAAAGTCGTATAGGCGCACCATAATACCTACCTGTATATCTTTCCAAACGACAGCGATAAGCATCACGTCCGTTTATATGGAGACTACCATAATACCTTGAACCATAATCATCAAATCCATCTGACATATCGCCATTTAAATACTCAGACCGATTGAATGATTCCAAGAACAAATCATGATTCAATGTATGTATATTGACCAGATAATCTTCTTTTAATTTGGAGATATACTGTAAAAAACTGTTATAAGAAGATCTTGGCTCATCATGATAAGGCCCAATATGCGTTGGAATACCCTCATACCAAGACTTATTGTCTGCGTCTTTCAGTAGGTGTGCAACCATCTGGCTATAAACATCAGGCAGATTACCTATCAAACCGTATGGTGTATTGTATTCATCTATATAATTATCAATAATAGCTGCATATTCTGTATATATTTCTTTCGAGCGCAATACATCCATAAAACGTTCATAGTCAAACTCATCAACTTTATTGCTATATGCAGCAATCAAATCTTTGCATAGGCTGAATTCTCTATCATAGTTGTTCGTGTAACCAAAATCCGGCTTAGTTCCATCTGTTCTTGATGCCATTTCGCCAGAAGGAGAAAAAGACACTGGTTGTTCATCGAATTTGAGAATACCATTATTAACAGCACCACCTGTCGGATAACCCATAGGTATAGAGAAACCTGCTCCAAGGAGGAAGGCAATAGATTCTCTTTGGTCAAAGGGCTTCACCTCTTTGTGACCATCGCCAAAATCTATTCTCTCAACTATCTTCACCATTAACCTAATTTAGCTTTATAGTACTATCGTTATGCAAAATGCAAGATTAATCAAAAACATCTTTCCAAAAGAAATCCGGTGCATCAAATGTGGACATCCCTAAGGAATGCTCTTTCATAATCTTTAATTCAGCATCATTGAGAGACATCTTCTTCAAGAAAGGTTTAACCACCATGGAATCATACAATTCAACGTTGGCAGCCATTGTTGCATGCATCTCCCTGAATTTATTAACAAATGCCGTCAGTCTTTCTTCACTTCGATCTGCGTCCTTGTAAAGTACATAGAAATTCTCAACTTTGGCTTGATGGTTTGTATCAATAATCTCATACAAATCGTTTTTCAACGGGTTATCTATCTTACGTCTTATAGAAAACCGCAAATCTGCTTTAAAATTGTATGAACCAATCATTGGAGTCATTTCATAGATGTCAACATTTCTCCCTTGCAGGCCGTTAACAATCCTTTGCTTATGAGCCTCTGGCATTCTAAAGCCCATATAAACGGCCTTCAATGCAGCCATGTTATACAACTTAACTCCTGGTTTGTCATACACTAGTCTGAATTCTTTTTCACGTTCCCAATCCAGTCCCTTAGTGCCAAGCATCTTCTGTAACAACTGTGTTTCCGATGAGAAATCAGTCACATCAATCTTTGGTACATTATTCTGATAATCAACCTTCAACCTATTAACAAGCCATGGAAATTGTTCATTTTGAACAAGCTTATCAACGTCGTATGCAATACAGAATCCTGTATATTCAGCGGCATACTGAGACCAAAGCAACTTATTATTAGGGTAGTCTTCCTCGGGTAAAGACAAAGAATAAACGCCCACACCTTCCACATTTTTTTTCAGTTCCTTCCATTGTCTCTTTAAAACAGTCACATCATAATGATAGGTCGTGGCTATCTCATCCAACTGATTATTAATACTATCAGAATATGACCCTTCAAAACAGTCATTCAACTGTTTTAATGGCGATGCATACAATTGATTAGCCAGCAACATGTCTATATCTCTACACTGGCCCTTTTCTTCTTTACAGGCTCTGTATTTGAAAGCAATCATCTTTAGCAAAAAGCTTAAAACTGCAGTCCCTCAATAATCTCCATATTACTTGGATTGGGGGTCTCATTCTTTACATAAAAATATCCGGAATGGTCTGAACCGGCATCCCTAAATCTTTTTAGATATGCAAGAATCTCGGATCTATTCGCATCACCTTCTGGCAAAGATTCTTTCACATACTTCTCAAACAAATCTCCCTCGTCATTTACGGGGAATATTTGTTTAAAGAAGGGATCTTTAAAAGCAATGTAGAAATATTGGGCATTCTCTTTGTTAATGACTAGGAATCCGTTCAAATACTCATTACTCTTATCCTTGAAAAGAAACTCCCGCATAAGTTCATTAGCTTCCTCCATTATAATTGTCCGACTATTATCAGCTCGCTCCATGCACAATCTATAAATAGAGGAAACTGTAGGTGTATATTGCTGCTGATTCTCTATATACCTTTTGAAAAGATCCAAATTTTTCTGCTTCACATCATCACTTTTAAGCAGGAAATTCTCCACTCCTTTCACTCCGTCCTCATCAGGGGCTATGAGCGTATGAGTAATTCTCATCAAGAAAGCCAATGGAATATGGTCAATGAGAGCATGGTTATATATGACATCCAACAGATAATCATAATAAGATTGTTCATTTAAGTTATTATAGCCTTTTTCCTCAAAATTATCCTTATAGATGAGTTGCAATTGTAAAGCATGGATATATGTATCATCATCATCTGTGATAGCAGAGTATAGAAACACCAATTTCACAAATTTCTTGAAGGTATCCTCTTTTGACAACGAACCCTTAGGAGAAAAATTTTGCCAGTCTTGATATCGCAGAAAATCAACAATATCACTCTGTGCATTTTGCTGGATACATTGTCTATAAAACTTATCTATTTCATCATCCGATTGAATGGTATAAAGCGATTCAAGCCTTTCTGCTTGTATATGCCCATACCCCCGATTGGTAAAATACATATCGAAGTACCTTACGTATTGTACGGAGCGGTATGTCGGTTTCTCTTTGCTGTAGCCATAGTCATCAAATGATTTGTAATCAGCAAAAACACTCCTCAGGATATTAATCGATCTTGGCTGTTCTACTTTCGATTCATTTCCTTTTTTATCAGTACTATATTCTTCTCTTAGTGTATATCTTGCATCTGCATTTTGAGCATTGAATAAACTCTGGTTATTAATATATACCTTTTTATACAGGTTGCAATAATCATCATAATATCTGAACTTCATTAGTTCCAGCAGAAAGTATTCTTCAAAGTTTATCTTATGCTTCGAATTAAATGTATAGTCAATCTGGAACATATTGCAGAAACTCTTCACATCCCGCAAATTCCTTACGCATTCTGCAACAATCCAATACCGTTTATTCATGATGGGCAACAAGTCAATATCACCGTCTATCTTTTTGCTTAGCTGCTGATACATCATGTTTACAATGCTATGTACAGAACGCAGTGGCAGATGGAATCTTAGAGTAAAGAACTTGTCAATATATGCAATTTCGTTAGCTCCCTCGTATTTTCTCAAAACATTAGAAACTGCCTTTTCGTCATACGCTGTGATAAAGATTGTATGCCGGAATGCAGCATTCTTATCAATCAGCTTCAAGACCTCAATGATTTCAACGTCAGTAAGTCTGTCAAAATCATCAATGAATACTATTAGCCTTTTATTCAGATTGTCCAGTGCATAATTAATATCATCTATTGCATCTTTTTTAGAACCCTTCAATACTCTTGTGAATATCTTGGCAATGGGATGGATATCTTGGATTCCAATATTTTCCAGATAGTTGCCTATTTTGTTTCGTATCTGCGCATCATCAGGGATTGATTCAGTAAACGTTTTAAAGAAATCTTCCTGTATTGATGATACGTTTTTACTCTGTCTAGGGTTAAAATCAATGATGATATGCTCAAACATAGGACTACCCTCATTCCCGCGTCTAATGGCATACTTTATGAGGTTTACAAACGATGTCTTTCCATTGCCCCATGGTGACAGCACCGCTACGCTTACTGCCTTATTTTGAGGTAATTGAGATAACCTATTAGCAATATGTAGTGCTTCATCGTAATAATCAAATTTGTCTTCTTCAGGTGTTTCTATTGGCGTGTCTAAAAGGAACGAGCATTCTTTTTCGGTAGAGGCAGGCTTTTTATTGAACTTATTTACAATGGCCTCTATAATAAATGCTACAGCTATAATCCACAAGACATCCACGTATGTTATTTCCCAAATTAGCGGCACAAAATCATAATAGTTATCAAAGAAACGGTAATAAAGCGTTGTTATCACAAAGAAAACAAGTGTAGCTGTAAGAGTGTCACTATATTTAAATTTACGCCATTTATTCCATAACTGATAGCCACACCATGCAGCAAAAAGAATGATAGTTAATACCGTGAACCATCCATAGTTCAACTCCATAGAGAGTCCGCCCATCCACTGAAGAACGTCCGAAAAGATATCTTGTGTACAAGCAAACCCTGCACACAATAATGCTAATATGTATGGAATAATTCTTTTTTGTTTTCTCATCTTTAGTAATATGCTCCTTTTGTATGATATTCATTTACCGCTCTTCCTGCGCCATATCACATCAATTCCTCCCAAACACATTCAGATACCCAAATATCTTAGTCATCTCAGCACCACTGAACTTCCCGTCAATCACCTTCCCAATCTGTTCTAATGCGAAGTCATTCATTCCCACATGACTGTATAATCTTAGCGCAGAAGCAACAACCAGTTCAATGAACCTCTCATATTGTACGCTCACCACCCTATCATTCTTGTAGTAACTCCAAAGGTTATACACCGGTATAAACATATCGCAAAAATGCCTGAACTCATTTTCCATAGGGTTCTCTAAAATATATGGCATTCCTGGCCAAAGCAATTCAAACAAATTTGAATCCTCTGGCAGGCTGCGTGTATATAATCGAGCATCGTCATTCAGCTGCTCAAATACTTCATGTCCAAATACTATTCGTGGCCCCTTAACGGCCTTTTCCATTCCAACAGCTTTTACCACGGCATCCCCTACCAGAATATACCCTTCTGTCCTATTACCATCAATAAGAGCTGTCGGTTTCACATGGTTCACATCCCCAAAAGCGACTCCTCCGCGAAACAAAGCCGGTGGTATTCTGCATGGAGCTTCTACCACAGTCAAGCCGCCATTTCCGTCATCCCCCAATCCGACATTACGTGTTTCTATCGGGTCTTTCTCATTCTCAGGATGAGCATAGAAATGGGCAGTCAGGTGGAATGACTTATATAGAAATTCACCTAATTGCAGCAGGAAATCGCTGCAATCATCCGATGTGATGAATATCGAATCTGAAAAAGGAAGGAAATCCTTGAATGATTCCGTTGAACTCCTCTTTGCCAGTTTTTGCAACTCTGGTGGATACCCGCTCGAAGGGTGCAGTTCCGATTCTACGATACCAAAATGCAGGATGCTGTTATAGGAATTAAGCATCGCTAATGCCTCTTCCGCATTTCTCAATACAGCATTCGAGAATCCCAACAAATCCAAATACGCCACTGCTTTCATAACTATTATATCTTATAAAAAAACAGGCAACTTCCTACTCTCCCACATCCTATTGCAGTACCATCGGCTCTTTCGGGTTTTACTTCTCTGTTCGGAATGGGAAGAGGTAGATCCACCGCAGACATAGTCACCCTCGATTAATCTTTAATAAGGTAGCGTAGGCTACCAAGCAGCAGAGAACAGCGTCAAAGATATGACTGTTGCAATGTTCATCACCAAGACCGGCAAGCAGATACCGCATACAGACAATACCGCGATGATAAAACAGATAAGCAGCAGTATTTCTACCACCCAATCAATCCAATCTTTCGGTCGATCCTACTTGAATAACAGCATCTTTAGTAAGTGTATCGCATATGACCCTACGGCTAACGGGTCACATAGAGGAACAAAAACTTGGCAGATTGCCATCACCAACGAGGAACCACCCGTCACATTCTCCAGTAAGTTTAACGTCTTTCCTAGGACGGGCACTGCCTAGCATCTCGCTAGACAGGCCTAATTAAAACTAAATTTTACCATAATTTAATTCTTTTAGTACTTATTAAAAACTATCTAAGCCCGCCGTTACGGTCGGGGTTTCTTTTATTTATTCGGAATAAATGCTCACCTTATCACTTTATCCCCAACTCATCCAACACATCCTTCGTAAACTTACTCAGCGGTCGCAATCCATATTCCTGCGGTTCCATATACGTCCCCCATATAAGTTGGTATATCTCAGCAGGCGTCTTACCCAGCCCACTATAAGAATCTACCATGCTCTGATAGAAGCTCTCATTATATGCTTGAGCCTTCGTCACTATATCAGCCACAACATCCGTATGACCGCTATATACCTCTTCCAGCCCTAATCTCATCACATTATCGTTGGCGTTCTTAATCTTCACCTCTACATTCTTTGGGTCAAATACCCAGTGGTCAACCACCTTATCTGCGACTCTGCCACCTGTCACCTTATTCACCAATGTAAACTTTAAGCCTTCATCTTCGAAACTCTTAAAATAAGGATTCACATTTATCTGCTCTTCCATCTTTAGATGATTACATACATGGCATGATGGTACCAAATTAAAAAGAGAAAGTGCCAGGTAGGGGTATTTCGACTTGGGATAAAAATGATCAAACTCCGGATGCACCTCCCGCCCGTTCGATAACTTCCTTGGAATTGTATATTCCCGGTTACAATACGGACAGGTCATCACACCGAGTTCCTTGGTCAACCACGTACATATTTTTAGCTCTTTATCTGGATGCTTCGGATCGAGATTCTTTATGGTTGTTCCAAAGAAATCACTATAGTACCTTTCCATCCTTTTTACGAACCCAGTTTTTATACTGCCTTTCTTAAAGTGGGTAGCATATTCCTTTTTGATATCCTCCGGGTTTCCAAGGGCAATAGAATAACTATCAGTTATCCCTTTATCCACATACAACAATTGTCGCTTATATCCCTTAGCGTTTTTTGCATAAGCTTTCAATTTTGAAGAATTCCTTTTCCCCAAAATAAATATCTTAAGCAACCTCCAATACTCTGGGGCCACTTTGGCCGCTTTATGTGGATCAATTCTTATCATTGTCGTCCTTACCTATAGATTTCTCCAACATCGCTATCCTCGCCTCCATTTCTTTCATTTGGTGATGCGGATAACGCTCATTATACATCTTAAGTAACTGGCTCTTGATAAAAGGTTCACTCACTAACAAAATCTCCTGATACACCTCTTCGGTTATCTCATCATTATGCAACTTCCCAAACAATTGGTTAATCTTATTCCTTGCAAAGTCGCCTATCGTCACCCCATTCAAAAAGAAAGCATTTTGCAGTATCGTATGGATGTTTGCACCAAAGGTATTTTCTTGTATATCAGTCACCGAATGTCCACCTTTCAAGAAGAGCACGTTATTCTTAGGCACATCCGAAAGGATAAATGGCGAATGCGTCACAAAAATGATGTTTACATTTTGGATATTCTTTAATTTTAAACCAGCAATGAGTTCTAACAGTCGGTTTACATAGCCACGCTGACATTCTGGGTGATAATATAGTTCTATCTCTTCAAGTATAATATTCACGTTAGCATACTGTACCAAAGAGCTATTCTCCAAATTCTGCAAATGATATATGATGGCACCAAGCGAGTTTAACATCTGCTTCTCTCCGGAGCTAAAAGAGTCAAATTCAATACAACTATGAATATCACCTTCCTTCGTGAATTCCATATCCCACTCATATATCGCAGGTGGCAGCTGGTCCGACTTAACAATTCCACCGTTATAATGCTCCTTCAGAGCATCTAACTTAACAAGCAAACCGTTGTTCTTTTTTCTCCTTTCGCCCATTCGCTCATACAGACCACCTTGCTCCAGTCCTTCTTCCATAAAATTGAAAACCTGCCTCAGTTTTCTCGTTATATGCGACTGTTTATCGTCCATTATCATCTGCATACACTCTTCCAAGGAATGTCCATATTCCCTCACACTTCCCTTTTGAGGTTTATCATTCTCTAATCTTTTTGTATACAGTGGGTAGGTTATCAGTATCGACCATGTTTTATATACAATATAGTGTCTGCATTTATCCTCAAGTGTTAATTCTTCAAAGTTCTTATATGCAATAGCCGGGTCAATCCCATGGAATTTCATGATTCTGTAAACAGTATCCAGTCGACCTAACTGAGCTGCATTCAACTTTACTAAAAAACCATATTTAGTTCCATACCTACCATGAACACCTAGATTCAAATGAGAATACTTTGCATTCAGCTCATTCAACCTTCTTAAAACCTGTCTGATGTCACTACTGCTAGAAAACACCTTATTCTGATTCCTTTCCAGCCAGACTATCATTTGCTCAGCAAAACTTCTGAAGCCCTCATCCTGATTTATAACTTCATCTAAAGATTCTTCCCAGAAATACGGGAGTACAGTATCTATAAGCCGCTCATATTCTTTATCGTCAAATTCACCATCTCTATCAACATTACTAATTTGATTGAGTACAGTATTAAATACAACTTTCTGCCTTGAATTACGGAAATAATCTGTAATAACTTTAGTATGTAATTTCGACTCTTTTTGTTCTTTCAACACTAAAGTCTCAGCATCTTTTCCATTTACTCTCCTAAACGTTTGTGTATTCTGATTGGGATTATCAGCGTTCAAAAACAACGACAGAAGCCGCTGTTTCGACAACGATTTCTCTTTGTTAATATCAATGTTCCCCTTGTCCCTATAGGGATGCAGTGTTATTGGAGCTAGATAGCCATCATTTTTATGGAAGATATAGTGTAGCCAACATTTCTCATTATCATCCTCTTCATCTCCACGAATCTCCCACTCATGATGGAAATCATAGATGTTATAGGCGTAATGGGAATAGTTGGACGCAAAGGTGAAAAAGAATTTATCCATCTCAACACCTATATCAACTGGCTCGGCTAGTCCAAGCTGCCATTCATCCCTTGACTGGTCACTCAGGTCTGCGATTTTCCATACTCGAGGTTCATTCTGTCCATTATCTTCTGCCATCCTATAAACCACATTGTCTATCATATAGAAGAGTTCCGCCTTCACACCTTCAACCCTTCTAAGACTTTCGGCTCTAGCTGCCAGTTCATATGCTATGGCACAGTTATTCACCAGCCGCAGAATAAGTTCTACAATGGTACTCTTGCCGTCACCATTCATTCCCACAATAGCCGAGATATTTACTTGGGGATGATCACCAAAGAAATTCTCCTTTATAGGTTTAACATCCCTACTCCCTCTACGTATTGTTCTACCATTCTCTCCAAACACGTAGTCATTACACAGGTAATACATCATACCTATATGTAGGCATTTATAGACATGTTTAGCACATCCGTCAAAGATTCTAAGTCCTATCAGTTTAAACATTGATTATCTCTTTTCACTCGTTTAAAACTCTACAACTTCAACTGATAGTTGTTGCTATTAATACTTACTACTGGCATATTATCCTTTCTTATATAAGTGTCAACACCCAGTCGTTATCTCCATTACATTCAAGACCTCTTACATCAAGTACCGGCGTTCTCGGCCCATACCATCCTTCATCTATACAGTGTTCATCGGGTTTGGCAATCAGATGATACACCTTTTCATTATACAAATCTCGGTCGAATGACCAGAAGCCCTTTTTTGCCATATCTGTAAAATGTCGTAAATATCTTGCCTTCCTCCTCTCGAAGTCAGCTGCATCATTTTCATTTGCTTGCGGCCTTAGTCTTTGTTCAATATAAGCGTCATTCACCACAATCCTTATCTGCCTGTTTACGTTTGCTCTATAAACATGGCGAAGTATAACGAAATTCGTTTCCCTGTTATTCACCTCCACTGGCAACAATCCTCCAAACGACAATGCATGAATAAAGGTATGGTTTATCTTACCAAACCAATCTATATCATGCGAACGTTGAAAATCAATGCTAAATGTTGCCATTATAGATCAAACAGATTACTGCAATTATCACAATATGCTATATTATCCTCGCCTGTGGCTGTTCTCACAGGTTTGCCAAAGAATAATTCATTCTTTATATTAAGGCTGTTTCCCACAAGTTTTAGCAAGTCATTAGCAGCATGTTGCTCTGCGCATTGCCCAATAGGAAATCGATGCATAGAATCTCTGTACAGGTCATCCTTTTTCTTAATCACCCCCGTTGGACTAAACTCTTGTCCCATCTCACCCAACATTTTAGTCATGCTATATTCCTTCAGAGATGGTGTATGAGAGAAGTTTGCTACAAATGCCGTTTCATTTCTATCCGTACATGAACATACCATTGTTGGGTAGTATCGGTTATGGAACATTCTTACCCCTAGATTACGCCAAAACTCATACTCCTCAAATACCTCGTCTGCATATGCTTCACTCATAGCATCCAAGACCTTTTTGCCTTTAAAAAGATGATTATTTGTAGCCATAGTAAAACCCCAATATCGTTTCACAAATCCCCAATTCCATCATTGTGTCATATCAAGCTGTTTCCTGTTCGAATCAGCAATCACTTCACCATCTTATAAATCATACTATCACAAGTGTCATAACGGTGGAATACGCAATCATGGTAATTCTTCACGTCCTCGTTCCTAACTGGTAATGAATCACCAATTTGTTCCAATATCGCATTATGTATCTTCATTTCTCGTATCACACTATTACGCCACTCTTGCAGAGAATTCTTTTCGTTCTCATCATTTAAAGACTGATCTTGATACGATTTCCATACGCTAAATATCAAAAGCAAAAGTATAAAGAGCATCAACAACCGTGTCCAAAATGCACACATCAGACTCCAGAATGTTCTCGATATCGGGAATTTTGAATGATGAGCTTTGAAGAAGTTAAATGTATTACGGATATTACTCCATAGTTCATGCCATACATGATGTCCAGGGTTGATATTGATTTGATTGATATAGACCCCAAAATGGCGATGTGCTTCTTTGCTTAGTTGCCTAACAGTTATCCTATCATTAGTACCTAGGTGAAACTGCTGTTGGTCGAGCTGTTCATTAATATCATTAAGATCAGTAAGTTTATCCGTGACATCGCCTATAAGGACTTGCAATTCTTTAAGTTTAATGGGAAGTGCACGCCTTAAATCTTCATCGAAACCTTCCAATGCACTGTCCAAATCATCTATTCTCGACAGCAGTTCTGCACCTGATATAGATGAATCCAAAACTCCGTGGAAAATGTATTCACAATTAACCTGGAGATTTGATAGTAAATTGATATAGTAGTCCTTAACAGCCCTGTGCTGAGTGTCACGGACACTATACCAGTGTGCTAAATAAAAGCCAACAACTACGGAGATTAAAATCTCTAAAATGGTTAGGATGTCGGAAAAACTCATTAGCGTTTTCTTTTATTCAGATTGCCATCCTTATCAATGAAATACAGTTCAAACTCCTGCGTGTCATGCCGTAAGTCAGGTGTCATCTTCCTTTTCTCCTCCCATTGAGGGTATGTCTCACTTTCCAATTTTACCTTTCTTCTGCGATTTATGACTGTAACAATATGCACACGTTTCTCTACAACAGCTCGGGTAAAATCATACACAAGTTCCCCAAATGCTTGATCAAGAAACGAAGAAGGATAACCAGCAGTCCCGTCAAGCAGAACATCTAGTTCCTTATTTTCTTTGATGCATTGGGCCATTTTCTCATTGAGCACATCCACATAGAACTGTTCACCAGAATGCTCTCCTTGATTAATAAATCTTGGGCCTGGAGCCTCAGTAAAGTCTAGTACTCTAATAGTGATTTTTTCCATATCTCATAATTATCTTTCGACAAAGTCCATGTAATCATGACACCCATGAACTCGTTTGTCAGTTTTATATTCTTATCCGTATCGAAATCATAAACCACGCCATTAGTCAAAATCTTCAGGTTTGATATGAAACCATCTTTATAACTTTCATAGACCTCTGGCAATCCCTTATGGCGATTGATTTCTCCAGTCCGTGATTGATACTCTCTTTCAAAAACTCTCTTTAGTACCTCATGGTCTTTTCTCGCATTTACAACATCCGAAAACATTTCTCTTTTTTTCTTCAATAGCGTTTTCAGAATACCTTCTCCTGTATCTGTAAGGATGAAACGCATAACGTCAGGTTCTTCGAGTGAGATAGATACCAACCAGTTTTTATCCAAATCAACACGATTAGCATGTTCTACAGAATTCGCACAGATTTCAACCATATTCTCATAGACAGGAGGATAGTATTCCTCATATCCCAGCAATTGCTTCATGCACTTCTTTACAGAATTGCTTATTCTGTCAGACTCCACCTCGTCTTTACCTACCATGTACATCTGGTTCTCATATCTCACATCATTTGAGATTTTGACGTTCGATTTCATTACCTTCAGGAAACCAGACTCCATAACAAATCTGCGCTTTATCGGATCATCTGGATAATTACCATAACAGTTAACGCCATGAGAGCCCAGTTTATTTATTTGCGCAAGCAGAAGGCAGATAGTAAAGATGTCTATATTTGTAACATCTCTCATACCCATCCAAATTCTTCTTACGCCATCTTTTCTGCTTAGTTGGTACGTGCTATTAATATATCTAAGGACCGATTCCAAATGGTCAAATGTAAATTTGGGAGGAAGTTCTGTCATTTCCCAGCCGAAATTCAGATGTTGACTTTTCTTCCTGCCTTTATTAGGTCTTGGTCGATTATATCTGATAACATTTCGTTTGGTGACATAATCATTCCATCTGCGACGCTTACGCATCTCAGAAGCCTGTTTAAGTCTTATCTGTTTTATCGACGTAATCTTTCTCATATTTAACCTTTACCACCGCTCCCTACGGTTTTCCGTAGGGCCTTTATCTCATACTTCTCATCTCTTCCTCCACCATCTTCATCAACTTTGGCATCATCTGCTCTATAGCACGGCACTTAACCTTGCCATACCGGTCGAAGTCCATATCGTCTAAGAGCGAATTAGCCAACTCTTCAGGCATATCGCCAGCATAGCCCGCGGCTACGAGAGAGATGGCTGCAAGTTTGGGAGTGTCTTTCTCTGTTTTCAAATGCGATGCCATCAGTATGGTGGGCAGCATCTCGTACAGGATGTTGCAATAGTGCAGGAGTTCCGAGAAATAATCGTCATCCTGTAGAAAGGCATCAAGCATCTCCTCTTGGTATTGGCGAAGCAGGAGAAAGAACTTCTCCTTTCTTAGCTTGCTCTTAAAGAACTGAAGCTGGGTCATCGTCCAAAACATTGCATGTGACAACACAATCCTATCCTCAGAGGAGTGATAATAGAAAAGGCTATCATCCTCCTTGGTATGCATTTCCTTCAGTTTCGCCTCCATCTGGGAGAACCACTCCTTACGTTTCTCTCTCAGATCTTTATTATCCATCTTTGCCATTTCTGTATCAATGCAGTATCCTTATAACCGACAAGCGGCCATATCACCATTGGAAGTTGCTCTCAAACCAATAGTTCCATGACCGACTTGTCTGTATCTTGCTACTTGCTAAATTCGTTCGGTTACCATCATTTGTGGCCATAGAACTCCTTATACCACTCCGCAAACTTCCTCAGTTCCTCTCTCAACGTTATCTTGGGTGTAAACCCAAAGTCACGTTCAAGGGCTGTAGCATCAGCATAGGTGGTGGGCACATCACCTGCCTTCACTGGGTTTTGGTGTATATACCTCAAAAGTGTCACAAAGTAAGCCATATCGTTCACAGGCTCACTTTTAAAACGCTCGCGGAACAGATGGCCGTCTCTTGAATATTTGTGATTATAATAGTATACATATGAGGAAGCAATCCTTTTTATAGCCATTCCAATTGTGTCCTCGCGTTCACGAATGAGAAGATGAATATGATTAGACA
>JAEEGG010012906.1_pt1 | contig 17935 bp, 17 predicted proteins | sample 9134161 | NCBI WGS metagenome assembly JAEEGG01 (sample SAMN16246543, study PRJNA631951) | gut metagenome | biome: gut microbiome; feature: rumen; material: CR-attached | host: Bos | place: Iran: Karaj | collected 2018-10 | reverse complement strand
GATGGTAATTTTCGACCTTGCGGAAGGAGCCCGACCCGAGCCGAACCATTTCAACCGTCTGGTTAAAATGGTCGGTTCCGGCCAAATCTGTGGCCCTGGCTGCCGCAATCGCCTTTCCAAGAATCCGCTCGAATTTCTGGTATGTGCTATACCCCAAAGCCGAGGCAAGGTCCCTGGCGCTCCAGAACACGCGACCGTCATCGGCGACTTGCTTGATGCGCTCAAAGTCGGAAACAAGGGGCTGTATTTCATTAGTGTCTTTCATACTGCTCAAATATACACTGTTTTCCAAGTTTGTCAATACCCTTCGCGGAAATTTTTCGCATTCAATGAATCCTCGAGGTTGTTCGGAATTTCCGGACAACCGCTATTCTTGGAAAAAAATTTGGGGTGGGTGGTCGGGGAGAGGTGGCTGGGAACGGCTCCGGGCGCTGGGCGGCCCGACGCTGCGTATTCACTCCGCGCCGTCACGCTCTATTTTACGGGCCCGCGCTTCGCCGACACGCGGCTCCCACGAGCCTCGTAAAACGAAGTCTCGCTCTTCTCGCCGTCATTCCGGCCCGTGAGCCGGAATCTAGGCTCGCTTCGCAAGTCTTCGCCCCAAGGGGTCACGATCGTTGCCGCGGAATGCTGGCGGGGGTAGGCTTTTTAGCTGAAAATTAGGTTTCCGCCTGGCTACGCAGGACGACAACATCTTCGATGGATAGGCCAGAACATTTGGCAATGTCTTCATCGGACAGTTTGCCGTTGGCAATGAGCCGCTTGGCGATTTCGCGAGAACGTTCGTCCATCTTCGCGTTGACATCGTCCGCGAATTCCTCGAAGAAACTTCTTCTCAAGACGTTATGATCCCATTTTTCGTGAAACACTTTCTGGTAAGCCTCGAATTCTTCCTTACTAAACTTAGACACTTTTGATGATTCCGTCAACTGCCGGAACTTCTTTTCGTTCATTTCGGGCGGCAGTGCCTTCAGCTTGTTCAAGTAGCGGAAGAAAAACAGCCACTTGCTCAAACTGTCGGACTTCGATTCGATAAAAAAAGGAACCTTCGCAAGTTCGACGACTGTAAAATTGTACGAATCCATGAATTTTTCGTGGGTTTCGAGGTCCGTCACGGTTGCACGGTGGACAATCCGGTCGTCTTCGAACATCCTGTGCCGGGCAATCGCAATAACATAAGTCGGCTTGATGCCGTAATCCCAGTCATCGCCGGGTTCGGCCTGGTTCGCCACCATTTCGCTGGCGTAGAACGCGAGGCGATTCAGGAAGTTGTCAAGCTTGCGGATTTGCACCTCGATTTCAATCAACTCTCCGGCATCGTCTTCACAGTGCAAATCGAAAATGGCGGTGCGCGATGCCTTGCTCCCACTCAGGTTCTTCGCAACGTTGCGTGTCCACACATTTTTGATGGGGCGCTTGAGCTGCGGCGCCAGCAGGTCGTTCAACAGGTTCACGAGATTTTCGCGGCTTGTGGGCTTGTCCGGGTCAAAGGCCTTCTTGAATGCCAAATCGACCAGCAGGTTTGCGAAGGGACTCCGTTCGCCTGGTTTTACGAGATAGTCCTCGAGGGACTTGCGTTCTTTCATCTTTTACTCCTTCCCCGCGGACATGCGCAAAACAGCGGGGCTTCAGGTTGATTTGTTTGGTGAGTTAAAATAATTTTGCTCATCCGTGCACTAAATATAATCTTTCGAAGGGACTCCGTCAAGAGGTTCCAGGAAAATTTCCCCGGGGGCGTTCGTGCCCGACTTTTTACAGCGTCTCATTCTCGTAATAAATTTGTCATTATTTGGACGTTATATCTTTACGTTTCGCACTACAATTACTATATTTTGTCCAAATTAAAACTTTTGACCGCACACCGAGGTTACAGGCTTTGTCCGCCCGCTTTTTTATAAGAGATTCTCTCTTGCGTCATCCTGAGTGTCGCAGCCATGCTTGCATGGGTATGACCGAGCCAAAGGGGAGGGACATAGTCCCATCCAGGGCGGTAGCATAATGTACGCGAACTTCTTCAAGAGAATTCTGGACTTTTTCTGTGCGCTCTCGGCAATCCTCTGCCTGAGCCCGTTGCTGCTCGCCCTTACCGTCCTCGGCGCCATCAAGATGAAAGGCAACCCCTTCTTCACGCAACTTCGGCCCGGAAAAAACGAAAAAATCTTCAAACTCATCAAATTCCGCTCAATGACTTGCGAGAAAGATGCCGATGGAAACCTCCTTCCTGATGAAAAACGTCTGACAAAGTACGGGAAATTGCTTCGTAGCACCAGTCTCGACGAACTGCCGGAACTCTTCAACATTTTGAAGGGTGACATGTCTGTTATTGGTCCTCGTCCGCTTGTACCGCAGTATTTACCATATTATACGGAAGAAGAAAAACATCGTCACGATGTTCGCCCGGGACTTAGCGGCCTTGCGCAAATAAACGGCCGAAACACCTTGAATTGGGAAGACCGCTTTGCGTATGATTTGAAATATGTGAAAAATATTTCATTTGTGCTGGATGTTTCCATTGTTCTGAAAACGCTACTGAAAGTTGTAAAACGTAGCGATATTCAGGTTCGTGGAACGACGAAGATGATGGATTTTGACAAGTATCGCATTCAACAAAGAGACGGAAAATGCTAAATGGCGAAAAAATAACCTTGCGCCCTATGGAAGAATCTGATATGCCTGAATATCAGAAATTAATCAATTCGGATAGCATTTCTAGCCGTGTTGTTGGGTGGGGCTTTCCTGTTTCCTTTGCGGAACAATGCAAATGGTTTGCCAATGCTGCGTCGGATCAGCGCAATCGTCGCTTTACGATTGTGTCGAGCGAAGAACCTTCCGTCATTTATGGGATGATTTCTTTGACAGCGATAGATTGGCATAATAGGACTGCAACAATTGGCCTGAAATTGAACGAATCTAGCCAAAAAAAAGGGATTGGCACTGAAGCCCTGCAGTTGATGATGAAGTATGCGATTGAACAAGTCAATCTCCGCCGTTTGGAAGCGAGTTGGCTTGTCGATAACGAGGGCTCTGAACGGCTCTATTTGAAATGTGGCTGGCAAAAAGAGGGTGTACGGAAGGCGGCCATATACAGAAATGGAAAATATGTTGACCTGATTGAGGCTGCCTATATTCCCTAAGGTGAATGAGTCCGTATGACAAGAGAAATCGGTAGCGAGTTTCACAAAATGCCTGTTGAATCTGGGCGGGGGTTGACATACCCTCGTCAGGGTTCTTTGGTGTTTTCTGGAAGGACTGCGATTGAGGCCGTGCTCAAGAAGATTCCCTCTGCTCGCTCCGTTCTTGTCCCGTCATATTGTTGTGAGTCGATGATTGTCCCATTCAATGCTGCCGGTATAGAGGTTAAGCATTATGCCGTGAACTGGAACGGCAAACTCGAAATAAACATAGAAGATTCTGCCGATATTCTTTTGTGGTGCAATTATTTCGGCTATCAAAATGATATGCCCGATTTTGATGGCGTTGTTATTGAAGACATAACGCATAGTTTTCTCTCTGAAAAACAATTCCACGAAAAAAGCGACTACCTGGTTGCTTCCCTGCGAAAATGGGAACCTATCTATTGTGGCGGATACTGTTCTGTTGAAACAAGTGGCGGCAAGCCTTCAGAAAAGTTTATTGAAGGTAAGTCCGCGGCAATGGATTTGAAGGCCGAATATCTGTGCGATTTGGATGAAGGTAAGAAACCGAGATTCTTGCAGATGTTCAATGAAAGCAACCAATGGCTTGCAGACAATTATTCGGAATTGTCTATTGATTCGTGGTCGCGAGAATATCTCAATCACGTAGATGTTGAGGAACAGCGCAGAAACAGAAGGCAGAATGCGCATGCCTTGCATGAAAGCCTGAAGGGCAAGGTTCAGTTTCTTTTCTCGGAAGAAGATATGGACTGCCCGTTATTTGTTCCGGTTCTCCTCGAAAATCGGGACAAAGTAAGGAAATACCTTACAGAAAATAAAATTTATTGTCCTGTTCACTGGCCGAAACCGGATGGTGCGGAATCCAATATCTATGATATGGAACTTTCGTTAATCTGCGATCAGCGATACGGGTTAAACGATATGGAACGGATTGTCTCTGTTCTGTCAGAGGTGATATAAGGTTGAACACAACTATGAAAACAATTCTTATTACAGGTATTGGCGGCCTTACGCCAAGGTCTATTGCGACAATCATTCGTGAGCATCATCCTGACTATCGCCTTATCGGCTGTGATACCGAAAAGAAGGCCATGGGTTTCTTCATGAAGACTAAGGATGGCCGCGACCTCTTGGACCGGTATTATGTTGCCCCGCGTTGCGATAATCCCGACTATTTCCCGTTTATTGAACGGATTGCCGCAGAGAATAATGTCGATTACGCCTTTGTTCAGCCGGAAGCAGAAATTGTTGAATGGGGACAATATTACGAAGACCACGGCAAGTTCCCGGTTCCGGTATTCATGGGCTGCAAACTCCTTTCGGAAAGTCTGCGTGATAAGAGCATCATGGCGGAACTCCTTGAAGGGACTGATTTTATTCCCAAGACAATCAAGGTCACGCAAGAAAATCCCCGTTTTGAGGATGTTGAAAAGGAAATCGGTTTCCCGTGCTGGATTCGTGCTACGGAAGGAACTGGCGGACTCGGGAGCCTTAGGCTTGACGATATCAGCAGTTACAAGAGCTGGCTTTTCATCAATTCTCGCATTCCTGAATTTACTGTGTCGGAATTCCTCACCGGTCGTCATCTTGCCAACCAGATGCTCTATTACAATGGCGAATATGTGAAGGGTGCCGCATTGGAATGTGCTGAGTATGTCATGGCGAATACAGCTCCTTCTCATGTTACGGGGAATACGCATTTCGGCCGTTTCTTGAACGAAGACAGAATCAACAAGTTCTGCGACGATTGCATCAAGTATCTGGAGAAAAAGCTCAACGTTCCGGCGCATGGTATATTGTCTTTTGATTTGAAAGAAGACAAAAACGGCAATTTGAAAGTTACCGAAGTGAACATCCGTCACATGGCTTACACTGGCGTCATGGCCCGTGTCGGATTCGACCTGATTGAAGATACGATAAGGATCCACGAAGACGGTAATTGTGACTGTGTCGCGAGAGACCAATTCCACCATTACGAAAAACCTTACATCTTTTTGCGCGATGTCGATGTGGAACCGATTGTATTGGAAAGCGAAGAAATCTTTGAACAGGGAAAACGGTAACCCCAATGGCGAAAAAAGTTATCTGGCTTGTTAACGAGTATAACTTCCCTGATTATGAAAGATCAAGGCAGACCAATTTATGTCGGCTTTTGGACGAACGCGGATATGACGCCTATATCATTAGTGGCAGTTCTCTGAATAAGGGGAATACGAATAGGATTAATGATAACAGAAAGTTCGTGTTTGTTCAAGCGCCCGAAGCCAAGGGCTACATGATCAAGACATCGAATTACAGCAAAACATACGAACGAGTCTATGTTGCACTCCAGTTCCAGCACCGGTTGTGGAAACTCAGGAACAAACTCCCTAAGCCGGATGTGATTGTAAGCGATTTCGCGGGCTTATTCGGTAACGTGTTCCTTAAATGGAAAAAGAAATACGGAACAAAAGTCATTTATGACATTTTGGATTTATGGCCCGAAGGCTTTGTTGACTTAGGTTATATAAAAAAAGATTCCTTTATCGCAAAGTTGCTTTACCGCATGGAGCACAAGTCTTACCGTGAGGCAGACGGCATCATTTTCTCTATGCAAGGTGGGCGGGATTACATTGTGGACAAAGGCTGGAGTAAAGTAGTTGGTGGTGATGTCGATACCAGCAATATCGGCTACCTCAATAATGGAGTAAACCTTAAGCAAGTTGATAAGCAAAAAGACGAATATGTTTTGCAAGATGCCGACTTAGATACGGACAAGTTTAAAGTTGTTTATCTAGGCTCGATTAGCAAAATGAACGGTCTTGATGTTCTTGTTGAAACTGCGAAGGTTCTGCAAGAACGTGGCAACGAAAAGGTTGCGATTTTGGTGTATGGATACGGCAACCAGGAAGAACAGTTGAAAAAGATGGTTGCAGATTACGGCTTGAAAAACATCAAGTTCAAGGGAAAACTGGATTTTGAATATGGTCTCAATGTTCTTTCTCGTGGCAATCTGAACATATTTACATTTAGAGATTCTCCTCTTTGGAAATACGGAGTCAGTCCTAACAAGCTATTCATGTATTTCGCTAGCGGCAAGCCTGTGCTTTCGATGATTAAGCCGAATTATGATCTAGTGGAAGGAAAAAAAGCAGGCGTTTCTGTAGTGAATAATCCAAATGTTGTCGCCGATGCCATAGAACGCTTCTGTAAAATGGACAAGGACGAGTATGATTCCTATTGCCGCAATGCACGCGCTACGGCAGAAGAATATGACTACAAAAACCTTGTACAGGTATTGATCGACAAAATAGAGGGATAAAAGTTGAATATACTTGTCATAACACAGATGTATTCGCAGCCTGACGATGTTGGTGACAACAAACCGACAAAGACGGTCAATTATTTTGTCAAGGAATGGGTCGCAATGGGGCACAATGTCGTTGTCATGCATTGCCCGAGCAAGTTCCCGATAATCCTGTATTTGCTCCCCTCGTTTATCAAGGAAAAGTTTGCCGGGCGCATCTCTACGATGGTTCCGCCGATTGAATCTCGAAAGGTCCTTGTGCGCGAAGAAAATGGGGCGAAGGTTTATCGCCTCCCGATGCTGAAGATGAAACCGGGACAGGCATATTCTAAGTCCGCCATGGACAGGCAGGCCAAGAGAATAGAAAAGATTCTTAAGGAACTGTCGTTCAAGCCCGATTTGGTTGCCGGGCATTTTGCCAATCCGAGTGTTGAACTTGTGGCAAAGGTGGCTGAGTTTTACAAGGCGAAATCTTCAATCGTGTTTCATCATGACTGTGTAGAAGGCTACATCCAGAGATACCGTATTGACGAAAACATCCGTAAAATCGGTGCGATTGGAACAAGATCGATAATCGAAGCGAATTTGGTTAAGCAACGTTTGAATCTTGATAAACTTCCGTTTGTTTGCTGTTCGGGTGCACCCAATGATGCCGTTATGGCAGCCCAGAAGGTGTGCAACAAACAAGATTTTTCGAATGGAATTAGGCACATTTATGTGGGCAGCCTCCTCAAACGTAAGCATTGCGACGTGGTCATCAAGGCTTTCTTGGCGACTGCCGGTGCTAAGGATACGCTTGAAGTTGTTGGCGGTGGTCCCGAAGCCGATATATTGAAACAGCTGGTTAAAGATTCCGATACCGCCAATCGGATTATCATGACTGGGAAAGTTCCCCGCAATGAAGTTCTGAAACGCATGGGCGAAGCCCAGGTGTTTACCTTGATTAGTCATGGAGAAACCTACGGTATGGTGTATATCGAGGCTATGCTACAAGGGTGCCTGACCATCGCTTCGAAAGGCGAAGGCTTCGACGGCATTATCCAAGACGGTGTGAACGGCTTTATCTGCAATCCCGGTGACCAACAAGACCTTGAACGCATCTATCGCCGAATTGCAAATATGACCGCCGAAGAGAGAAACAAGATAGGGCAAGCCGCCATAGATACGGCAATCCACTATTCAGAACGAGAAGTTGCCGAAAGGTACTTAAACGATATTTTGAGCAATCAGAGGTAAGAAAATGAAAATCCCATTTGTATCATTCCTTCCTATGGAGCGTGAACTGGACGGCGATTTAAGAGCCGCCTTTGACCGTGTTTTTAAACGCTCGTGGTATATCGAAGGCGTAGAAGATGGAGCATTTGAAAAGGCTTTTGCAGAGTATTGCGGAACCAAATACTGCGTTGGTGTTGGCAATGGTCTTGACGCCCTGATGCTTGCTTTGAAGGCTCTTGGTATTGGTGCTGGTGACGAGGTTATCGTCCCGTCCAACACTTATATCGCGACCGCTTTGGCTGTTACCTATGTAGGGGCGAAGCCAGTTTTTGTCGAACCGGACATTCGCACGTTCAATATAAACCCAGCGCTTATAGAATCCGCAATCACACCGAAAACCAAGGCCATCATGCCTGTTCACCTTTACGGTCAGCCTTGCGATATGGACCCGATTATGGCTATTGCGAAGAAGCATGGCCTAAGGATTGTGGAAGACTGTGCGCAGGCTCATGGAGCCATATACAAGGGTAAAAAGATCGGCACATTTGGCGATGCCGCTGGCTTTAGTTTCTATCCCGGTAAGAACCTGGGTGCACTTGGTGATGCCGGCGCTACGGTTACCAATGACGAAGTGTTGGCTGGGAAAGTTCGTGCTCTTGGCAACTACGGATCTGATTACAAATACCACCATATTTATAAAGGTTGCAACAGCCGCTTGGACGAACTCCAGGCTGCATTCCTTGCCGCCAAACTCCCGCACCTCGAAAAGATGAACGTGGAGCGCAGAAGAATCGCGCAGATGTACACCGATGGCATCAAGAACCCCAAGGTGGTTACCCCCTATGTGATGCCCGAATGCACGCCCGTCTGGCATATCTACGGAATCCGTTGCAACGAACGCGAAGCTTTGGAAAAACACCTCAACGAGAAAGGCGTTGGCACGAACAAGCATTACCCGATTCCCATGCACATGCAGGAATGCTACCGTGATTTGGAAATTAAAGAAGGTGCGCTCCCGATTGCCGAAGAAATCAGCCGTACGGAACTGAGTATCCCGATGTATTACGGAATGACAGATGACGAAGTCCAGTACGTTATCGATGCGATAAACGCATTCTAGGAGCCTTGCACATGTATCTTAGAAAACTTGAATTGAAAGACGCTCCCTTGATGCTCGCCTGGATGCACGACAAGAGGGTTACCGAAAAATTAAGGACAAACTTTGCTTCAAAGACACTTGAAGATGCGGAAAACTTTATCCGTTGGAGTTGGGAAGATAAAGATAACGTAAATCTAGCCATAGCCTCTGATGAAGACGAATACATGGGCACGGTCAGCCTCAAGCATATCGAGAACGGAACTGCGGAATTTGCCGTTACCGTGCGTTATGAGGCGATGAGTCGCGGTTATTCGTGGTTCGGCATGGAAAGCATCATCGACAAGGCGTTCAATGAATATGGTATTGAAAGCGTCTATTGGTGCGTTTCAAGAGATAATGCTAGGGCAGTTCGCTTTTATGACAAGCACAACTTTAGCGAAATCGTGGACCTCCCTCAGAAAGTGTTGGACCGCTATAAAGATGTAGAAAACCTCAAATGGTATTCAATTCTTAAGGGTGACGAACTGAAGCTGCCGGAGGTCGTAGCTGGGTGCAAGGTTATCCGAATCAAGACCATATCGACCGTGGATGCCGGGGAACTGTCATTTTTCGAAGCGACCCATGAGATTCCGTTCGACATCAAGCGCATCTATTACATTTCGAAAGTGCCCGAAGGTATCCGCCGCGGATTCCACGCCCATAAGGAACTGAAACAGCTCCTTTTCTGCCCGTATGGAAAAATCCAGCTGATACTGGAAAACGAAAATGGCAGGGAAGAAATAGAACTTTCCGACCCGAGCGTTGGAGTATTCATTGACCGTTGCACATGGCGTGAAATGCTTTGGATGGAGAAAAACTCCGTTCTTTGCGTAGCCGCCTCCGATTTTTATACGGAAGATGACTATATTAGGAATTACGAAGATTTTCGCAAGTATATGAGCCAAAGATAATGAGGCGAGTATGAAACTGGTTTTGGACATTTTTGTGTATGGACGAATGTATAGGGAATAAGAAGATGGAAAAAAAGATAAAGGTGTGCTTCATTCTTGGTGGATTGTGTGGAGGTGGAATTGGTAGGGTCTCTTCAATCATTATGAATGAACTCGCCAATATTTCTGATTTTGAGATGCATGCCCTTTTATATGAAATTCCCGCTAAACCAGAAATCTATGAATTAAATCCAAAAATAACAAAGGATTATATTTTAGAGAATCACGCCAATATGGCAAATGCAATTTTGAAAGAGCATGCTATTTCAAAGGTCGCAAATTATTTAAAAAAAAATAAAATTGATATCACCATTGCGTGTGGAGACTTGTTTTATATAGTCACTATGGTTGCCGCAAAAATTGCAAAAACGAAAGTTTTGTGCTGGGATCATACGAGCATGTATGCCGTGACCGACCAAAGATTCCAACGTTTTATTAGAAAGTTTGGGTTTTGGTTTTCTGATTTCTATTTGGTATTAACAAGGGAATCTTTTGATTATTATAAAAAAAAGAGAAAACAGAAAGCCTTGTACCAAATTTATAATCCCATTGAAAATAAAGCAATAAAAAGTCCCCAATACAATATAGAGTCAAAAAAAATAATAAGTGTTGGTAGAATTACTTATCAAAAAAATTTTCCGCGATTGCTAGAAATCGCCCATGCTGTATTCCAGAAACATCCCGATTGGACATGGGATATATATGGTTCTGGTGATTTAGATAAGCTGAAGCAAAGGGTTCATGAATTATCGCTAGAAAATAATGTTTTCTTTAAAGGACAAGTGAACAATCTTTATGAGCGATACCAGGATTATTCTATTATGGTTATGACGTCTCGATATGAGGGGTTCCCTATGACCCTTCTTGAAGGCGCTGCAAATAGATTGCCTTTGATATCGTTTGATATACATACTGGACCGAATGAAATAATCCAAAACGGAATTAATGGTTTTTTGTGTGCTAGTTCTAGCGATAAGGAAATTGTAGACCGCATCTGTGAATTGATCGAGAATCCGTTACTTAGAAGAAATATGTCGCGAGAAAGTTTTGAAACAACAAAACAATTCAACATTGATACTATCGTGGCTCAGTGGGATAAGTTGTTAAAAATGATCAATGATGAGGACGTTTAAGAATGTATAAAGTTGAAAATCGTCAATACATGAGCCAAAGACATGAATACCCCTATTAATCATATATTGTTTTTTTGTAGTCAGTATCCTACGGAAAATGATCCTGTTTTCACTTTCGTTGAGCAACTTGTTTGTGCTCTTGCGGCCGCTGGTGTTAAAGTCTCTGTTGTTGCTAAGCAGAGTTTGACTAAACATTTTCTTCGGAAATCTCCGCTCCATCCTGTTTATAGAAAAATCGAGAAAGAAGGTTCCGCCCCGATAGAAGTTTTCCAACCATATTGCATTACCTTCAGTTCCCGTTTTTCAATGTTAAATCGTTTTTTTTCACACTTGGCAATTAATTGGACCTTGCGCAAAATTAAAGAAAAACCGCAAGTTTGCTATGGTCATTTTGGGGCTCATGGTTATGCCTTGTATGATTATGCGAAAAAGAATCGAATTCCGCTATTTGTTGCTTCTGGGGAATCCGAGATAAAATGTCAAATTCCCCCGAAAAGAATAAACGAATTTTCAGATTATTGTAAAGGTGTTATTTGTGTTTCCACAAAAAATAAGTTAGAAAGTATCCGACTTGCTTTAACGACTAGTGAAAAATGTTGTGTTCTTCCCAATGCGATAGATTCCAGTGCATTTAAGAAAAAAGACAAGATGATTTTGCGAAAACAATATGGTTATTCGGAGAATGCCTTTATTGTTGTTTTTGTTGTTTTTTTTATCAATAGAAAAGGCCCGCAGCGTGTAGCGGCAGCCATCGATAAAATAGGGAATCCTGATATTAAATCGTTCTTTATTGGAAAATCGTTGGATTCAGAGTGTGTCGATCCTTCTTGTGATGGAATCTTATACAAGGGAATCGTGTCACATGATAAAATGGCTGATTTTTTGAATATGGCAGACGTGTTTGTGTTACCCACCCTTGCGGAAGGGTGCTGCAACGCGATTGTTGAGGCCTTGGCTTGCGGATTGCCAATTATTAGTTCTAGTCTATCGTTTAATGACGATATTTTAGATGATGAATGTTCAATTCGAATCAATCCCGAATCCGTTGACGAAATTGCTGAGGCAATCAAGACTTTACATGACAAGCCGGAATTACGCAATAAGATGGGAACGGCCGCATTGCAGAAAGCCTCGTCCATGACGATTGAAAATAGGGCCAAGGCGATTTTGGATTTTATGAGAGACATATAGTAAACAGGAAAAATGGACAACTTGTATATCGAAGGATATCGATTCTAATGATTTATTTTTTCCGAAATTTTTATTATCTGGTTTGGGCTTTATACCCAATATTTAATTCATTCTACGCTTCGACGGGTGGTATTTTTTTGGTACTGTTGTTCTTCAGTATTACAAGCCTGTTTTGTGGTTTATATGTCCTGTCTTATTATAAGTCGTCTTATTTTTTTATGGCGACCTATTTTCTTGTTTTCTTTTTGTCGCTTTATGGTTTTTATTCACTTTTTTTGGATGACCCGATTTATTGGAAAGCCTTTGATAAGTTTATCCCGACCAACAGGTATGTGGTATGGTTATATACATCGATGCTAGGCCTTTTTCCGACGTATTTGTTTGTAAAGAAAGGCTATATTGATGAAAACTTTATAAAAAAAATCTTTTTCCTTTTCTTGTTTTCTAGTGTTTTTGTTTTCTTCAGGGAATATAAAACTCGTAATATTGTGGTGCAAATGATGAATAAGGACGGTTTTACCAGTGCTACATCGTATGTTTTGCTGAGTTTAATGCCCTTTATATTGCTTTTTAAACAAAAGATAAAAATTCAATATTTGCTACTAGCACTTTTGGTCGTTTTATTGCTACTTGGTTTTAAGCGAGGTGCTATTTTTCTAGGTTCAGCTTGTATTATTTTCTTTCTGTTTTTTGGAGCGTCTTTTCAAAATAGAAAACAGCGAAATATTGCGCTAGTATGTTCAGTTGTTTTTTTATTTGGGATGTTTTTACTTGTTTCATATTTGTTAGATTCAAGTGACTATTTTAATCGGCGCATTGCAAGTACTTTGGAAGGAGATTCTAGTGGTAGGGATGTTTACGCCAGTGTGTTGATGAATTATTTTGTGTATGAAACAACCCCCTTGGAATTTTTTTTGGGCAGTGGAGCTATGAGTACGTTGTCGATAAATGTGTCTTTCGCTCATAATGACTGGATTGCGATACTTATAGAACAGGGACTGGTTGGTGTATTTTTGTTTGCCTTGTACTGGTGCTCTTATATATACGTTTGGCTTAAATTAAAAGATAATAAACAACTATTTACTGCAATAGGGATGCTCTTTTTAATCGGTTTCGGAAAAACATTTTTTTCGGTGTATTACCTTCCATTTGCCTTTGATGGTTTTATTTCTTCAGGATATTATGCTGTTGCTTTAGGTTATTTTTTGGCTTTGTCCGAAACGGACTTTCAAAAATATGTGTTGAATAATATATCAAATAAAAACAGATTCTATATATAAAGGAAATATTACATGAGAAAGTTAACTACCGCAATTAGATTGATTAAGAAAGAAAGGGGAAATTTTCTTGCTGCTTTACTTAAAAATTTAAATTTCTTATTTCCTGATAAGTTGTATTTACAACTTATGTTCCGTTATAGAATGGGATATAAACTGGATTTGAAAAATCCAAAGACTTTTAATGAAAAGTTACAGTGGCTCAAACTCCATAATCGAAATCCTCTTTATACGACTCTAGTTGACAAGTATGCTGTAAAGAATTGGATGGCTGAAAAATTAGGCGAAGAACATGTTGTCCCTACGCTTGGCGTTTGGGATAATGCAAATGATATTGACTTTGATAAACTTCCTAATCAGTTTGTTTTAAAAACAACGCATGGTAGTGGTGGAGATATTGTTTTGTGTAAGGATAAGTCAGAGTTTGATATAGGAGAAGCTGTCAGACATTTAAATAGAAGTATGAAAAAGAATGTTTACAAAGTCTTGAGAGAATGGCCGTACAAAAATGTTCCGCCACGGATTATTGCCGAACCGTTTTTAGATGATAATGGCCATGTTCCTGTGGATTATAAGGTGTATTGTTTTAACGGGGCACCTTATAAGGTCATGCTTTGCCTTGATCGCGATAAAGATGAACCAACAAAGTTTTATTCATTTGATTTTGATTGGAATTTTGCTAAGGCATAATTTAAGAGGTAAAAAGGCGCCCGATGGCTTTACTTTGCCAAAACCTAAATCTTTGGATTTGATGTACGAAACGGCTAAGAAATTTTCTCTGGAAATCCCTTTTGTTCGAGTGGATTTCTACGATTTGAACGGACACATGTACTTTGGAGAAATGACTTTTTATCCAGGTTCTGGTTTTGATTCCGCAATCTTACCAGAAATCGATCAATTGTATGGATCTATGATTGATTTAAGCATAGAAGAACTAAAACAAAAAAATAAATAGGAAACTCAATATGAAAATAGCAATTTTGGGAGCGGGAAATGCTGGTTGTGCAGTTGCCGCTGATTTGCCAATACAGAAGTGTGGGCCTGTTTTAAGGGCCGCTGTTTTAATAGTGAATGGTTTTAAAATCCATTGGCGTTGACTTGTTGACATGGATTGAAGGATTAAAAAATGTCTAAACCTAAAATTTTAATGGTCTCTTGCGAAGGGCTTGATCGAGGCGGAACTCAGGCTGTTATGATGAATTTTATACGCAATCTGAGTGACTTGTATTGCTTTGATATTTTGCTGTTTACAAATGGTGTTCGCTATTACGATAAAGAATTCTTGTCCTATGGTGGAAAAATCATCCGGATTCCCCATTATAACGGAAAAAGTCAATGGAGAAAAAAGATTGACTATTATATAAGAGGAATCCCGCTCTTTTTTAAAATAAAAAGAGCCTTAAAAAAAAATGGGCCATATCACGCCATTCATTGTAATAATGAATATGAATCTGCACTATGTCTTTTGGCTGCAAAAATAGTTGGGATTCCTGTTCGTATATCTCATTCGCACTCAATCTGTCGTAGTTCTAATGTTGCTGCTAAAATACTGAATGGTTTTTATGGGAAATTGCTAAATAAATATTCAACCCAGAGAATCGGCTGTTCTCGGGATGCTTGTAAAGCCCTTTTTGGTGAATCGGTGAACAGCGTTGTCTTTAATAATCCGTACGATGATTCTAAATTTGACCCAGAAAAATATGAGAATCAAATTAATACAACTTTTACTTTAATCCAGGTCGCTCGATACAACCACAATAAAAACCAGTTGTTTTCGTTTGAAATCTTGAAAATTCTAAAAGAAAAAAAGAAAGATGTTCTTTTGAAACTTGTGGGCTTTGGAAAAGAACGATATATTAATTTATTGATGGAAAAGGCTAAGACGTTGGACATCTTGAACAACATAGTTCTTCTTGATGGGAATTCGACTGATATTCCAAAAGAACTTTCTAAATCAGATGTTTTTTTGTTCCCGTCCCAAAAAGAAGGTTTCGGTATAGCATTAATAGAAGCGCAGGCTATGGGTTTGACTTGTTTCGTTTCAGATAGTGTTCCCAGGACAACAGATGCTGGCGGGTGTATTTATTTACCCTTGAAAGACGGGCCTGAAAAATGGGCGTCAAAAATTTTAGATACCCCTTGTCAAAAAAGAAAATATGATTGTTCCCAGTTTAGCTCGTCTGAAGTCGCAAAACGAATGGCCTTACTATATGGTGGTATATAATGAAAGTCGGGATAATAACGCAGTATTACAAAAGTTCCAATTATGGCGGACTATTGCAAGCCTACGCCTTATTGATGTTCTTAAAGAAAAAGGGTTATGATTGCGAGCAAATTTGTTATAATTTTTATTCATCGAAAAAAAATAAGTCTCCTTCACTGAGTAAAAGTCTATCCCAAAGAGGGATAATAAAGTCTTTTTTGGTTGCTGCTAAACGTTTTCTTATTGATAAAATTTGCGCCGCTTTATCTCGTGCAAAGAGAAAAATTAGCATTCGAATAGAGTCATGTAGAGATTTTAGAGAGAATGTAATATGTCATTCCGATAGAGTTTATGATGACAATTCTATATCAGAGTGTCAATCCTACGATGCATTAATTACGGGGAGCGACCAGGTATGGCTCTGCAATGTAAAAAATCTTCATCCCGGTTTTTGGCTTTCGTTTGCAAATAAAAAAGTCAAAAAAATTTCATATGCGGCAAGCGTTTCCATGAATGAAATTCCTGTGGAATTCCATGATTTTATTCGACATGCTTTGGATTCGTTTAATGCGATTTCTGTGCGAGAAAGTAGCGATGTGAAGCTTATCGGTGACATTATTGGGAAAGAAAAAGAAATTATTCAAGTTTTAGACCCCACTCTTTTACTTGAGCGTATAGACTGGTTCAATCTTTGTGCCCCAAATCCCTATCGAGGTAGAAAATACGTTTTTGCCTATCTTTTGGGCGCAAAAAAAGAGGATCGAGCTTTTATAAGGAAATTTGCAAAAAAAGAGGGGTTGGAAATAGTATTTATTCCATATATGCAGAATAAATATAGATCTTGTGACTTGTTATTTGGCGATATTCGATTGTATGATGTTTCTCCACAACTGTTCTTGTCTTTGATACGTGATGCGTCTTGTGTGATAACGGATTCTTTTCATGGTACAGTTTTTTCGAATATTTTCCATGTGAATTTCTTGGTTTTGAAAAGGAATTCAGATGCGTCAAAAAAATCGATGAACTCTAGACTGTATTCCTTGTTGAATATGCTAAAAATGGAAGACAGATTGGTTTCTAACGACTTTGACGAAAAAATGTTGAAGAACATGTCCATGATTGATTTCGATACAGTCGATGCAATTATTGAACAAGAAAAAAAGAAATCGGAAACTTTCTTGGATAACGCTTTGAGGTGCTAAATGCCTGCATCACAAATTAGAATGGGCGCTTTGCTGTCCTATGTAGTCTTGGTTCTCCATAATTTGGTGGGACTTCTTTATACTCCCTTCATGCTGCGCATGATGGGGAAGTCTGAATATGGATTATATTCTATTGCAGCATCAATTGTTGCGTATTTGACCGTACTTGATTTAGGTTTTGGAAACGCTATTGTTCGATATACTGCAAAATATAGGGCTGAGGGTAAAGTCGAAGAACAACATCAAATGTTCGGGATGTTCTTTTTGCTGTATTGTGTAATAGGTATAGTCGCATTGATTGCCGGAGGTATTTTATATTGGAATGCCGAAAGCATTTTTGATGCGGCAATGACGGCTAATGAACTTGAAAGGACTAAAGTAATTCTGTTGTTGATGGTTTTTAACTTGGCCGTTACTTTCCCGTTCAGTTTGTTTGGCTCCATTATTACTGCTTATGAGCAATTTGTTTTCCAAAAAGTTATTGCGTTATTTCGTATTGTCTTGAATACAGCAACGATGATAGTCCTATTGAATCTTGGTTACAAGGCCATAGCTATGGTTGTCGTGACCACATTGTTCAACTTAATCACGTTAGGTTTAAACTTTTGGTATTGCAAGCATTACCTAAAAATCAAGCTGAAGTTTGGCAAGTTCCAGTGGGGCTTTTTGAAAGAGGTTTCGATTTACTCTTTCTGGATTTTCTTGAATGTCATTATGGATCGTATTTATTGGAGTACAGGTCAGTTTGTACTGGGCGCCTTTGCTGGCACCGCCGCTGTTGCCGTGTTTGCTATAGCAATACGGTTGGAAAGTATGTATATGAGTTTCTCGCTTGCGATTAGTCATCTTTTTTTGCCGAAGGTGACTGCTATGACTGTCAAGGATTCCGATGGTAAATCAATTTCTGACTTGTTTATAAAAACAGGGCGAATTCAGTATTGCGTCATGGCTTTGGTTCTTACGGGGTTCTTCTTATTTGGTAGGCCATTTATCCATTTTTGGGCAGGTGAGGGGTATGATGATGCGTACATTATCGCAATGCTTTTCTTTGCACCGTTGACCGTGCCTTTGATTCAGAATTTGGGAATCACAATTTTACAAGCTCGGAACCAAATGAAGTGCAGGTCTCTTTTGTATTTGGTTATTTCGCTCGTGAGTCTAGGTGCGCAGTTCCCGTTATCCAAG
>JAEEGG010012905.1_pt1 | contig 17935 bp, 21 predicted proteins | sample 9134161 | NCBI WGS metagenome assembly JAEEGG01 (sample SAMN16246543, study PRJNA631951) | gut metagenome | biome: gut microbiome; feature: rumen; material: CR-attached | host: Bos | place: Iran: Karaj | collected 2018-10 | reverse complement strand
CGTACTCGTATCGCTGGACCTCAAAGGGGATCCCCGCCTGCTCCAGCAGGCGCATGGCGTTGGTCTTGGTCAAAAGCGCGCTCTCCCTTCCGGCGCACGCCCCGCGCGTTGACAAACCACCGCGGGCGGTGCTATACTGGACTTCAGACGAGAAAGTCCACGCTGGTCCGCGAAAGCCGGACCTCCTTCACGAAGGCGCGCACCTTGAGATGCGCCGGATGGCTGTCGTAGGCCTTCAGCGCCTCGGGGCTTTCAAAGGTCGACACGAGACAGGCGTCGTACTCGCCGCCGTTGACGTTCTCGCCCACCTCGGCGGCGATCAGTCCCGGCACGACGCCCACCAGCGCCTCGAGTCCGGCCTTGATCCGGGCGGCGTTCTCGCTCTTCGTGCCGCCGGCGGCCTCGTCCTTCAGTTTCCAGAACACGATATGTCGGACCACTCTGCTGTTCCGCCTTTCCTGTGATTTCACTTTCCGATCAAAAGGAGGATCGCCCCATGACCGTCCACCCCTTCGCGCCGGTCTTCCGGGAAGACGCGCGCGTTCTGATCCTGGGCAGCTTCCCCTCCGTCCGCTCCCGGCGCGAGGGGTTCTATTACGGACACCCGCGGAACCGCTTCTGGCCGCTGATGGCGGCGCTGTTTTCCCGGCCGGTCCCCGTCACCGCGGCGGAAAAGACCGCCCTGCTGACGTCCTGCGGCGTCGCCCTGTGGGACAGCGCCATGCGCTGCGACGTGACGGGCTCGGCGGACAGCTCGCTGCGGAACGCCGTGCCCAACGACGTGGCTTCCCTGCTGCGCCGGGCGCCCATCCGGCGGATCTTCGCCAACGGCCGCACCGCCGGCGCGCTTTACGACCGGCTGATCCTGCCCGCCACCGGCGTTCCGATCACGGTGCTGCCCTCGACCAGCCCCGCCAACGCGGCGGTCTCGTTCGACGGCCTGCTGGCCGCCTGGCGCGCGGTGGCCGACGCCTGCGCCGCGGATCCGCAAAAGGAAACGCCGATCCGCGACTGAGACCGGATCTTCCCGACGCGGGTCGGCGTTTGGAGACGTCTGCTTACTCGGCTTTCTTTTCCTCGAGCTTTTCCTTGACCTCTTCGACCTTTTCCTCAACGGCCTCTTTGACCGCCTCGGCTTTTTCTTCGACGGCTTCCTTGACCGCCTCGGCCTTCTCTTCGACGGCCTCTTTGACGTCCTCCGCCTTCTTCTCCGCCTTGACCTCGACCTCGGCCTCCTTGCTCTCGCTCTTGTTGGCCCAGTCCTTGGCCTTGTCGACGCCGGTCTCGACCGTCTTGACGACCGTCTTGCCCAGCGTCTTGCCCAGCGATTTGAAGCCCTTGCCGACTTCTTTCCAATCGTCCTTCGTCACTGCCATGATGCGATACCTCCGTTTTTGTGATACGCGCGGAGCGCGCCTGTTTTCCGTTTTTATTATACCCTTTTTTTACTCTTTTGTCAACGGCTCTTCCCAGCCTTTCAGCGGACAGCGCCGGATGGCGCCGAAGATCTTCTCATAGATGTCCGCCCGCTCCTCCCGCAGCCCGGCGGCGATCTCCTTGACGCGCTGGCGCTTGGTGCCTCCGTCCGCGGGACAGGGGTTCTTCGTCACGGGAAGCGCCGCCTCGGCCGCGAAGGACCTCGTCTCGTACTCCCGGCAGTACAAAAGCGGCCGCAGAACGGTGATCCCCGTCCGGTCCAGATACGTCACCGGCGCGAAGGTGGCCAGCCGTCCCTCGTAGATCAGGGACATCAGAAAGGTCTCCGCCGCGTCGTCCCTGTGGTGTCCAAGGGCGATCTTGTGGATGCCCGCATCGGTAATGGCCTTGCCCAAAGCGCCCCGGCGCATCTTGGCGCAGAGGGAGCAGGGGTTGGACTCTTTGCGCACGTCGAAGACCACTTCCTTGATGTCCGTCTTCAGGCAGGTATAGGGGATCTGCAGCCCGGCGCAGAGCTCCTTCACCGGGGTGAAGTCCATGCCCTCGAAGCCAAGCTCAATGGTGATGGCCTCCAGATGGAAGGGCTTGGGGTAGAAGCTCTGCAGGTGGTGCAGGGCCAGGAGCAGGATCAGGCTGTCCTTCCCGCCGGAGACGCCCACCGCCACCTTGTCCCCTTCCTCGATCATATGGTAATCGTCCACAGCCCTTCTCACGGTGCCGGTGAACTCGTTGAGCAGTTTTTCCTTGTCCATAGGGCCTCCGAAACTTGAAAAATCGAATTCAGGATTTAAGAGATTTTAAGAGGATTTGCGAGCATTTACGAGCATTGAAAATCAAAATTGATTTTTTTGAAAAAATGCGTTGACAGGGGCAAAAGCTTGTGCTATAAAAGGGGAGCGCGTTTGGGACAAGAATACCAAGCGGCGCATGAATTGTCAAAACTTTTTGATTCTATATTGGAGGCACAAAACATGTCCACTACCATGCTCACCAAGGAGAAGGTTGACCGTAAATGGTACATCCTTGACGCAGCCGGCAAGCCCATGGGCAAGACCGCCGCTCTGGCGGCCGATCTGCTCCGCGGCAAGCTGAAGACCGATTACACCCCCCATGTTGATTGCGGCGATTACGTCATCATCATCAACGCCAAGGACGCCGTCCTCACCGGCAAGAAGCTGGAGCAGAAGTACTACCGTACCCACTCCGGTTATCCCGGCGGCCTGAAGGAGACCCAGTACAAGACCCTCATGCAGAGAAAGCCTGAGCTGGCCATGCGTCTGGCTGTCCGCGGCATGCTGCAGAAGAACACCATCGCCCAGTGGCAGCTGAAGCGTCTGCGCATCTTCGCCGGCGCCGAGCACGACCACGCCGCCCAGAAGCCCGAAGTCTGGGATCGCTAAGAGGAGGTAAACATCTATGGCAACCTACAAGACCAAGAAGCCCTATATGTACGGAACCGGCCGCCGGAAGTCCTCCGTGGCCCGCGTGCACCTCATTCCCAACGGCTCCGGCGTCATCACCGTCAACGGCCGTGAAATCGACGATTACTTCGGTCTCGAGACCCTGAAGGTCATCGTCCGTCAGCCCCTGGTGGCCACCTCCACCCTGGGCAAGGTCGATATCGAAGCCACCGTCAAGGGCGGCGGCGTGTCCGGCCAGGCCGGCGCCATCCGCCACGGCATCGCCCGCGCTCTGCTCCTCGTGGACGAGAGCTACCGCGCCATCCTGAAGAACGCCGGTCTCCTGACCCGCGATCCTCGCATGAAAGAGCGCAAGAAGTACGGTCTCAAGGCCGCCCGCCGCGCTCCCCAGTTCAGCAAGCGCTAAACTGCAAATGGCAAGCAACAGACGTCTCTTCGGAGGCGTCTGTTTTTTTCGGCGGGCAGCTTCGTCCGCCGTGCCAGACACGAAAAGCCCCGGAACCTTCACCGGTTCCGGGGCTTTTTCCCGCCCGGCGCTTTTTGACCCGGCAAGAGGGACGGAGGCGCTCCCGCAGCGTCCCCCGGGCCCCGGGAGCGAGGCCGCGGCCCAAAGCCTATTGACAAAAGCACAGAGGATGGCGTATTGTAATAATCGTTGCATAACAATTGTTATCATCAAAGGAGATCCGCACATGCCGCCGAAAACAAGAGTCCCGAAGGAGCGCATCGTCCAAGCCGCCGTGGAAGTGATCCGTCAAAGCGGATTTGAGAGGATCAATGCCCGAACGGTCTCCGGGCAGCTCCATTGCTCCACGCAGCCGGTGATGTATCATTTTTCCACCATCGAAAACCTGAAGCGGGCCGCCTACCGGAAGGTCGATCAACTGCATACGGAATATCTGATGAACACGCCCCCCGGACAGGATCCGATCCTGGGGATCGGCATGAACTATATCCGCTTTGCCGTTGAGGAACCGCAGCTTTTCCGCTTTCTGTTCCAGTCCGGATATGCGGAGGAAAACAGTCTGCTGGAGATGGTGGATTCCGAAGAGCTGGTCCCGGTGCTGGCCGCCATGCGGGAAGGCACGGGGCTGAGCATGCGGAAGACCAGGGAGGTCTTCGTCACGGTGGCGCTGTTCGCCCACGGATATGCAAGCATCATTGCCAACAACCATCTGGAATTCGACGAAAAGCTGATCGCGGAGCACCTTGAACGCGCATGGAACGGCGCGGTGCTGGCGGCGGCGCAGGAGGAGCGCTGATGAAAGTCATCCTGCATGATCTTGACAGACAATATGCCGACCTGATCAAGGCCAAATGCGACCGGGCCATCGAGGCCGACGGAAAATACGCCCCGTGCCAGGGCTGCTTCGGCTGCTGGACAAAGCATCCCGCCGAGTGCTTCATGAAGGACACGCTGCGGCAGGTATGCAGGATCATCGGCCGGGCGGACGAGCTTGTGATCGTCACAAAGAATCTCTACGGCTCGTACAGCGCCGCGATCAAAAACGTGCTGGATCGTTCCATCGGAACCTCCACCCCCTTCAGCACCTACCGGGGACGGCAGATGCACCACACGCTGCGCTACGGAAAGCACGACCTGTGGAAGGTGATCGTCTACGGAGAGATCACCGAGGCCGAAAAGGATACCTTCCGTCTTCTGGCGGAGCGCAATGCGGTCAACGACGGCTTTGCGCGTTCCGAAGTGCTGTTCCTGGAGGACTTCTCGGAATTGGAGGGATGGCTGTGAAAACGGTGTTCATCAATTGCAGCCCGAAAAAGCGCTTCTGCGCGTCTTCCTATCTCCTGTTCCTGCAGCGCCTGTTCGTCGGCGGGGAAAAGGTCACGGTAAAGCTGCGCACGCCGGCGGATCAGGGCCGGGTCTTGGAGCAGCTGCGGGACGCGCAGGCGGTTGTTTTCGGCGTTCCGCTGTATGTGGACGGCGTCCCCTCCCACGTGCTCCGCTTCATGGAGAAAATGGAGCAGTTCTGCAAGGAGAACGGCCTGCGGCTGAGCGTTTACTGCATCGCTAACAACGGCTTTATCGAAGGAAAGCAAAACGAAGCGCTGATGCAGGTTTTCGAGAACTTCTGCGTTCGGGCCGGGCTTTCCTGGGGCGGCGGCGTCGGGATCGGCGGGGGCGTGATGCTGAACGTGACCCGTATTCTGTTCCTGGTGGACATCGCGCTGCTGGCGCTGAATACCGTGCTCAGCGCGGCCGGTACGGGAGACTTTTTCCCGAAAAGCGCCTGGATCAGCTTTGGCGAGAACGCCGCGCTCCTGCTGTATTTCAACCTGGGAGCGCTGGTTTACCTTGCCCGTATGGGCCGGTATATCCCCAGGGCGGGCTCCAGCGGCAAGAAATACACCCGCATCTTGATCCCTTCCTTTCTCTTTATTTTGTTTGCCGACCTGTTTTTTGTGATCCTGTCGATCCTTAAGGGCGGGATCTTCCGCGGATGGCTGGCAAAGAAAGAATAAGGGAAGGCTGACGGCGGAGAAACGAAATACGAAAAAAGGAGACAGACTGATGCAGGCTTCATCGAAAAAAGACAAGGTTACGCTCGTTTTGTTCATCGGCATGGCGGTCATGATCCTTGCGGTCGCGGTCAAAGCGGCGACCTCCTCCGTGATCGCCGCCGCCGCGATCCACGTCGCGGGACTGGCGGGCTTCTTCATCATCGAGGGCATGGAAAAAACGCCCGATTCCGAATCCGGGCTCAGCTTCAAACGCTTCTTCTCGGATCTGAAGAAGCCGGGCGTTCTGCTTCTGATCCTGGTCATGCTCTTTTTGTCCCTCGCGGAAATGCTGCTGAGCAAGGCCGTGTTCGGCCGCGCCTACATTGACCATGTGCTGGGACGTGTCGATGTGCCGGGCCTGGACGCGCTTCCGCTGCTGCTGTTCAATCAGATCGTTTCCGTGCTGGGGGAGGAGATCGAATTCCGCGCCTTCTTTGTGGGAAAGGGCATGAAGCGCTTTTCGTTCTGGCCGGCGGCCATCGTCGGCGCCGTGCTCTTTGCCGCGGCGCATTTTACCGCGGGCCCTGCGGGAGTCGTTGCGTGGGATATGGGCTGTATTTTTGTGGACGCCGTCCTTTTTGCGATCCTGTACCGCAAGACCGGAAACTGCCTGATCAGCTTCGTTCCGCATTTTCTGAACAATATGATCGGCTTCTTCCTGGTGCCTGTATTGTTCGGGTAAAAGGGATCCCGGAAAAAGGGGCTTTGCGCCGAACCCGGGAATTACAGGATCCGCCGGATCAAGCAAAGCGGAGCGGAGACCGTACAAGCACTCACCTCGGTGGGTGCTTGTTTTTTTGCGCTTGGCGGCTTTTTCTTGTCAGGAACAGCGTTTTCTGCTACAATAAAAACATGATGAGATGCCGCCGCATCGGCGGCGCGACGAACGCAAGGGAGGACGGTTCATGAAAAAAACATGCATACTGCTCGCGCTGCTTCTTCTGCTGGGCTGCCTGGCCGGCTGCGGAGCTTCCGCGCAGGCGAACACGCCTGAGGAGCCAGACCCGGAGACGAGCGCGCAGCCCTCGGAGACGAACGAGCCTTCGCAGGACTGCCGCTATACGATCCAGGTCTTTGACAGCAGCGGCAACGCTGCGGCGGGCGTCGTCATCAATTTTTGCACCGACCTGAGCTGCCGCCCGGTCACCACCGATGAAAACGGCTGCGCGGTCTTTACCGGGGCGCCGGATCGGTACCATGTGCAGGTCATAAAGGTGCCCGGCGGCCTGCAGGTGGACGGGGACGCCGAGTGGTACACCGAGCCCTATGAGCAGAGCTTTCAGGTTCTCCTGAAGGAGGCGGACGCATGACGCGGAAGCAGGCGCTGTGGGCGGCGCTGCTCTGCGCGGCGGTCGCGCTGATCGTACTGGGCGTGCTGAACGGCGGCGCCCGGGACGTGACGGCAAAGGCCGTGAAGATCTGCTCGGAGTGCATCGGCCTTGGCTAAGCGGCTGCGAAAGCCGGGAACCCGGCGGCTGATCCAGCTCTACTCGGCGCTGCTCTACAACGCCCACCTCAAGGGCTTCGCCGAGGGGCAAATCTATACCGGCCCGCTGAAAAGCGTGTGCGTCCCGGGGCTGAACTGCTATTCCTGCCCGGGGGCCGTGGCGGCGTGCCCGCTGGGCTCGCTGCAGAACGCGGTGGCCGCCTCCGCGGATCGCCCGGCCTTCTATGTGGTGGGGCTCCTGCTGCTGTTCGGGCTGCTGCTGGGCCGGGTGATCTGCGGCTTCCTCTGCCCCTTTGGGCTGATCCAGGAGCTGCTGCACAAGCTTCCGACGAAAAAGCTGAAAAAAAGTCCGCTGACCCGGAAGCTCAGCCGGGTCAAATACGGAATCCTGCTGGTCTTTGCCATCGGCATCCCGGCCTGGTTCGCCCTGCGGCGGCTGCCTCTGCCGGGCTTCTGCAAATTTATCTGCCCCGCCGGCACCCTGGAGGGGGCGATCCTGCTGATGCTCCACCCGGCAAACGACGCCCTGCGCGCCATGACCGGCGGGCTTTTCCTGTGGAAGCTCTCGCTGATGGTGCTGATCCTCACCGCCTGCGTGTTCGTTTTCCGGGCCTTCTGCCGCTTTCTCTGCCCCCTGGGCGCGCTCTACGGCCTGATGGCCAGGCTGGCGCTGCTGGGCGTGAAGGTGGACAAGAGCCGCTGCACCGACTGCGGCGCCTGCGTCCGGGCCTGCCCCATGGATATTCGCGCCGTGGGCGACAGCGAGTGCGTCCACTGCGGCAAATGCATGGAGGTCTGCGCCTTCCGGGCCATCTCCTTCCGCGCCGGGAAGCTCGTCCTGCGCGGCCCGGATCCTTCGACTTCGCCGCGCTGCGGCTCCGCTCGGGATGACACAGGAAAGGAGGCGCGGCAATGAAACTGCGCACAAGCCGTCTGCTCTGGGCGGCGGCCCTGCTCCTGCTGGCCGCGGTGCTGGTGTTTGTGAACCTGCCTGGCGGGGGCGCGTCCGAAAGCGACGCCCGGGAAGGGACGTCTTCGGTTCCGCTTGGCACGCAGGCGGGAGAGCGCCTGCCGGATTTCACCGTGAAGTGCGTGGACGGCGGCGTCTTCACCCTGTCGGAGCTGCGGGGGAAGGTGGTGGTGCTCAATCTCTGGGCCACCTGGTGCACCCCCTGCGTGCGGGAGCTGCCGAACTTTGACCGGCTCTGTCAGGAGCGGGGCGGGGAGGTGGCCGTGCTGGCGATCCATGTCGCGCCCGTGACCACGGACGTGCGGGAGTGGCTCTCCGGCTTTTCCCATACCATGCCCTTCGCCGTGGACGAGGACGGTAGCCTGGGCGAGCTGTTGAACGCCTCGACGGTTCTGCCCCAGACTATTGTTTTGGACGCGCAGGGCGTGGTGACCTACAACCGGGAAGGCTCCCTCGGCTATGAGGAGCTTGCGGAGCTGGTCGCCGCGGCAGAAAGGGGAGAATGAGCATGGCCTTTGATTTCAAGAAAGCGTATAAGGAGTTCTACCTGCCCAAGAATGTGCCGTCCCTCGTGACGGTACCGCCCATGAACTATCTGGCGGTGCGGGGCCGGGGAGACCCCAACGCGGAGGGCGGCGACTATCAGCAGGCCATGGGCCTTCTCTACGGCATGGCCTTCACCGTCAAAATGAGCAAGCTGACGGAGCATCGGATCGAGGGTTATTTCGACTACGTGGTTCCGCCGCTGGAGGGCTTCTGGTGGCAGGAGGGCGTGAAGGGGATCGACTATACCCGCAAGGAGGACTTTCAATGGATCTCCCTGCTCCGCCTGCCGGACTTTGTGACGCGGGAGGACTTCGCCTGGGCCCGGGACGAGGCGGCCCGGAAAAAGAAAACAGACTTTAGCCGGGTGGTGTTTCTACCCTACGACGAGGGCCTCTGCGTCCAATGCCTGCACCTGGGGCCCTACGACGAGGAGCCCGCCACAGTGGCGCGGATGCACGCCTTCCTGGAGGAGCGGGGCTATGTCCCGGATATCACCGAGACGCGCTTCCACCACGAGATCTATCTCAGCGACGCCCGGCGAACCGCGCCGGAGAAGCTGAAAACTGTGCTCCGCCTGCCGATCCGGAAGGCGTGAGCGGGCAAAAGAGGCAAGAGACAAGCGGAGAACGGAAAAGGAGGCGGTATCATGTTTCAATTCTGGGGAGACGGTTCTGCGGAGGCCAAGGCGCTGGTAGAGCAGATCCGGGTGCGCAGCACCGAGAACTTCAACTGGACCTTCATCTTCATCCTGGCCGTGGTGTTCTACGTGTACTGGACGGAGATCCACAACAAAAACTGGGCGGCGGTCACCGCGGGCCTGGCCCTCTACGGGGTGCACTGGCTCTATGAGATCGGCAACGCCGTCATCGCGCACATCTGGGGCTACCCCCTCTGGTCGGTGAGCAACGCCTCCACCACCTTCATCCTGCTCATCGGCGTGTGCTGGGAGCTGAGCATGATGTTCTCCCTGGCGGGGATCATCTCCTTCAAGATGCTGCCCCAGGATCGGACGAAGCGCTATTTTGCCAAAAACGGCAAGGGCGGCGTGAGCTGCAAGCTGGTGGGCGCTCTGGAGATGGCCCTGCTGTTTGCGTTGTTCGAGTCCTTCCTGGCGGGCACAAGCAATCACTCCTTCATCTGGGTCTACAAGTGGTGGGGCGTGCTGCCGGTGTTCGTGACCACCTATGTCCCCTTCTTCCTGGCCAGCAACTATGTGCCGGACATGAAGCCCGGGGCCCGGAGGATCTTTCTCATCGCCGAGTGGGGCCTGGTGGCCCTGCTGCTGATCGTGCTGATCCCCCTGGGGATCATCTGAGGCGCGGGATGCGGATGAAAGAATCACGCAGAATGCCCGGAAGGCGGGCCTGGCTGTGGGCGCTGACGGCGCTGGCGCTGCTGGCGGCGGCCTTCTTCGGCTATACTGCCGTCTATTATCACGCAAACGAGACGGCCCTGGCCGCTCTGCGCTCCGACAGCCGGGTGGAGGTGGTGGAGACGGCCTACGGCTGGCTTTTCGACGGCCCCTCGGAGACGGACGCCCTGATCTTCTACCCCGGCGGCAAGGTGGAGGCTGCGGCCTACGCCCCGCTGCTGCATGAGATCGCGGCGGGGGGCATGGACGTGTGCCTGGTGGAGCTGCCCTTCCGGCTGGCGGTACTGGCCCCCAACCGGGCGGATCAGGTGATGGCGGCCCATGATTACGCCAACTGGTACATCGGCGGGCACTCCCTGGGCGGCGCCATGGCGGCGAACTACGCCTCCGCCCACGGCGAGAAGCTCCGCGGCCTGGTGTTGCTGGCGGCCTATGCCACCAAGCCCCTGGATCCCGGTCTGCGGGTGGTCGTCATCGTGGGCTCGGAGGACGGCGTGGTGAAGCGCGCGAAGCTGGAGGAGGGGATGCAGTACCTGCCCGAGGACGCCCTGTTCGTCACGATCCCCGGCGCCAACCACGCCTGGTTCGGCAGCTACGGCCCCCAGCGGGGGGACGGGGAGGCGCGGATCTCCCCGGAGGAGCAGTGGGAGGAGACGGCGGCGATCCTGCGGGAGCTGCCGGCCCGCGCCGCTTGAGCGGGCTGCGCCGAAAACCCCTTGCGGCCCCTTGCGGAATGTGCTACAATCAAAAACGCAAATAATTCAGACGAGGTGATTTCTATGATTTGTCCTTATTGCCAGGCGGAAATCAGAGACGGCTCCAAGTTCTGCACCGAGTGCGGCGCGCCGATGGCGCAGCCGCAGCAGCAGCGGCAGGTGGCCGCGGTCGCGGCAGGCGGGGGACTGATGCTGGGCGCCGCGGCGCGGCAGGCCCGGCGCGAAGCGGTCTATTCCCCCGACCAGATCGTCAGCGACCGGGTCTACAACGGCATCCTGCTGGGCGTGGTGCTGTACGGCCTGCTGGTGAACGTGCTGCTGTGCGCCTTCGTGGGCGACGTGTTTGAAGCAGTCAATCCTGTGGTCTTCATCATCGGCTATGTTGTCCTCTCCTTTGCGGGCATTATCGTTGCCGGAAAATCCCAGAACCCCTGGATCAGCTTCCTGGGCTACAACATGGTGGTGCTGCCCTTTGGTCTGATGATCTCTGCGGTGGTGGCCGGCTACGGCGGGCTGGAGTCCGAGATCGTGACCTACGCCTTCCTGTACACCATGGTGATCTCCCTGGGCATGGCCGGCGCGGCTCTGGCCTTCCCCAAGCTCTTCTCCAAGCTGGGCGGCGCCCTGCTGGGCTGCCTGTTCGGTCTGCTCCTGTGCGAGATCGTGATGCTGATCTTCGGCGTGGATCAGGTGATATCCGACTGGATCGCCGCGGGCATTTTCAGCCTCTACATCGGCTATGACGTGTGGCGCTCCCAGCAGTTTGCCAAGACCGTGGACAACGCGGTGGACTGCGCGCTGGATATCTATCTGGACATCGCCAACCTCTTCATCCGCCTGCTGCAGATCCTGGCCAAGCGGGAAAAGTAAGCCGGCCTTTTGGTCAAAAAATGCGGATCGGGGAAGCGTCGCGCAAGGAAAAGCGCCCCTTCGACAACCGAATGTATAAAAAATGCTCTCCTTTCGGAGAGCATTTTTTGATGCTTTCGGTTTCCCGATTAGGCCGGTATAAGGTAGATCAAGTTCTGATTCGAGTCGAAGAGCACATAATAGGTGCCGCTCTCTTCCGCCACGCAGTTCGCGCCGTCCCGCGCCGTGTTGAAGACCAGGCAGGTGTTTCCGGCCTCGTCCTCATACACAAAGCTGTCGCCATCCGCGCCGAAGTTCAGATCCCAGCTGCCGTCCAGACGAACCTTAAATTCCTCCCCGGCGTTGAGCTGCAGCGGTTCCGAGCAGAACATACCGCGCCGAATTTCCAGCATGGAGAAATCGGCGTCCCAGGAGGTTCCGCAGATATTGCCGACCACGCCCCAGGTGTGCAACTCGCCGGTATACGGGATCAGATCCGAGGCGAAGACTTCGCCGTAGGCACTGACGCCGAAAAGCTGGACACTGAACGGGGACTCCATTTCCTCTGAAAGCAGGGCGAGAGAAATGATCGTCATCTCAAAATAGCTGTCTGTCCGATAGGTGGTCACGGTTTGCAGACTCTCCGCCTGGACGTTCCATTCGCCGGCAGGCAGGAGAGCTCCCTGCTCGTCAAAGGCCGGGCAGACGATGGGATTGACGAAGGAGATATAGGTGTATTCCGAGATGGGGAATTCGGTTTTGCCGATAATCGTATCGTCCTCCTCGAACGGCACGGCGTATTCCAGCGGCACGGGGGTGAGGATTTCCTCTGCGACCACAGGAATGACGACCAGGATCGCATCGCTGTCCTCGGCAAACAGATCCTCCTGATTGCTCAGATATGCGAACAGGTAATAGGCGTTGGTCACCTCGTCCACATACAGGGCGGGGATTACAAGTTCGCCGTCCTGATTCATGAGAACAGGAAAAGAATCGCTGACGGACACCTGCAGCCGGTTCTGGCTGTCCACATAGCCTCCGCCGTAGCCAGAGATGAGCATATAGCCCTCCTGCTGCTCCGTCTCACTGAAGCCCATGTCGACCAAGAGGTAATAACCGCCGGTCATCACGTCCGCGGCCTGCTCCTCAGTGAGCTGGAAGTAGTAGGCGGTCTCCGCTTCCTCGGTCTCCTGCACGACGGGCAGGTTCTTCACGTCTTTGAAGGCCTTGCTGCTGTTGCTCCACTGCTCGGAGAAGTCCTCCAGGAAGGCGACGTATTTCGGCGCGAAACCCAGATCCTTGTAGACGTCCTTGAAGGGAATATTGTCCGTAGGAGGGCTGCCCTTCAGGTACTCCTCCTGATGCTCCATGGGGAAATAGATGGTCATGCCCGTTGCCCGATCCGAGGCCAGCCAGGAACATTCGTTCATCTGATTGATGGTGTTGTAAATGGCCTCGGTTTCCTCCGGGTAAGCGGCATAGAAAATCTCGGCCAGGTCGCCCAGGTCTACCATGTCGCATTCCGCTTTCGTGTATTTGGCGGGGAAGGGAGCGACGTCGTAGCGGAGCTGGGCCAGGGAGGAATAGGCGCCTTCGGCCAGGTCAGCGGAGGCCTTGGAGAACAGAGCCTCCACGTCCTTCTCCAGCTGATCGGCGTAGGACAGATTCAGGCAGGAGAGGGAGATCGTGGCGTTCCAGGGGGAGGGATTGCTCAGATAATAGTTTTCGTAAGCCTCCACGGCGCAGTAGCCCGCGTTATAGCCGTCCAGAGGACCGGCGGCCAGAGCGCCAAGGAAGGAGTAGTCCCATCCGTATCCGGGGATGATCTCCTCGGAGGCGATCATATACTCGGCATAGTCCTGCAGCATCCAGGCCACCTCCACCGAGCACATCATGCATGCGTCGAAGCCGAGGAAGCTCAGCTTGTTGCCGTTGCCGAAGGGGCTGTCGTCCAGCGCCTGCGCCAGCTCCCGCATGGTGAGCATATCCCAGTAAGTAAAGCCCTCGTTGGCGAAGAGGTCGTCAATGCCATAGCCCACGATCGGCCCGCCGCCGTGATTCCAGAGGATCAGGCCGTAGCTCTCAGCGGGATAGTTCTCATAGCAGAAGTTCAGGCACATGCTCAGGGTGGAAGGATCCGCCATGCTGACTGCGGGGATGGAGTCAATCAGGTAATAATCCTCTTCCCGGATCTCCAGCAGGCAGAGAGAGTCCTCCGGAAGCTCCGGCGTCAGATGCCATTCTTCCGCGCCGCCCGCGACCACCAGCAGGTTCTTGTTCTCAAAGTCAAAGCCGCTGTACGCCATCTCAACGATGTCGCTGCTTGCCATGCCGTTATCGCTCTCCAGATCGGAGCCCACCATGTAGACGATGATGGTAGCGTCAGCGACATCTCCAGAGGCCCCCGCCGCGGGCGCCGCCTCCGCTGTGGCCGGCGAAGGATCTTCATAGGAAATGTCTGCGCTGTAGGTGCTGCCGGAGGCATTGACGGTGATCCAGACCTCCTTGCCCGGCTGGATGTCCAGATCCGCGGTCTGGACGCTGCCGTTGTTGGCGTTCACGATGAAATGATCCACCCAGTCGGGGACCTGAACGGTGTACCAGTCGCCGTCCCGCTCCATAGGCTCGCCGGGCCAGGCGTCAAACGCGTTGCGATCACTGCTCCACGCCCAAGCGCTGGGGTTTTTCCAGTTGTCGGGGACAGAGGCGTGGACGAAGACCATTCCGGGCTCAGGCGTGTCGGGGACAGCGAGCGCAGGTTCAGACGCGAATGCTGTGCCGCAGAGCCCCAGGGTCATGCACAGGCACAGAAGCAGGGCCAGAAGGGTTCTTTTTTTCATGAGACGACCTCCTTGTTCAATGTCGGATGGGAACGCTGTAACAAGCATAGCACACAAAGCCTCGAATGACAACAAAAAACCGGTCGGATTTGCCGTTATTTGCAGAGAGCGCCGGCGGCCGGACGGCCCTGACGGCGGGGCTTTTCACGATTGCAGGAGCATATCCGACTGCGAGCATATTTCGGATTGCAAGTTGACAAAAAGTGGAGTAAAATGGGAGCATCAATCCGAAAGGGAGGGCAAAACCCATGGCGGGAGCAATCTTTTACTATGATTGGGAAATGCGGCTGATGGAGTGGCTGCAGGCCCATATCGGCAGCGAGAGCTTCGGCTTCTGGCTGATCTCCAATCTCTCCGCCTTCGGCGAAGAGCTTTTGATGGTGGCCATCATGGGCTTTCTCTACTGGGGGCTCAGCAAGGAGTTCGGCAAATACCTGGGCCTGAACGTGCTGATGGCAAACGTCTGGAATCCCATGATCAAAAATATCTTCCTGCGGCTGCGGCCCTATTTTGTGAAGGGCTACGACGTAAAGATTCTGCGCCTGGTCGACAGCAGCGCGGATCCCTTTGACGTGGCAGCCCAGGGCTATTCCTTCCCCAGCGGCCACTCCTCCAACGCCGTGGTGGCGTACGGGTCTCTCGCGGCGCATGAGAAGAAGAACCGGCTGTTCTGGATCCTGGCCATTGCGCTGCCCCTTCTGGTGGGCTTCTCCCGGGTCTTCGTCGGCGCACACTATCCCACGGATGTGCTCTGCGGCTGGCTGCTGGGCCTGATCGTGGTGCTGCTGGTGCCCTGGCTGCGGAAGAAGATCAAAAACCGCTGGCTCTTTTACGCGGTGCTGCTGCTCACGACGGTTCCCGGCTTCTTCTACTGCACGAGCAACGATTACTTTTCCTCCTTCGGCATGCTGATCGGCTTCATGCTGGCCGAGCCCTTTGAGGAGAGATTCGTGAAGTTCGAAAACACCCGGAACATCCTGCGCTGCATCCTGCGCACTGTCGGCGGCGCCGCGGTCTACTTCGGGCTCAACAAGGTTTTGAAGATGCCCTTCCCCGAGGAGCTGCTGAAGAGCGGCGATCTGACCGCGCACCTGATCCGCACCGCCCGCTACGCCATCACGATCTTCGCGGCCGTGGGCGTGTACCCTATGCTCTTCAAGTACACGGGCAAGCTGTGGAAAGGATCGGACAAAAGATCGGACTAAAACATACACAAATTGTTAAATTGATAATTGTGAATTCTGCCGAATTCGAGGGCGATTCTTGACAGCAGTGAAGCAAAGGAATACAATACTGATGTTTACAAGGGGCTTTGTACGCTGAAGCGCGGCTCCCCGAAGACACAATGTCACATGGTTCTTGCGGGCCAGCCCCGTTGGAATAAAAAAATTAGGAGGAAACAAAATGAAAAAAGTGTTTGCACTGATCCTCGCGCTTGCTATGGTCTTCGCCCTGGCTGCCTGCGGCGGCAACGCCTCCGGCGTCAAGACCTACAAGATCGGCGTTGCCATCTACCAGTTTGATGACAACTTCATGACCCTCTACCGCAATGAGCTGGAGAGCTACTTCAAGTCCCTCGAGACCGACACTGTGAAGTACGAGCTGACCATCGTTGACGGTAAGAACGACATGGCCGAGCAGAATAACCAGATCGACAACTTCATCACCCAGGGCATGGACGCCATCATTCTGAACCTGGTCCAGACCTCCTCTGCTGATGCTGCCATCGACAAGATCGTTGCTGCCGGTATCCCCTGCATCCTCATCAACCGCGAGCCTCTGGGCGAGGAAGGCGATGAGTCCTACAAGGGTATCCTGGACAACGCCACCGTCTGCTACGTCGGCGCTGACGCTCGTCAGTCCGGCACCTTCCAGGGCGAGATCATCCGCGATCTGCCCAACCACGGCGACATCAACGGCGACGGCAAGGTCAGCTACATCATGATCGAGGGCGACCCCGAGAACGTCGACGCGCAGTACCGCACCGAGTTCTCCATCAAGGCTCTGAAGGACGCCGGCATTGAAGTCGAGTGCCTGGACGACCAGATCGGCAACTGGGCTCAGGCCAAGGGCCAGGAGCTCTGCGCCAACGCTCTCGCCAAGTTCGGCGATGAGGTCGAGGTTGTCTTCTGCAACAACGACGCTATGGCTCTGGGCGCTGCCACTGCCATCACATCTGCCGGTCGCACCGTTGGCGAGAATATCTACCTCGTCGGCGTCGACGCGCTGGAGGAGTGCCAGCAGATGGTTAAGGACGGCACCATGACCGGTACCGTGCTGAACGACCACATCGGCCAGTCCCACAAGGCTGTTGACGTGACCATCATGGCCCTCAACGGCGAGGCGATCGAGAACTACTACTGGGTCGACTACGTCAAGGTCACCAAGTAATTCCCGCCGCGACAATCCAGCATTTCCCGTTTGCAAACAACGGGTGAGCCGTTCCGGCTCACCCGTTTTTCTGAATTTTTCGCTTTATATCCATAGAGAATGGAGGCTTGGCCTATGTCTGAATTCGTGCTGGAAATGCGCGACGTAAGCAAATCCTTCCCCGGCGTCAAGGCTCTCGACCACGCGCAGCTCAAGCTTCGCCCCGGCACCGTTCACGCGCTTATGGGCGAGAACGGCGCGGGAAAATCAACTTTGATGAAATGCATGTTCGGCATCTATAAGATGGACGAGGGTGCCATATATATAGACGGCGAAAAGACCACGATCCAAAATCCGCTGGACGCCTGGGACAAGGGCATCTCCATGGTGCACCAGGAGCTGCAGCCCATTCCCGCCAGGACCATCGGAGAAAATATCTTCCTCGGGCGCTACCCGCTGAAAAAGCTGCTGGGTATTTTCCCCATTGTCGACCACGAAAAGATGTATGCGGATACGGAAAAGCTGCTCAAGCGGGTCCGTATGGACTTTGACCCCCGGAAGAAGCTGGGGACCCTCAGCGTTTCCCAGATGCAGTCCGTCGAGATCGCCAAGGCGGTCGCCGGCAACTGCCGGGTGCTGATCCTGGACGAGCCCACCTCTTCTCTGACCCAGAACGAGGTGGAAGCGCTGTTCCGCATCGTTGAGGACCTGAAGAAGGAAAACGTCGCCATCGTTTACATCTCCCACAAAATGGACGAGATCCTGCGCATCAGCGATGAGGTCACCATCATGCGCGACGGCCATTACATCGGTACTTGGGAGGCAAAGCAGCTGACCACCGACTTCATCATCACCAAGATGGTGGGCCGGGAACTGACCAACCTGTACCCCAAGCGCGAGAACGTCCCGGGAGAAGTGGTTTTCGAGGTGGAGGACTTTACCTCCATCAATCCCCGCAGCTTCCGGAATGTGAGCTTCCAGCTCCGCAAGGGTGAGATCCTGGGCGTGGCCGGCCTGGTCGGCGCGCAGCGGACGGAGCTAATGGAGGGTATTTTCGGCACCCGCTCCCACACGAAGGGGACGGTCCGTTACCAGGGCAAGGAGCTGAAGATCAATCGCCCCAAGGACGCCATCGATCAGGGCATCGCCATGCTGACCGAGGACCGCCGCGGCAGCGGCATCATGGGCGTGCTGAGCGTTGCGGACAACATCTCCATCGCCTCTCTGAACAAATACGTGGAGCACGGGATCGTTCTCAACACGAAAAAGATCGACGAGCTCGTGGAAGAGAACCGGCAGAAGATGAACATCAAGACGCCGTCCGGAAAAACTCTGATCCAGTCGCTCTCCGGCGGCAATCAGCAGAAGGTGCTGATCGGACGCTGGCTTGCCAACAACCCGGAAGTTCTGATCCTGGACGAACCGACGCGAGGCATCGACGTCGGCG
>JAEEGG010012902.1_pt1 | contig 17937 bp, 13 predicted proteins | sample 9134161 | NCBI WGS metagenome assembly JAEEGG01 (sample SAMN16246543, study PRJNA631951) | gut metagenome | biome: gut microbiome; feature: rumen; material: CR-attached | host: Bos | place: Iran: Karaj | collected 2018-10 | reverse complement strand
CGATACACTAACGACTATTAGAACAAATAAAATAATTTCAATTTTGACAATTTTCACAGTTTTATTATGAATATTAACTCGAATAAGCTGATTATACTGAATGAATGTTACACTCCCTGCTCAAAATGTTGTATGAGTGTTTTGGCGATTACTTGGATGAATGATAGGGATTACAATATGAACCAGGATATATTTTAAATGGAAAAAACGATTCTAACTAAAATTTTCATTTACAAAAAACCCATATATTTTGGGTTTTTATAATATTTTTCTTCTAAGGATCCATCGTAACAGAATAAAAATAATTCGCATATAAATTCGTATCACCATTATCATAATTCCCATCACCATTAATATCACCATCGACTCAATCTTTTTTACTTATTTCTTACTGGATTAGTATCTATATTATAACAATATGGAAAAACCTGTAATGAAAGATTTCAATTATTACATTGTACAGATATCACGTTAACATTACTATTACAATTAGTAGAGTATGAATCTTTATAGCCAGTCACAATATCTCAATCTTGTAACAAAGTACTACCAAATTGACATCATGAAGCTACACCACATACAGATTTACTGCTCTTACCCAAAACATGAGTATGTCCATCGTACATAGTTAAGCATCAACTACCATTCAATCTTATCGCTCACTCAATATCACTTCCATCATCTAGCTTCACGGATCAGTTAACAACCAAACTAACACCATTTACTGGATTATATGTTCAAATTAACACTCAACTATCCGCTTTAATTCTTGCTGAACTAGGTTCAGCTTGACTATTCCACGCAAAAGAATTAGCATTTCATGCAGCTTTTGTTCACAAAACTAAACTATTTACCATTGCTTGATTTTTATATCCCCCCAAAACGATTCAATTCGTACCAGTATTTGATCTTCATCACAAAACAATTCATCCATTAAAAACCTTATTTGTTTTTCATCACACAACCACAGAATTACTTCAATTCGTTTGATTCTCCAATCCTCCACCTATCACTGAATCATTTTCGGTTACTGTATTTGATTTTCATCATCATATACCTCATCCATGGATAGATCGTATCGCATTATCTGATCATCATCAAATACTACTTAATTCGCCCTGTCATTGCATATTACCAGTTCCAACAATCAATCAATTATTTATATCTAGATTTTCCTTCCCCGATTCAACCCCAATCAAATCTTTATTAGTCACATTTCATGATAGAAACAAAGAATGCAATGTTACTTTATGCTCAGAATCATCTGGAGACGTATTTATAATAGTTATTCAAACAGCCACACTTACAAATCAAATTACCAAAAATCATATCAATGATAAAAGTAATAAACGACTTTTTTTTACGACAGATTTCATATCAAGAAATTTTAAGGAATAAAACACTATCCACTACTGATTATAATCATTTTTTTTTATCTGTCAAAATTTGAAAGACTTTTTTATGACAAAAGCTTCATACAAAAACAAGATATTTTTTTATCATTAATTATTCGTTATCCACAAACATTGTCCTACTACGATACTGCACGGCTTCAGCTAGATTCTGAACAGAAATCTCAGATTTATCTTGCATATCTGCAATAGTTCTAGCCAATTTTATAGTTCTATGAACAACTCTTCAAGAAAGATTTAACTTATCTGCAGCTTGTGAAAGAAAATCTTTACATTCACTAGACAGATGTATTAATTTTTGGATATCTTTGGCTCACATATGTGCATTAGCAGAAAGTCACATTCATTTGAAACGTTCTTGCTGAATCTCCCATGCATGGATTACTTTCTGACGAATTGTAGCAGAATTTTCTGAAAGATTATTATCCAATATTGTATCAATGTTTTCTCTAGGAACTTCAAGAATCACATCAATACGATCAAGCAATGGTCAGGAAATTTTGGATTGATAACGTTTTATATCCATGGGAGAACACGTACACGCCTTATGTCTATCTTTATAATATCAACATTTACACGGATTCATCGATGCGATAAACATAAAATTTGCTGGGTATTCCACAGTTCATGATACCCTCGAAATATTCACTAAACGATCTTCTAACGGTTGACGCAAAACTTCCAAAGTCTCACGAGGAAACTCGGTTAATTCATCGAAAAAAAGAATTCCTTTGTGTGCCAGTGATACTTCTCAAGGAGTAAGGTGAGTTCATCATCATATTATACTAAATCTCGATGCCGTATGATGCACCTGACGAAATGGCCTATGAGTAATAAGAGGCAAGTTTTTATTTAATTTTCATACCACTGAATAAATCTGGCTTACTTCTAATATTTCATCAAAAGTGAGAGGTGGAAAAATACTTTTCATCGCCTTGGACATCATCGTTTTTCAACTTCATGGTGCTCCTACCATCAAAACATTGTGAAATCATGCCATCGCAATAGATAATGCTCTCTTGGCTACTAACTGTCATTTGATATGCTCAAAATCTACTTCGAAAGTCTGATTTTCACTTAAAGATGATACATCCTTTCATCATTCAACCCACTCTAATTCCTTTCATTCACAAAAATACTCAATTAATTGGCTAAAATGCCTTAAAGGATAAATTTTAATTCATGGCACATATTCCAATTCATATAAATTTTCCGATGGAATAAAAAACTCCTTTCGTCACTTCTTTTTGGCAGAAAGAACCGAAGGGAGCAAACCATTTATTCTTTTGATACTTCCATCCAATCATAATTCACCAAAGAACAATGAATTCTGAACTTTTTCCTCATGATAAAGTTTTTGTGACCAAATATGCAATAATAATGCAAAAGCCATTGGAACATCAAATCATGTTCAGATTTTTTTGGTATCCGATGGTGCTAAGTTTAGCACAAATTTTTTCTTTGGTAATTCGATTCATGAATTACGAAATGTACCCCTAATACGTTCTTTAGATTCTTTGACTGTCATATCCGGCAATCAAATTATTTCAATAGTCGGCAACGCTCTCACACTATCTGCCTCTATATAAATTTCATGTCATACTAATCCAATATTCGCGAATGTCTTTACGATTTCCACCATTTCAAATACAATAATTTCATATAAATCTGTTTTCATTTTATCTTTTATTTTTCAAAAATCAAGTCAAAATTTGATATTATTCTTTTGTCAAAAAATAAATATACTTTGTCAAAAAAATCATTTGGATAAACAACGTTGTCACTTGCATTTATAAATAAAAATCGTATTCTGAATTTTAATCGTTGAGATTTTTATATGTTTTTTGTATGGTTATGGAAACGTGAGAATTAACCCAAACAGCTATAAATATATTAGAGTGAAGCTGAGATATCATAGATACAATATGAAATCCCTTCACGTCTTCCGAATGATTCTTCAGTGCAATTATGGATAATTCTGTTCGATTTCGATGAGCTATAGTAATTTTTCTATTACGATTGGCCATATTAGTATGGGTAATCAAAGATTCTACCGCTCGTAGTTATTCTTTCTGGTTTCAATTATTATCTGTTTTTCTAATTATAGCATTTACTCCCATTCTGTGACTTATTCTATATATAGCCATCCGCCCACAATGATGGAGATGGGATAAAACCGCTCGAAGAGATACCTTATTCCAAAAGTCACAAATTTGTGAAAATTGTTGAGAATTTAATCAAATAAACAATTTATATTGTACAAAATGCTGAGAAACTCTACACACAACATGCCACGAATGTCAAAATAAATTTTCAAATTCATATTCTTACTGTCCAAATTGTGGAGCCCCTAGTTTAGAACAATAATTACTTTAATTAAATTTTAACCAACTTGATCAAAAAATATGCTAGCAATTCTTATAATAATACTTGTACTTCTTTGAGCAGCAGTAGTTTGATCAATATATTCAAATTTTTTAGTTTTTCATTCAAATTTTTCAGAAGCCGAAAATTATCATAAAGCTTATTATGCTTCAATTTCAGCCTTAGAAAGATGAGAACTAGTAACCAAACAACGTCAACCATGATACATATGAAGTTGAGGATTTAAACAATGAGAATGAACTTGAAGTTTTATTTGATCCGATATAAGTCTATCTTGATTTTCATATTTTTCAGGTAATGAAAATAAACCTTCAGTCTTTTGGGCAATAAATTCTAGAACTACAAGAATACCTAGAGAAAAAAAATGAGATGTCGAACGAATGTTGTCTGCTGATGATTCAAATAACTATAATATGATGGATTACGAAGATGCCGAAATATTTTTATTGTATTATGACAATAGTAATGGTAACCCATATGACAATGGAAACATTAACAAATCTGAACTTACTCAAATAACATGAGAAATCAGATTACCAAAGCTTTTGTTTGAAAGTTGATTTTGATATTTAGATACATGAACTTCTAGTATTTGACTAAGCGGTAGTTTACCTACAAATGATGCTATGGTAGACCGACAAATTAGATGAAATTATAACGATTCACCATTCACAATATTTTCTACACAATCACTAATAATCTGAGGACCCAAACCAACAGTCGACACAAAGAAAGACAGCGTATTTAGAGAAGATGACATAAATGGAAATTGAAATAATGGATTACTTTTCACTTTTTGAAATCATCGATCGCCTCTACCATCTCCTAGATGAGAGGACATTAGAGAACCAACTATTATCAGTCAGAACGAAGATTCTATTAAAATACTATACAAGAAATATGAAAATCTCTTTAGTGATTCCTTAGACACACAACTCAGATTTAGCTTACTAAACTTACTATGAACATGAAGATATGTATATCCATTTTTGGAATATAATATTAATTTTTGATGAGCAGAAGTATCTGATAAATATTTCACAATAAATGGCCAATGAAATTTCAAGGATTACCAAGTTAATACAATTATTCAAAAGCCAACAGCAAAAGAATCAATTCTCTGAAACTTTACATCGATATTCTAATCTATGAAAAGAAAAAATTTTTTCGTATTGATTGCTATGATAATATGAATTTGACTAATAATCCGAACTTTTTTCGGATGAACTCCAAATCAAACAAACCAAACCGACATCCCACAATACGAGACTAGCTGATTCATAGAAGAGTTAACAAATACTTGAGATATTTTGGATACATGAGATATGGTGCTGCCCGATAAATCACAAAAAGACTACACAGAAATCAAAGTAATGATGCCCAAATATTTTTATAATTCTGGTTGGAAAAAGTTTGCACAAGATTTACTAAACAATCAAAAAGTATACATAAATTTTATTTTCATCGATGATTTAAATTCTTACAAAAATCAACTATATAATCCTAATTTTTCCGAAGCAGATTTATTTTTATTTCCATATGATCGAAATGAAAAAATATCTACCAGAAGTTTTTCTGCTCAACAAGATATACAACCATATTTTGATCAATTATTATCACCTTTAATACAAAATAATCAAACTGCATTTTTGCCATTTTCTGCAGATCCCATGATTATGTACACAATTTCATGATACCCATGAGTGAGTAATTTTTATGATATATCTGAATTTGTATTAAACCGAGAACCTATTAGAGCTTTATCTTTCCCTTTGTTTTTCGGAGTAACAAGCGAAGATTTCGGAGATGATTGATTTTCTCGAGAATATCAAGACATAGTCTGGTATGCATTAATACACTATTTCAAAACAAATAACGACAGCCACGATTTGCAAATTCGAATCGATAGTAATGTTTTGCAAAAATACAACATATCTGGCTTAAAAACCATTTCAAATATAATCACAAACCCTGAATGTAAATATTTTCCATCAATATGTTTTCAGATTTATAATTTTGTATGAATAAGATTTTGATTCTTATCTGATACAGACATAGTTAATCAATATTTACATAATAAAAAATCTGTATTTTCATCACTTAAAAAGCTAAAAATGCCATTCTCTCAATTAGAATCCCCTGTTAGAATTCGATGACGATGAATGCCTAGCTCCCTAGAAGAACCAGAAATAATTAATTGAGTTTATGAATTTATAAAACAATACATGAATTACCATAATCAATACAATCTCCGAAATTCAACTATACCTGTATTTAAAAACAATGAATGACATTGATTAATCGACAACGAATACATATGACTCAGATGATATGTATTACCATCATGATGAGACTACATCAGAACACTCAAATGAATAAACAAATTTCGAGAACTCATAGAATACAAAATAACAGCAAAAGAATATCTCAAATAATAAAAACAATACACCAATATCGCGTAAAAGTGATTTTCTGTTTGATTTTTAATGGAAAATTATTATATTTCATCCACAGCATTGATTAGTGCTGAGGTGATGGAACTGGTATACATGTACGCTTGAGGTGCGTATGCCTTATGGCTTGAGGGTTCGAGTCCCTTCCTCAGCAATTGTCATGTAAACATTGGGGAATCGTCTAATGGTAGGACGCCGGACTTTGACTCCGTCTGTCCAGGTTCGAATCCTGGTTCCCCAGAATAGTTATTGCGGAGTGGAGAAACGGTATCTCGTCGGGCTCATAACCCGAAGGTAGGTGGTTCAATTCCATCCTCCGCAACCAAAAAAGATTTGATAGTCGGGACTAGCTTAATTGGTAGAGCATCAGACTCTGAATCTGGGGGTTCTAGGTTCGAATCCTAGGTCCCGAAAATATATTATGCCGGGATGATGGAATTGGTAGACATGCTTGGCTTAGAACCAAGTGCCTTACGGTGTGCAGGTTCGAGTCCTGTTCCCGGTACCATAAAAAGCACTCTTTAAGGGTGATTTTTTATTTTTATAAAAAAACCTCTCCTGATAGGAGAGGGTTTAGGTGAGATTTATGTCAAATTAGTTAACAGTACCAGTTAAAGTATTTACAACGACTTCATCTCATTCTTCCTTATAAAGAGGAACTTGGATTTCCATTCATGTTTCAATAGTAGCTGGTTTAGTTCAGGCTTGAGCTCTATCTCATTTTACACCTGGAACTGTAGATGTGATTTTGTATGTGATTGTAGAAGGCAGAATTACATTTATCACATTTCATTGATACATTTGTAGATATACATCTAAGTTATCTTTTAAATATCAAATAATATCATCTATTTTTTCTTTCTCGATATCATAAATTTCTCCTGTATCATTTTCCATGAAAGAATATGTGTCTCCAGAATTATAAAGATAAACAGCATTTTGAGTGGCGATTTCAGCTTGTTCGAGGATAGCTCCAGAATTGTAAGTAAAAACATTAGATTTTCATGTTACAATATCTTTTACTTTATATGTGTCATTTGCTCATCATCTTCACATATGTGTATGTGCAGTTTCAGTCACTTTAAATAGTTTTCCATCAATTAATAAAATTGATCATTTTTTAACATCTGATGTAGTAATTTTAACCATGAGATATAATTTATAGCATATAAAAACTGAATTTACTTATAGAAAAAATCCATAAAATAGCAAGCTAAAAATATAAATCTAATGAATTTAGTTGCTTGACTTTTTATATAAAAACCATATTAATTAAATTGTATATATTTTATCACTATAAAACATTATAATGTCAGACAACTTAAATTCCATTAATTCTAACGAAAAAAATGAACGTAAATGATGACTTTTGGAAAGAATTAGAAATTCTGGAAAAAAAGTTTTAGCTCCAGTATTAGCTGCTGGATCTATATCGTTGTGATGATTACCTGCAGCTACTGTGCCTGTAACTGCCGTAACAGCCGCTAGTATACTAACTGCATGTAGTAGTGATGAGCCAGAAAACCCAAGAGATACTGTAGCACCTACTGTAAATGTGAGTCAGCATGATGTAGATATCTCATGATGAAAACAAGTTCGTGTTAGCTGAAATCAGCTTTATATATGAGATATTTTAGTAGCATCGTGGACAGATAATGTAACAAAGAATTGTAAAGTAGAACTATCACTGAATTGAAAAACAATTTCATCATGAACAACTATAAGTGAAGAATGATACTTAACTGTAAAAGTATCGGATGATGCAGGAAATACAAAGACTATAGATGTTAGATTAAATGTTACACAAAATGCACCAAGTATTACTGTAAATAAGTATGATGTTAATGTTTTTTGATGAGTAACTGTGAATGTAAATAATAATCAATTATTATTTTGAAATGAAGTAATTGCTACACGAACTGATGAAGATTTGTGAAGCTGTCAGTATAAACTTAATTTCAATTGACATGAAGTAAAAGCTTGAGATGTAATAAATGAATCATGAAAATTTACTTTAAGCGTAACTAATAAATTATGAAAATCATCTGTTGTAGAGATAAATATTACTAATGATGCAATTTATGGATTAGAGAACCTTAGACAAGCATTGTTAAAGGTAGATCAAGAAATCAACTTATTAAATTGATTAACTTTTGCAGATGGAGCAGAACTTATAAAAACTGAAGTAGAAATGGAAGGGAAACGTAGTGTAATTGCAGATCCATCACACTATATTCCAGAATATCCATGAATGTGCAATATAATCTTTACAGTTAAATGAAAAAATGGTAATAGTGTAGAATGTAGAGTAGATAATCTAAATATAAATGCTTTGGATTATAATGCACCAACTATCAATACGGCAAATATGATAAATGAACACTATTCTTGGTATAATAATTTGCAATCTTCAACTAGGCAATTTATATATCCACATCTACTTGCTTCATATGCTGCATGTAACTGGTCTAAGCAAAATAATAGAGTACATGTTATTATGTGAGAATCTCCAAATATAGATGATGTGGAAAATATATCATCATTTTCTGATGCCTCTAATCATGCATATCAATGATATTATCGTATTAGATCATTGTCTCCAGAAGCATCAATAAAAGCTTGTTTTTCTCGATCTACTTTGGAAAGTTATATAAATAATCATCCTAATGATTTTTTTGTGATCAGTTGTGCTTCTCATACTATTGTGGGTACATATCGGAATCAACTTAACAACAATCCTGAAACTGCAGTTTTAAGGAGATTATTAGAAAAGGAAAATGTTATAATTAGTACATCTAATTGAAATAGACTTCCTGCTACACGAAAAACATATAATGAAAATATAACAAATTGAGATTTTTATAATTCATGATCGATTAATAGTAATAAAAATAATAAAATTACAGTGGTTGGATATAACACTTGGTGATCTAACAATTTTTTCTCTCCATCAAGTGCAAATGGTTGATTGGCTAGTAAAATGCCAGTTTGATATAACAAAGGAAATTGAAATATAGTGATGCCTATAACAGCTTTAATCTCATCGAGCAATACAGAAGATAAAAATTCAGAATCTTCATTTCCTACAGCTGTAACGAGTGGAGTTTTGTGAAATGCAATATCTGTGGTGATGTCCAATCGTCCTGGAATTACTGCAGAAGATGCTATGACTATTATAGTCAATAATTATCTGAATGAAGAAAAATTTCAATATAAAGATGAAAGTACAAATTATAATTTAGTAGATGGATGAGAGTGGTATTTTGTGGATATGCAAAAACTTTTGGAGTCAGAATTGTTACAAACTAAGAGTATAAATAATATTCAACTCAATTCAAATTTAGTTAAATTACCTAGTGGTAAATGAATTTGTTATGTAGGTAAATGAATCCAATTTGAATTTAATTGAAAAAAATATGATGCAACATTAGCTAGCCAATCTATTTTAAATCAGGCTCTTAGATCATGAAATGTAATACGGTATCGAAATAAACAAATGTTTAGAAAATATTGATGAACTAATTCTGCTCAGTTTGATGTGTATGTAGTAGATAAACAATGAAATAAAATTCCAGATCTTCATAAAAGTATAACGAAAAGTGTAATATAAAAAAGCAGACTAGAAATTACCTTTCTAATCTACTTTATATAATAGGGTAAATTGTTTATGGATTTAAGTATGTGCGTTCTTGACACAATGGGCTAAAATCTATAGGGAAGCAATAAGGGAATCATTTGTGTGCACAGTGATGACATGTTAGTGGAACACAGTTTCACTCATTATCTTTATAATATCAATTTTCTTCCCTACATTTCTTACAACTTTTTTCGTTCATCTTCGTTCAATTTCTTGATAAACAATCCCAAGTATACTCAGCAATTTCTTCTTTATAATTACCTGTAATGAGAGGCTTTTCACAAGAAAGATTCTCTTCGTCACAAATATAGTCGAAGGCTCTACAAAAACCTACTCCATTTATGATATCATAAACAATTCACATAGATTCATTACAAAAATATGCACATTTCTGTTCAGCCGCTTCTCCTGAACTTGGGTAAAGAGTTTTCTTTGTGTTTTCTGTGAGACCTCCATCGCTTCAAGCTACAAATTCGGCTGCTGATATGTTATCTTCACCATCTACGCATCTGTATCCACAGTCACCAACACAACCTATTATTGTTCCACCTGTACCAGAACATGCAACCCTACTTCAATCTTCAGTTTCACATGACCAGTGAATTAAATTCTTTTTGTCTACAAAATAAGATCATGTTCATTTTGCTGGTTTTCAGAAGTCACATGATCCTGAGTAGGTAACAATGCCTCATGTATAAATTCTTGTTACTCCAGTACCACATACTGGTTTAATATTATAGTCACAGACGCTTGTACATCTACCTTTTCCTAACATAGAATTTCGTCATGATCCGTCACAGCTACATAAACACATCTGATTTTCGGCATTTACCACTTTTAATATTCATCCTCATTTTCATCATTCACATTTAATATTTTGGTCGGAATCTCTACTGGATACAATCAGTGGTCATCATAATGTTAATTTGGCAAAATTATGTCCTGAGTCAGAATTAACGATCATTCCACTTTTTGCAATAATTGCAAATACGTTATCTTGTGTTATGGTTGTAGTACGATTTCCGTCATTCCACAAAAAGGAGTTGTTTGCGTTTACTTTTGAACCAGATCATAAAGCTGCAGAATAGTTACCACTTATTATACGTGAATTCTTTCAAACTACTATAGATCATGTGCTGTTTTCTATTCTATTATTAGATCATAATATAACAGATTTATCTCAATTTGTTATACTACCATTTGATCAAAGTATCGCTGAATGTTTACTTCAAGTTATTGTGTTGTGTTTTCATCATACAATTACATTTGATGTACCATTAATGTTATTTTGTGTTCATCATATAATTACATTATGCTTTCCAGTTATAGCGTTGTTTTCTCATCATAGAATGCTAGATTCTTGGCCAGTAATGGTGTTTTCTGTATTTCATGTTTTAGTAAGGATAAAATTATTTGTATTTATTTTTACAGAACCGTTACCTACTTGGCTTAGAATAGCGGAATTTGTCGATCAAGTTGAAATAATTTTCACTTTTTCAATAAAATGAACGGCGTTATTCAGGTCTATATATAATTGTCTATCTGCTATAGATATACTCATCAATCATAGTCCTGTTATTGTGAATAATAGTGATAGACCTAACAAACCTGATTTTGTAATTTTCATATTTTTTGTTTAAATCTATAAAAAGCATTCTGCTCCTCAATTATATTCAAAAAAAAAATCCTGTCAAATTTTGTGGGACTTTTTAATTGTAAAAGAGGGTATTATATATTGTTTTTTTATCATATACTACCTTCCATTTCTAGTTGTATAAGGTGATTAAGTTCTCATGCATACTCTAAAGGTAATTCCTTGGTAATAGATGAAAGGAATCAATTGACTATCATTGCCATAGCCTTTTCTTTTGTAAGTCATCTACTCATTAGATAAAAAAGCTGATTTTCATCGATTTTTCATGCGGTTGCTTCATGAGAAACTGTTGCATCATTGGTTTTAATTTGAATAGTAGGAATTGTATCTGAAATGGAAATATTATCTAAAAGTAAAGCATCGCAACGTGTGGAAGCTACAGCATTTTCAGCTCATTTTTGAATTTGAACGAGTCCACGGTATGTGTTTATACCTCATGATTTTGAAATAGATTTGGAAATTGTATTTGAGGATGTGTTTTTTCATATATGGATAACTTTAGTTCATACATCCTGATGTTGGTTTGTAGAAGCAACTACTAATGAAAGATTGTCCGATGTAGAATTATCTCATTTTAAAATCGAACAAGGATAAAGCATCGTAGCTCATGAACCTAAATTTCATCCAATTCGTTCCATATGAGAATTTTCATCAACTAATGCACGTTTTGTATTCAGATTAAATGTATTTAATGACCAATTTTCGACTGATGTGTAACGCATTGATGAATTTTTTCATACGAAAATTTCTACACATCATGCATGAAGTGAACGTTTATCATATTTTGGTGCAGAACATCATTCTATATAACTACAACTTGTTTCATCTTCAAGAATTATGAGAGTGTGTTCAAATTGTCCTCATTCATATGTATTCATACGAAAATATGCTTGCAAAGGATCAGAAATGTGAATTCATTTTGGAATAAAGACAAAAGTTCCACCACTCCAAACAGCTCCATGAAGTGCAGCAAATTGATGATCAGTGGGAGGAACGAGTTTCATGAAATATTTCTGAACTAAATCTCAATGTTCACGGATAGCAACTGAAATATCGTCAAAAATTATTCAGCTTTTTTGTCGCTTTTCTTTGAGTTTATGGTAAACTACTGATGAATCAAATTGTCATCATACTCATGCTAAAAATTGTTGTTCAGCTTCTGGAATATTTAAACGTTGAAAGATATTTTTGATGTTTTGTGGAACTTTATCTCGGGAATCTGTAGCTCATGTAAATCATTTTTTGGGTTTTGCATAGTAGACTAGGTTATTGAAATCTATAGAAGAAACATCTGGTCAGAAATTTGGTTTTTTTATTTCACGAAAAATTTTTAAAGATTTAAGTCTATGCTGTAGCATCCAATCAGGTTCTTCTAGATCAAATGATATTTTTTTAATAGTTTCTTCATTTAATCACTTCAAAAAGACATCATAGAGTACATTATCTGGATTATCTATAAATGATTGATTGTTTTGTGTTGTCATATTTAAGCATAGTTAAATGTATTTGGATTATAGTAAATATTTCTTTGAAATCAATGTAATGAAAAATTGGTGTAATTTACAAAAAGATTGCTAGACAACATAACCTAACAATCTTTATTCCATTTATCTTATCTATAATTCTCATATTCTGTCATCATAAACATCTAATTCATTATTTTTGTTATGTACGAGGTATCATTTGTCTACATAATAGTTATGCATATTTTCTACTTCTATATTATATACATTTCATTGATATGGATAATGTACAATTTTTTCTACAGTCTCATGTGTTCTATTATGTAATAGAATTTTATCTCAAATTTCTAAATTTTGAGCTTCTATCCATTGATATCATCCATTTCAATCTTTTTTTACATAGAAAGGATGGATATTTGTTACTTTTAATGTATTACCATTAATAGTAAGTTGATATAAATCATTGTTGTTATTTTCATGTATAAATACCCCTGTTACTTTACTGTATTCATTTGAATTAGTATCTTCATTATATGAAAGAACGATATCGCCAACTTTTATGTCTTCTATATTTTGATATCAATCTTTCATTAGTACGTGAGTTCATTTTAGGAAACAACCTCATCATCAATAAGTTTTCCATGTTAATGTAATTGTGCAATTTTTTGTTAGCCTATTTCAACAATTGGTACTCAATCAACTAAGAGCATATCCATTATTTGCCGTTAAAGTTACTGTTTTCCCACCAATGGTTATTTTGTTAAGATTTCTAGATATAGATGCCCCAGAATATTCTGATATGGATCAAGGATCGGCTGTTCATCAGTGATGGGATGTTATTGTTACTGTATATTTAGGAGGGGGTGTATATTGTCATTTTATACAATAAAGAACTTTTATGTAAGGGTTTGTAATGTTGATTGAACTTTTTCATGTAAGTTCTGTTGCATGATATATATAAGGGACCTCCTCTTGATCTTCTGGTTGTGTTTGTGCACGTCTTGTTATACGTTTTGACCGATTTTCTGAACCGGGACTATCTTTTAATTTATGATATCAAACTGTAACATATTTATTATTTAAGTTTTTAGTTCAAACATAAATTTCACTAGAACCGTTAACTTGTGTTAGATAATTATAAATCATATGATTATGCGTTGGTACTTCGGTAAGATAGTTTGTTCATCATGTTATCCCGACATTGGAACTAAGAGTTGTTCACATCAAAAATTTTTCATCCGCACCTGTGAATACAGTCCATCCATCTGGACATCTGTCGGTAGCAAACGCAACAATTGCACCTTCTGGTATTAAATTATCTAAGTCTTCCATAAGATTATCCCATGATGAGGCAGTAAGTTTGTTATCCATTCCTTCAGTGTTGTATTTTGTAAAAAACATACCACCGCTATTACTGGCTGCATATGCAATAAATACTCCACAAGTCATAAAAAATAGCAAAGTCGATAATACAGTCCAAAGCTTTCATGCTTCTAAAAATTTTTTCATTTTTGTTATATTTATAAGAGAATAAAAAATAGTAGTATATTCTATACATGAATTATATTCAAAAAAAAAATCCTGTCAAATTTTGTAGGACTTTTTTCGTAACTTTTTATATATCTAGTTATAAAATTTTCGCGATTAGAAAATCTTATCTATCCTTTGGTTTTTTGAACCATCAGTAAGTATTGCTTTTTCATGCATCCATATTCTCTTTTATATTTCACCGAAGTGAGTTTATTGATTCTCATGATCATTGTTTCATTGAAAATCTTCACAAATCTAATTGTTCGTCTGTCCGGCTGAAATATTTCTGAAATTCATTATAATTACGCAAATTTTTACCAAAAGTAACAGGAAACATTTTTGATAGAAATTTGATGATTATTCCATCGATATTGTGCATTATTGTATTATTTGCTAGTTCAATTGTGCTTTCAGAAATTTGATTTTTAAGGTGAGATACGACTTCTTGTTTGTATATTTTTTGGGCTCATGTTAGCCAATTTTGTTCATCAGGAGATATATTATCTATTCATATAACTTTTATGTTTGATTCAAAGATTCAGGATAAAAATCAGATTTTTCAGTTTAATTTTTTTATTGTTTTTAAGTTTTTTCAAGAAAATTCTAAACTAATTTCTGATTGTGGAAATATTTGAATTAGATCTCAATAAGCGGTTGTTATGATAAGTTTTTCATTTCTATCTTTGTTTAGTGAAGGGTATGCTATTGTTTCATTTTCTGATAAAAATATTTCAAAATTTGGTTGTATATTAAAATCTTCACTTCATTTTAAACTTGTTATTTTGATGTATGCATCTTTCTTTTCTGTTGAGTCAGATACTCAGAAAACTGAAATTTTGTTATTTTTATTTTCTAAAAATCATTTTATATCTGGTTCATCTGGATAGAAATAAAACATTCCAGATATGAGAATAAAAAAACTAAATATTCATCAAATGATTTGTAATAAATATTTTCGTCTAAATGTTAATGTTGTAGTCCATCGCATTCACAAAACTATTAATCATAGGAGTACAAATAGTTGATGAGAAATGTTTAACAATGGACGAAAAAATATGTGTAGAAAGAGATAGGCATTACCATATATTATTGTATTTCTAATTAGGTTATATTTTTTGTCTGGTTCGTATTCGATAGAATAATAGTAAAAGTAGGATATGCTTACGATTAATAGGTATAATCGATATTTAAGTATAAAATCAATGAATGATTTTTCCATTACAAAAATGACAAATAATCATAATAATATTCGTGCAAGTATAAACTGTGATAATTGTATCAATTGTCTTTTTCTCATATTATGTGGTGCGATAAATTAATTTATATTTATTTTTTCTATTTGTGGAAATTTGGATAAAAAATCTAATAATTTATCCTGTTCATTAGTATGAATCAAAAGGATTTTTTCTTCTGTTTTTTCAATACCTTTTTCTTTGAATGAATAACTTTGAATATAATTAAATCTCTTTATTTCGTCAGCTACTCATGATTTTAGTATAGCTAATATAATTTTTCTCAGTTCTCTTGAGGTTCATCTATAAACGAATGTCATATAATCCATCCAATAATAAATTTACAATTTAAAAATCTGATTTTAATGTAGTATTTATTGTTGAAAATTCAAGATAATACTTAAAAAATCCTCACCATTATGGGTGAGGTATTCAAAGAATTATATTTTTTTATTAACTTACGGAATTTTGTATTATATTTAGATACTTCAATTATAAAGGTTGAAAATTTTAAATTAATCCATTTTCTGTTAATTCTCTCTTTAATGTACTACGATCATTTGCATTAAACATTGCCATTTCTGGTGTAATTTTTTTCATTTTGACCAGATTGATAAGGCTATCTTCTAATAAACACATTCCACTACTTCTATATGTATACATTACATTCCTTAATTGATTCATCTTATTTTCACGAATTGTGTTTTCAACGGCTTTATTATTTAATAAAATTTCATGGGCTGGCACCATTCATTTTCAGTCGATGGCTGTCATTAATTTTTGAACAATCACTGCTGTCATATTTTCAGAAATCTGATTTTTAATAATTGGCTGTTCGTCTTCAGGTACCATTGAAATAATTTTGTTTATAGTCTGTTCAGCTGATCTAGAGTGAATTGTGGTCAAAACTAAGTGTCATGTTTCAGCTAATGCTATGGCATTTCTTAGGGATTCTGAATCTCTGGTTTCACCAAACAAAATAACATCAGGTCTTTGTCTCATTGCATATTTCATTGCGGATGCAAATGAAACAACATCTTTACCTAATTGTTTTTGTTCAAAAATACATTTTTTTGGTTCAAAAATATATTCGATAGGATCTTCAATTGTAATAATATGGGATGATCTTGTAGTATTAATTTCTTCGATCATCGCTGCCAATGTTGTAGATTTTCATGATCATGTAGGTCATGCTACAAAAATTATTCAACTAGTTTTTTTTGTTAATGTTCTTAGTATTTCAGGCAATCATAATTCTTGAATTGTTAAAATTTTCTCTTCAAGCAATCTAGCTACTATCATTTTATGTCATCTTTGACGAGAGATATTAACTCTATAACGACGTCAATACACAGAATATCATAAATCGCAACTAAGATTTTCTTTATATAGGATCTGATCTTCTTCTGTCATAAGATGGTTTGAAATAGCCTCTAATGTGGCATCTTCTAGTTTTGGAGCGGTCATTACTCTATGAACTTCTCCATAAATTCTAATTGCGGGCTCTTCTCAATATGTAAAATATATATCAGAACTTTTATTATGAATCATTAATTGAGAAAGATACAATAAATAATTTTCAGGATTCATAACTTGTCAGTTCGATAAAATAACTGAACCATCTTCCAAAGTTCATTTTTCAAGTGTTACTTCGTTTGGGGTTTTTAAAAGAGAACCATCTTCTATGTTCTGGTTTTGATTCATGTTATTAATGACAATATTATCACTTGTATTGTTGGTATTATCTGTCATTTTTTGTTTTTATGTATAAAAAGAAATTAAAAATCTCACCCTTATTATAATCAAAAAAAAATTCTATGCAAAATTTTTGGGACTTTTTTCTAATAAAATTTTATATTCATCAAGATGTATAGAAATACATAAATTTTCTACTTGCATTTTTACTTGAAATTATCTATATTGTATGTATGGAATACATAATTTGTATTGTTTTAAAATTCACATAAATATATAATGTCTACGTTAATAACTGCGCTCCTCGTGGTATGAGGGGTAATTGTTTGATGATTGGGATGATTTTTTGGTTACAAAAAAACCATGACAGAAAAGGCCCTAAAATTCAAGGAAAGAATGTCTAGAGCCAAAGAAATTGAAGAAGAAATCTTAGAAGAAGCCAAGAAAAAATGAGAACAACGTATTGTAGAAGCCGA
>JAEEGG010012898.1_pt1 | contig 17942 bp, 11 predicted proteins | sample 9134161 | NCBI WGS metagenome assembly JAEEGG01 (sample SAMN16246543, study PRJNA631951) | gut metagenome | biome: gut microbiome; feature: rumen; material: CR-attached | host: Bos | place: Iran: Karaj | collected 2018-10 | reverse complement strand
AAAGAAAGAAATGGTGTCAGGGCTGTAGGCTCTGGCACCATTTCTTTCTTTTACCTCAGACTGACAAAGCGTGTCGTTCTGCTATTTCTGGAGATACTTTCGTCCGCCCTTGATGATAAGTCCGCGTTGTGGCTTACCGTAGAGGCGACGGCCTTGCAGGTCGTAACAGCGCTCAGCTGCATTAGCATCCTGATGCAGCTCGCTGATGCCGCTCAGGTCGAGCTTGGTGATTCGGGCACTGGCCCAGCTGTCGGCATAGCCCACGAACTTAGTGCAGGGAATGGTGGTCGATACGATGCAGTCGAGCTGTTGGTTCTGGGGGAGCGTGAACGTGGTCTGCCCCTCGTCCATCCATCCGCTCCAAATGGTCATGCCCTCTTCCTTGTTCGTCTCGATGTTGTAGGACATCATGTAGAGATAGCGGTGCTCACCTTCCACCTGATTGCTGCCGCCCATAGCGTATGCCGAGGCAGGCTCCTGAAACTCTGCTGACGATACGGGCTGCTCGGCATTGCACACCCAGCCAAGCCGTGTCTTGCTGCCATTGTGCTCCACGGCGATGAGCCAGTCCATAGGGTAGGCGTGGCCGTTGCGACTGAAGAACTGATCGGCATGGCAGGTGAGTGTCTTGCCGTCAGCCGAGAGAGTGGCTTTGAAGTTGATGTAGTCCCAACTGGAACTCATGATGCCGCCTTCGCCTTCAACACCTACAGGACTGGCAATGAGCTGCCAGTCGCCTGAGAGCGCATCCTGAGCCTGCATAGAGGAGGGGAGGGCAGAAAAACCGAAGCCGACAAGAGCAGTCAGCATGAAAAACCTCGCACGGAGGGAATCGATAATAGTGATCATTGTGTTTGTATGATAGTATTTAAAAAAATGTGTAATCAGAATGTGCAGCCGATGGCAATAGTTCCCGATGTGCGGTCGCATCCGTCGCTATAGCTGTTGGTCTCGTTGGCCTTGCGATGGCTGAGGCTCAGTCGGGCATGTGTCATGATGGCTGTTCCGGGGAATCGGAAGTTGTACTTCACTTGTCCCCCCACCATATACTGTGCCGACGTGAGGTACTGGTATTCGCGGTAGAGATAGGCTTCCATCGAGGGGGGCGGCAGTTGTTTCGTGCTGGGCTTGGTAAAGGTGAGGTCTTCGTAGGGCTTGCCTTCGCCCTGACCGAATGAGCCTTTCAGCGCAAACGACCACCAACCGTGACGGGTGGTCAGCGTATAGGCCACACTTCCGAACAGCTCGAAGTTCTGCAGGTGCTGACGGCGATAGTAGGGATAGATGTAGGCCGTCTGCTTGCGCTCCATCGAGCTGATGCCTGCCTGAATGGTCCACGTGGGCAGTCCGTCAACCAGCAGTCCGTGTGCCTCCTTGCCGTTGCGGATGCCTGTCTCTAAAGTGTAGGCTATTGAGTAGTTCATCCACAGTTTATTAGCCATCTTCACTGGTGTGAAGTATTCATAGTTAGTGGCTCCCTGCTCGTTCTTCGTCTCATGATAGGTGCTGGCACGATTCACCAGGTTCTCTGTTCCGAAGGCGAGGTCTATATGGTGCATTGTGCGCTCCATTCGGTGACTGAGTCTTGTCTTGAAGCTGAACTCATCGGAATAGTGGTCAGTATAGGTGATGGTGAAGGGCGACTTCCGTCCGTAGTAGCCCGTCCGGTGGGCATAGTTCACCTCAGCAAACAGCTGCGTGTGCGCGTCGAATCGCAGTCCCAGTTGTGCGCTGCCTCCGTGATAGTTGTTCACCAGTGGCATCTCGCGGCTCTTGTCGGTAAACCCGTCATTGCCGAACTGTTCCACATAGCCCGTGAAGTTGGCATAGTCAATGAGTGACTTATAGACCTTGTCGCTCGTGCCGATGGTGCTGAAGCTTACGCTCTCGGTCTTTCGGCGATACAGATAGTTGGCACCGATGCTGCCCCAGCGCCCCAGTGGGAAATACACTCCTGCACGAACCTGCAAGTCCATCAGTTTGTTCTGATGGCGCAGGTCCTTGTATTTGGCATAGTCGGCAGCCGTATAATCCACGCGGGCTCCGATGGCAATGCCGCGATAGACGTCGGTGCCGAAGCTGCCAGTGAGGTGATAGGTGTTGCGATGCTTGCGCCCTAAGTTGGTGAGCGAGTCCTCCACAATATCGAAGGGCAGGTGATAAGTGTCAATAAAACCAGATCCTGCCATGTCGTTGCCTGAGAAGTTGTCGTAGCTCATCTGTCCGTAGAGCACGGTGCGCTTGCTGATGCGGTAGAAGGATTCAATGGCTCCGTTGAACTGCAGCACGCTGGGTGCTCCTTCATAGTTGGTGAACCCGCCCTTTTCGCCAGTGAAGGATAGTTCAGCCTGGGCATAGCTCTTTGTGGCATAGCGTGACAGGGCGGCTGCGTTATGACTGGTGAGCCATGGGTCGGCCAGCTTCACAAACTGATAGTCATGAAGCAGCAGGGAGTCCTGAGCATGGCTCTGTAAGGCCAATGCCACACAAGCTGAGGTCAATATTAGTTTCTTAAAGAGCATTTCTGTCGTTCGTGAAAATCGTTGGTTGAATTGTTCGTGTCCATATATACGATGTGGGCTCCGTTCTTGATGGAGGCTTCGGCATCGATGCCACTGGGATCGGTAGAGGTATCTACGCCCAGCTGGTAGCCATAGACCAGTTTACCCTCGTTCTCAGGCAACTGCTCGGTACTCGCTTTGTCCACATTGCGATAAAGTGTGTGGCCGTGCTGATTGGTCAAGTTCACGCTGCCGGCATCGATGACTGGTGTGAGTCGCTTCGTGTTGGCGCTCTTGAACCCTGCGGCAAACACCTCCACACCATCCAGTATCCAGTCGCAAGGCACCTTCAGTACCTTGTTGATATCGGTCTGGGCGCTGCTGGGAATATAGGTCATGTTGTTCACGTCGGTGGCAAAGGCAGTAGGTGTCACTCCCTGCGTCTGAAACAGGAACACGGCTGGCGAGGTGAGGCTGAGCGCCCAGGCATTCGAGACACCTATCTTCACCGCCTTCAGATAGTGTGAGGGAGGTATGACGTTTGCCGGAGTGGGATAGTAGTAGGTGTTGGTGTAGCCCACTTCCGGGTCGTACATACAGTAGTAGTCGGCATTGGCATAGTTTACTGAGTTGGGGTAGGTCAGTGTGTTGTCGATAGCTCCGTGACAGTTGATGACCACCTGTTCGTAAGGTTCAACGGTCAGCGTGTTGGGGAAGTACCAGATGCCGTCGATGGCAGGGATATAGTTCTCATCCTTATATATCAGTTGCCCGTCGTTGTTGTGCCACCTGTTGTTGGCCTGGCTATTGTAGGGCGAACAGATGCCGATGCACAGGTTGTCGAAAGATGCTGGCTGGGCGGTGTTGTTGTAAAGGATGATGCACTTGTCGTACTGAAACACCTTGCCATCGTCCTTCATGTTACCACCATTGTAGATTTCTTTGATGACGAGCTGGCTCACACGTGAGATCATCATCTTGACGTTTACGGTCGTTTCCGTTTCCTCACCTCGAATGATAATTTGGCTGGAGTTGCCGTTGGCAATCAGAAACTGATTGGTGCCCATCTTGATAGAAGTCGATGAGCTGGCTTCATACACACCGGCAGGCACCTTGAAATGAACCACGCCATTCGCATCGGTTGTGTCGGTTAACATCACATCGCGTCCAATACCCCTTAGCTCTACAGGTGAGGCCTCAAAACTGTAACCGACATTGTCTTGACCCGACAGGGTGATCGTGAGGTCAAACAGCTCAATGCGCTCATCGTAGTTAGAACGACAGGCGGTCAAGAGCGTTGCGCTCATGAATATTAAATATAGGTATAGTCTTTTCTTCATGTTCTGAAAAAGATGTCTTGTGATTCTTCTATAGTTTCAACCGGAGTGACAGACCGTAATAGAAACTGGGAATATAGCTGCTGTTGAAGAGCGACGTGTCCAAATTGGTCTGAGATGAGTGCACTTTCTTCATGTTTCTGAAAAAGTTGTTTGCATAGAACGATACGCTCACGTGGTCGCCTATCTCCTTCGTTACACTTAGGTTGGCCGAATAGTAGGCCGACAGACGGTTGGGGTTCATGGTGTAGGGATAGTTGGAACGTACTACGAGTTTGGCCAGGTCACTGTAGAGTGTAGGGTCGTTGTCCTTGGCCCATAGAAACTTTTCAGCAAAAGGAATGAGTTCGTCAGGATGCTCCCATGTACTGTAGTATTCGGGGTAGATCACCATGTGCTGATCGGTAGTAGTGCCGTCGTAGGGTGTTCCCGTGTAGTTATCGCTGCCGTCTATCATATAGCCGCGAAAGCCTGTACTCAGTTCGCTAAGCGGGCGGCGATAGCTGTAGAGCGTGCTTTCCAGTCTGAGCGATACAATCATTCTGATTTTGGGGATATGTGTGGTCAGCGTGGCATTCAGATTGAGTTGTTTCGAAAGGGCACCGTTGGCGATTGAGGTCGTGGCGTCGGCTCTGCTACCGGCACTGTTAGCATTGCTGCCACGGTAGTAGCCCACATACTGATATAGCTCCTTATTGGTCATGGTTGAGGTGACACCTGTTGGGATGTCGGGATAGAGCAACTCGTCCGTACCCTTGTAGATGGTATAGTTGCCGTCCAGTCGGATGGTAGTCAAAATAGGCTTAATCTGCGTGAAGTCAATCATCCACTCCAGCCCGTAGCGATGGATGGGCTGTGCGGAGTTTACGTAGGTGGCATCCATCGCATAAGTCTTACGTGAGGTGTAGCCAATGGGTTGTGGAGCTAAGGTTCCATCGGTATTGCGCATGCTCACCACTCCGCTTTGCTGGTCGATGCTGAACCGGCGGTCTTCAACGGGGATGCTGATGCCTTGGGAAGCAAGACGGTTGACGAGGTTGTTGAGCGAATCCACCGATGTGTATTTATACGTGAAGGGTGTGTAGAGGTTCTGCGACATGTAGCTGCGGTTGGTGCGGTGATAGTAGCCTGATACCGAGATGCGTGTGCCGAGGATGTTGGCTTCCAGACCCACGTCCACTTGTTGTGTGTGTTGCCAGCGTAGGTTGGGATTATAGCGTGCTGAAGAAGGCAGTGTGTAGTAGGCACGGTACGATTTGTTCGCGGCATCGCTCGTGGAGGCGAAGGCCAGCAGGTCGGTATAAGACGGGGCAGGGTAGAGCACTTGGAAGGAGGGCAGTTTCACGCTCTTTCCCCATCCGGCATGCAACTCCAGACTCCTGATCCAGCGACTCCGCATGTTTCGCCAGAACACGTAGCGTGCGTTGGCACGGGGTGACAAACTGTTGACGTTGCCATAGGCTGAGCCGCCAATGAGGGTCAGATCGTCGCGCACTCCGGCAGTCAGCTCGAAGGTGGAGTGTTTTGCTGTAGGCACTGTCACTTTCTCTTCTACGTAGAAGGCCATGTTGTGCATCGTAGGCAGCTGGTCGTAGCGGTATTCTCGCCAGGTGGGAGCATAGCGCATGTCTTCATAGTAGCGCCCATGTCCGTTGTTGCGGCTGGCCTGATACTGCACGCCCACTGTCAGTCGGTTGGCCACCGTGTTGAAACGTCGGGTCCAGTCGGCTTTCAGTTTCAGCGCCCACGACATCGGCTTCGAGTCACTGAAGGCGCGTTCATACCAGTAGCCTGTTGGACTGAGCACGATAGGAGCTGTTGGGTTGTCGTCGTAGCTTTCTGCCATAAAGTAGCCCTCCCTCAGTGAGTGAATGTAAGAGAGTGTGGCTGCGCTATTGGTGTTGGTATAGCTCTCAGCCAGATGGTCGGAACAGGCAAACGAGCCGCTCATCTGCAGGTTGGTGATCCATGGCTTGTTCAGCAACCACTGCAGTTCCATGTTGGCTCGCAGTGCATTGTCACGTGCTTTCGAATAGTTGTCTAACAGCTCGTCGGGGTCGGCTTTCGAATTGTAGCCTCCCACGTTGCCTGTCACGCCGATGTTCAGTGTCAGTGGGTTGCTCTCCTGCATGAAGATGTTCATGTAGTGCAGTGAGAACGCGTTGCGCTGGTAAGCCGTATGGGGCGAAACGGCATTCGAAAATGAACGGGCATGTTCCAATGACGCATTCAGTACACCTGCCTTCTGCCCTAAGTCGAACCCCTTGTTTACTGCTATCAAACGGGTGTGCTGATTGATTTTCCCTTCCACAATGAACGGTGACTTACCTTTACGTGTGTTTACCTTCACCACACCATTCGATAAATCACCGTATTCCACCGACGGGATGCCTGTCACAATCTCCACGCTCTCCACGTTTGAGGCACTCAGCGTGCGGGTAGATGCTCCCATCGTCTCGTCAGTCATACTATTGTTGTCCAGTCGCATGCCGTCAATCTCTATGGCAGTGCCAAACGAGGCATTGCCCTTCTCCTGGCTACCGCTGCGCAGCGCCAGACGATTGTCGTTCATGAGTGAGGGGTTGACGGTCTTGCCGCCAGGCAGCAACGTGGCAATATCGCTGATGCTCAGAATCTGCTGGTTGTCCAGTGTCTGGCGGTTGATGGTGTAGCTGGTTGTTGCCTCATCCTGTTTGCGGTGAGCCACAACGGTCACCTCTTTCAGCTTCAGGTTCTCTGGCTTCAGTCGCAGCCGCATGTCGGTCACATCACGCCCCAGTTCCATCGGAAAACTGCGTTTCTGATAGCCCAGACACTGCACGGTGAGTGTCGATTTTCCTTGAGGTACATTATTGATGTGGAACTCTCCATTCTTGTCGGTCACAGCCCATTGGCCACTCTCCGAAAGCAGAATACTTGCAAACTCAACAGGCTTCTCTGAATCAGCATCGAATACCCGACCAGCCAGCTTCAGCGACTGTGCTTGCAGGGCAGTCGCCATACAGAGCATCTGTAACAATAATATGATTCTACGCGTCCTACGCATGTGTACATTAAATATTTATGGCTGCAAAGTTACACTTTTTTGCTAAATCCTGCAATATCACCCGAAATGAATTGCTTTTCATCTCGTAAATCATAATAAGTAGGTATGTCCTGCCTGCTATCTCGACCTGTATGTCATGATGAAGTAGAATAAAGTAGGTATTGTGTTTGAAATCTTTGGCGGATGCGATTATTTTTATTACATTTGCACACAAAAATCTATCATTTTACGCATGAAAAGAAAATTCATTTTGTTTTCGGTGCTGACGGCAGTCGTATGCATGTCGGCACAAACGCCTTTGCAACAGGATCCTGAGGTGCGCACGGGCAAGCTGAAGAACGGTCTGACATACTACATCCGGCATAATGCCAAGGAACCCGGACTGGCTGATTTCTATATCGCACAGCGTGTGGGCTCCATTCTGGAAGAGCCGCGCCAGCGCGGACTGGCTCACTTTCTGGAGCACATGGCCTTTAACGGCACAAAGAACTTCCCCGGCGTTTCTCCAAAGTCGGGGGGAAGGAAAGGGGGCTTGGGCATTGTGCCTTGGTGCGAAACTATCGGCGTGAAGTTTGGTGCCAACCTCAATGCCTATACCTCCATCGACCAGACGGTCTATCACATAGGGTCGGCTCCGCTCAAGCGTGAGGGCATTCTCGACTCCTGTCTGCTGGTGCTCCACGACTGGAGCCATTACTTGCTGCTCGAGGATGCTGAGATTGACAAGGAACGTGGCGTGATTCACGAAGAGTGGCGCACCCGTCGTGCAGGCAAGGCCGTGCAACGACTGATGGAGCAAGCCATGCCTAAGATATATGCCGGCACCAAGTATGAGGATTGCATGCCCATCGGTTCGATGGATATTGTCGATAACTTTCCCTATCAGGATCTGCGCGACTATTATAATAAGTGGTATCGCCCCGACCTGCAAGCAGTTGTCGTAGTGGGCGACGTAGATGTAGATAAGGTGGAGAAGAAGATTAAGAAGATGTTCTCGCCCATCCCCCTGCCCAAGAACCGTGCCGAACGCGTGTATTATCCCGTGAACGACAACGAGAAGATGATTGTCGATATAGAGAAGGATTCCGAACAGCCCATTGTGCTCTGCCATCTTTATATGAAGCGCGAGGCCACACCCGATGACCAAAAGAATAACGAGGAGTATCTGAGGGGCGACTACATCGATGAGCTGATCAGTTGGATGCTGAACGGTCGTCTGACCGAGCTGAAGCAGCAGGCAGTGCCTCCATTCCAGAGTGCTACGGCACGTGCCTCCAGCTTCTTTATCAGTCGCACGAAGGATGCCTTCTCGCTCAGTGTAAGCTGCAAGCAAGAGAGCATCCTGGGCGGACTCATGACTGCCGTGGCAGCCTGCGAACAAGCCCGACAGCAGGGCTTCACCAAGGAAGAACTGGATCGTGCCAAACTGTTTCGCCTGAACCACAACGAGCGCAAGTTCAATGAGCGCCACGACCGCACTAACTCCAAACTCGTGAGCCTCTGCGTCAACCATTTCCTTACGGGCGAGCCGCTCATCTCTATTGACAAGCAGTGGGAGCTCACGCAGAAATTCGATTGTGAGGTGACACTCGACGAGGTGAACCGTGCCGTCAAGGAACTCATCACAGACCAGAATCAGGTGTTCATCATGTATGCACCCGATAAGGAGACTGTTGCCCTGCCCAGCGAACAACAGTTGGAGGATGTCATTCTCGCTGCCCAGCGCCAGCAGTATGCTGCCTATCAGGAGAGCACTCCTGAGACGACGCTTGAAGAATATTTCAAGCAGAGCCACTTGCAGTCTGGCTCCATCACCAGCGAGAAGACGTGGAAACATGGCTTTACCGAACTGGTGCTGAGCAATGGCATGAAGGTCTATGTGCGCCAGACAGACTATAGTAAGAACACCATTCAGCTCACCATGCGTGCCGATGGAGGCACTTCGCTCTATGGCGATGAAGACATTCCGCAGTTTTCGCTCATTTCCAGCAGTATTAATGAGGCTGGCGTAGGTCCTTGGGATGCCACCACGCTCCGCAAGATGCTCACGGGCAAGAGCGTGCGGGTGCAGAGCTCAGTGGGCAGTCGTTCGCAGAGCATCTCGGGCGGTGCCTCACTCAAGGATGCTGAGACCATGATGCAACTCTGTTACCTCTATTTCACTCAGCCGCGCCGCGACACAGCCGCCTTTGCCGGACTTGTCAATCGCAGTCACTCGTTCCTGAACAACCGCAATGCTTCGCCGCGTGTTGACTACAATGACTCCATCACTGCCATTCTCTATGGTCATCATCCTCGTTTGGAGCCTATGACGCAGGAGCGACTGCTCAAGGCCAACTACGACCGAATCATTGACATTTACAAGGAACGCTTCTCTAATGCGGCTGATTTCAAAGCTGTCATCATCGGCAATATGTCGCTCGACGAACTGCGTCCCCTCATCTGCAAGTATCTGGCCACGCTGCCCGCTACTGGCAAACATGAGACTACCAATTGGGCCAACGTGCCGCAGATAGTGAAAGACGACCGTACCGTCACCTTCAAGAAGCAGATGGCTACACCACTGGCCAACGTGAGTATTTTCTACGGAGCTGACGTGCCGTTTACGGCAAAGAACGACCTTGTGCTCGACTTCCTCAAGCGCTGTCTCTCTATAGCCTATACCGACTCTGTGCGTGAGGAGAAGGGGGGAACCTATGGCGTATCGGTCAACTTCGATTTCGATAAGGACAGTCAGCCCTCAGCCACTCTGCGTATCAGCTATAATGCCGATCCTACACGCTACGAGGAGCTCAATCCTATTGTTTATCAGCAGCTCAGACACATAGCCGAGCGCGGTCCAGCACCCACCTCCATGCAGAAGGTGCGTGAGTATCTTGTGAAGCAGTATCAGCAAGTCGCCATTACCAACGATTACTGGAACTACGTCATTTGGCATCAGCTCGACGATGAAGTAGATTTCGATAAGGACTATTGTCAGCTGTGTGACCAGGTCACCATCGACGATGTGCGCCAGATGGCACGCCGTCTCCTTGAGTCGGGCAACCGTATTGAAGTGACCATGCTCTCAGAGTAACATTTGCAATTCTTTTTGTTTCACTGAACGAATCGCCCTGCCAGTCGGGGCGATTCGTCTTTTTTCATGGGTGAAGCAGCCTTTCTCCCCATCGTTGCAATGTTATTTATTATGAATCATACGTAAAATGTTTGGCTATCTCATAAACAATGTGTAAATTTGCCCCCAACATCAGAACGTATAAACTATAAATATCAAAAAAATGAGAACAAAACAATTCCTCTTGACAGCCTTGTTCGCTGTCACCAGCGTGTTGACGGCAGTAGCACAGCAGTACACGAAATACCTGTTCGTGTATTTCCCATCGAACGATAATGAGAACATCTACTATGCCTTGTCAGACAAGGACGATCCGTTTAACTTCGTTCCCATGAACGGTGGACAAATGGTGATTAGTGCCGATTCAATAGCGCTGAAGAAGGGCGTTCGCGACCCTCATGTGTTGCGTGGCGAGGACGGATGGTTCTACATGGTGAATACTGACATGCGTTGCTCCGAGGGCTGGTCGAGCAATAGGGGCATTGTGCTCATGCGCTCAAAGGACTTGGTGAACTGGCAGCACTCTACCGTACACTTCCCGGAAAAGTATAAAGGCACGAACTTTGCCAATGTGACGCGCGTTTGGGCACCTGAGACCATTTGGGATCCCGTGGCCAAGAAGTATTTGGTTTATTTCTCCTTGCTCACGAATGACGGAACGATTCCTTACGATAAGGTCTTTTATTGCTATGCCAATGAGGACTTCACCGACTTGGAGGGTGAGCCCACCTATTTCTATGACCGTGGTTCGGCCACCATTGATATGGACATCGTCTTCAACGAGAAAGACCAACTCTATCACGCTTTCTACAAGAACGAGGGCACAGGTGGCATCTGCAAGGTGACGGCATCGCGGCTCACGGCTGCTGAGGGACAGGAACCTGGTTCGCAATGGAGTGAGCCTTCAAGTACCCTGCAACAGACGAATGTGGCTGTCGAGGGAGCCGGTGTGTGGCGTCTCATTGACTCTGATACGTGGATCCTGATGTACGACTGCTATGGCTCAGGCTACTATCAGTTCTGCGAAAGCACCGACCTGCTCAACTTCAAACTGAAGGCACAGACCAATACCAGTGGCATGTTTACACCGCGTCACGGAACGGTGCTCCCTGTTACGGACGAAGAGGTGAAGACCATTGAAAAAGCATTCGGCAACGACTTGGAGAGCCGAACCGAACAGGTGAAGGACGCAACGATAGACAATCCGGTGCTCACAACGTTTGTCGTCAACGGACAGATGAACCTGGGTAGCTCGGGGTGGACTTCTACGACAGGTGCCAAGAATCAAGGCACAGCAACCAATCAGAAAGGCGCCTTTGAGGGCGCCTTTTTTGAGAATTGGAACCCCACATCCTTCGCGGGAAAGATGTATCAGACGGTGGAGAATATCCCCAACGGCACCTATGAGCTGCGCATCGCTGCCTTCGTTTACACTCTGGGTGAAGAAGGGGTGCAGTATGTCTATGCAGGCAGCGAGCAGCAGAACCTCACGGCAGCCGAGCCTACGGCTTATAACCTGGTGTTTTGTGTGACCGACAATCAGGTGGAGATTGGTCTTTGCCAGACTGAGGCTGTCAACGGATGGATGGGTATCGACTGTGTGTCGCTCACCTATTATGGAGCAGGCGACAATGTGGAGGCTGTAAAACAGCGAGTGGCAGAGCGCCTGCGTGCCGAGATGGTGGCTCCTCTCCGTGAAGAAATGGTCAATGCTGTCAGGCTGGGCATCGACGTTTCGGCTGCCGAAACGCTTATTCAACGCGCAGAATTGAAAAAGGAAGAAGTCGATGCTGAGATTGTCAGACTAAAAATGGAGGAATATCAGAAGGTGATGAGCCGCTATACTGAAGATGCCACCTCGTTGCTTGGTTCATGGACTATGAACAACGTGAACACGGGTATGAGTGGACAGCACTGGGATGGCACGAAGGGTTCTTCCTACTATGAACAGTTCGACGGATGGGCTTTCACCGCATGGCAGATGTCGATGCAGCAGAGCGTGACGCTCCCTCAGGGCAGCTACGTACTGAAGGTAGCATGCCGTTCGTCGTCGGCAGCTGTAAAAGCTGAAGCTCGTGTGGGCGATGTGAGTGTGGCTTTTCCTACAAAGGGCGATACAGGGTTGGGCATCACCACCGATGGCATCAGCTGCTTTGAGACTTCCGGTGACGTGACGTTTGCTAACAAAGGCGCAGGTTGTGGATGGGAGTGGCGCTACGTGCCTTTTACTGTCAGCGATGACAACCCTGTTGAGGTGCAGTTTTCAGGTGTAGTGACCGATTGCGATCACCAGTGGATGAGCTTCACGAGCATCAGTCTGCTCACGTTTCAGATAACAGGCATCGACCCGAACCTGCTGAACACTCAGCCCGTCAGTCCTTCGGCTGTCTATAACTTAGGTGGTCGTCCTACAAGCAAGGCAAAGCGGGCATCAACAGTTGTGATAGAGAAGGGAAAGAAACACTTCTTGCGCTAAATTCATCTATCGAATTGTCCGATGCATCGGACGGCTTGTTAAATGCATCGGACAGCTTGTTAAATGCATCGGACAGTTCGTTAAATGCATCGGACTTCAGAGAAAGTCCAAAGAAATCGATTTTTTCATTTTGTTTTTTCCTCGCTTCTTCGTACCTTTGTGGCCATAAACTAAAATCGAGATCATGGAATATATTGTATCGGCACGAAAATACCGCCCAATGTCGTTTGACACCGTAGTGGGGCAGGCCGCGCTTACGACTACGCTGAAGAATGCGGTGAAGTCGGGAAAGTTGGCGCATGCCTATCTGTTCTGCGGACCTCGAGGCGTTGGAAAAACAACTTGCGCCCGTATTTTCGCTAAAGCCATCAATTGTCAGAACCCCACACCCGATGGCGAAGCCTGCAATGAGTGCGAGAGCTGCCAGTCGTTCAACGAGCAGCGCTCGCTGAACATCTTTGAACTTGATGCTGCCTCGAACAACTCAGTGGAGCACATCAAGACACTCATGGAGCAGACACGCATTCCACCGCAGTTGGGAAAATATAAAGTCTTTATCATCGACGAGGTGCACATGCTTTCTACAGCAGCCTTCAATGCTTTCCTCAAGACGCTGGAGGAACCGCCTGCACACGTCATCTTCATTCTTGCCACTACTGAGAAGCATAAGATACTGCCCACCATCCTGAGCCGCTGTCAGATATACGACTTCGAGCGCATGACGGTGCGGAATACGATTGCCCATCTGAAGTCGGTGGCTGAGAAGGAAGGCATACAATATGAAGAGGAAGCACTGGCTGTGATTGCCGAGAAGGCTGATGGCGGTATGCGCGATGCACTCAGCATATTCGACCAGGCAGCCTCGTTCTGCCAGGGCAACATCACCTATCAGAAGGTGATAGAGGACCTGAATGTGCTCGACTCAGAGAACTATTTCCGCATCATAGACCTTGCTTTGGAAAACAAAGTGAGCGAAGTGATGGTGTTGCTCAACGATATCATCAACAAAGGGTTCGATGGTGGCTTGTTGGTACAAGGACTGGCCCGTCATGTACGCAACGTGATGATGGCCAAGGACCCGCAGACGCTGTCGCTGCTGGAGGTGAGCGAACAGGCTCGACAGCGCTATCAGCAGCAGGCGCAGAAAGCACCACTTCCGTTCCTCTATCAGGCACTTCGCATCATGAACCAGTGCGACATCAACTATCGGCAGTCGTCGAACAAACGACTGCTGGTTGAGCTGACACTCATTGAGGTGGCGCAGATTACGCAGCCTGCCGATACTGATGCACCTGGCAGTGGGCGTAAGCCCAGAAGACTAAAATCCCTGTTTAGGAAACTGATTCAGCAAGCTCAGCCCGCTAAGAAAACGGCTTTACAGGTGGCCGTGGCTGATACAGCGAGTCAAGAGAGAGAAAGCGCTCCGAGTTCTCCGAGTTCTCCGAGTAAGCCCACTATCAAGGCCTCGTCGTTAGGCATGTCGTGGAACAAGTTGCGCCTTCAGGGCAATCCGAAGATGCAGATATTGCCTGGCACGCAGGGCGTTGACGATAAGACTGTTGAAGAACAGGCTGCCTTTACTCAGGATGAGCTCGAACTGCAATGGATGTCGATGTGCAATCGCATGCCACAGCGACTGAGTGGCATTGCGGCTCGCATGAAGAATATGAATCCGCGTGTCGTGGAACTTCCTGCCGTGGAGCTGGTGGTGCCCAACGAGATCATCAAGACGGAAGTGGAGAACATCCGAGGGAGCATCGTGAGCACCCTGAAGCTTTATCTGCATAACAGCGGTATCACGCTCACCATTCGTGTGGCAGAGCGACAGGAACAGGCCCGCACCCTGACCCGTCGTGAGCAGTTTGAAGAGATGGTACGTGCAAATGCTTCAGTCGAGAAACTCAGAGCTGCATTCGATTTGGAATTTGCATAGAATCATCATGCAACCATCTGATAGAAATACAAGCAAAGACGTGTCTTTTATAAAAAAGAAAAGTTAAGAAGATGAAAGGAAACGAGACAATCGCAAAGGTGAAGCAAAACATTGCCCGCATTTGGCACCTGTGGTATATGAAATATGTGTTGGTGTGTGTAGTGGGCATTCTGATAGTGGGCTTTCTCGACGACAATAGTGTGTTGAGTCATTTCAACATGATGCAGCGTAAGAGCGAGTTGCGCGAAGAGATTGAATATTACGAGTCGGTGAATCAGAAGAACAAGGAGCGCATACGTCAGTTGGAGGATAATCCCAAGGAGATTGAGAAAATAGCCCGCGAGCAATACTTCATGAAGGCCGACGACGAAGATATCTTTGTGCTGAGCGATGATGAGGTAGAGCAGAAGGAAGGAGTAGTGCCGAATGAGAACGCTGAGTAAATGGCAGACGACAGTCTTCCTGCTTGGAGGACTGCTGATGGTGGTTGGAGCTGGAATCAGTCTGCTGAAATTCTCGATAGCTCCCTATATCTATGGCCTTGGAGCCATAGGCTTTGCTTCGATGCAGATGTTGCAGCGCTACGAAGGAACCAGCATCACCATCCGGAGGTTGCGCCGCATCATGTTGCTGAGCGATGCGCTCTTCCTGGTGACGGGTATCTTGATGTTTGCTTCGCTGGGCAACAGCTTCGGATTGTCCCAGATTACCTACGTGCAATACATCTATAATAAATGGATTGGAACCTTGTTGCTGGCTGCTGTCCTACAGCTTTATGCCACTCATCGTATAGACAGCGAACTCAATAAAGAGGCAAAAAAACGCTAAAAGTTCGTGTTCTTGTTTTAAATAGAGCAAATTTTTTTTCATACTTCAATATAACGTTGTACATTTGCACGCATTGCAATTGAACTTATTGACGTTTATGAAAAGTTTCATTTATTTGTCTCTCTTGCTGGCCGGACTTGCCTCTTGCACTGAATGCTATACCATTCAGGGTTCTTCTTCGGTATCGTCGTTGGATGGCAGCAAGCTGTATTTAAAAGCGGTGAAGGGAGACAACGTTGAGAGCATCGACTCATGTGAGGTGGTGCATGGTAAGTTCAAATTCTCAGGAGCTTTGGATACAACCATGATGGTGAATCTGTTCATGGACGATCGACCACTGATGATGCCTATCGTACTGGAACAGGGCGAGATTACCGTTAGGATTGATGATAGTTCGCGCAAGGTGAGCGGCACACCGCTCAACGAGCGGCTCTATGCTTTCATTGACCAGCACAATCAGCTCAGCAACCGCATGAATGAGTTGGAGCACCGCGAGAACCAGATGCTGCTTGATGGTATTGACGAAGAGGAGATAGCCGCTCAGTTGTCGATTGAGGCTCAGAAAATAGCGATGGAGGAAGACACGCTCGTCACTAATTTCATCATCAATAATTCAGATAATGTGCTAGGCGCAGGCGTGTTCATGATGATTACTGCCGGGCTTGAATATCCGGTGATGACACCGCAGATAGAGCACATCATGTCGCAGGCAAGCGATGCATTTAAGAATAACATTTACGTGAAGAAATATTATGAGGCAGCCACTGAGTTGCAAGCCAAGATGCAGGGCATGGATTCTTCAGCTCATGCTCCTGTAGGCGAACCTTCCGACTCGGTTGTCCAGAACATTCTCAACGGAAAGGAATGAAAACGATTATTAAAGGTGGTACTATCGTCAACGAAGGAAGGACTTTCGTTGGCGATATTATTATTGATGGGGATACCATCGAGGCTGTCATGCCAGATGGCGAGCTGCATGCTCCCACCCATGAAGGAGACGGTACAGATACGATTGATGCCACGGGCTGCTATGTGCTGCCAGGCATTATTGATGACCACGTGCACTTCCGTGAGCCGGGCATGACGGAAAAGGCCGACATCGATACGGAGAGCCGAGCTGCTGCCGCAGGCGGTGTCACCACCTATTTCGATATGCCCAATACCGTGCCTCAGACCACTACGTTGGAGGCACTCGAAGACAAGTTCCGTCTGGCAGCCACAAAGAGTCACGTGAACTATGCGTTCTTCTTTGGAGCCACTAATGACAATACCGACCTGTTTGGTCAGCTCGACGATCACCGCGTACCTGGCATCAAGCTCTTCATGGGCTCAAGTACAGGCAATATGCTCGTTGACCGTGATGAGGCTTTGGAGCGCATCTTCGCCTCTGCTCATCTGCCCATCATGGCGCATTGTGAGGACACGGCCATCATCAATCGCAACATGGCCTACTTTAAGGACAAGTTCCATACCGACGATCCCGACGTTTGCTTGCATCCGCTCATCAGGAGCGAGGAAGCCTGTCTGGCTTCAACAACGAAAGCCATTGAACTGGCCATCCGGCACGAAGCGCGTCTGCACATTGCCCATATCACCACACAGGCTGAGCTGGAACTCATTCCAGCCAACTGTCTGCACACCATCACCGCCGAGGCTACGGTGGGGCATCTGTTCTTCTCGCAGACCGACTACGAGCGTTTGGGTACGAAGATTAAGGTGAACCCTGCCGTAAAAGATTTGCGTGACCGCCATGCCCTGCGTGAGGGACTCACCGACGGGCGTATCAGCGTGGTAGGCACCGATCATGCCCCACACCTGTTGTCGCAGAAAGAGGGTGGGGCAGCGCGCGCAGTGAGCGGTATGCCCATGATACAGTTCTCGCTGGTCACCATGCTGGAACTGGTTGACGAGGGCGTGCTCACCATCGAGCGCTTGGTGGAGCTGATGGCTCATCATCCGGCGCGTATCTTCGAAGTGCGCGAACGCGGTTTCCTGCGTCCGGGCTACAAGGCCGACATCGCCATCGTGCGTCCTGACTGTGAGTGGACGGTCACACCCGACTGTATTCTCAGCAAGTGCGGCTGGAGCCCCATGGAGGGACACACCTATCAGTGGCGTGTGGAGAAGACACTCTGCAACGGCCACCTTATTTATAATAATGGCAAGGTTGACGGCAACCATATCGGTCAGCCAGTCATGTTCAGATGATACTCACGTACCACATATCCGATGTTGCGCCCTACATCAACTGGGGTTACTTCTTCTTTGCGTGGCAGTTGAAGCAGGAAGATGAGCAACGACGGATGCGGCGAGAGGCTGAGGCTTTTCTCAGCGAAATAGAGAATCGTTACCGCACGCATGCGGTGTTCGAGCTCATGGATGCCTATGCTGAAGGCGACGATATCGTGGTGAGTAGTGCGGAACAGGGCGAGTGCGGGCGAATCGCTTGTCTGCGTCAGCAGACCGTTGGCAGTGAGTACCTCTGTCTGGCCGACTTCATTCTGCCAAACGACTGTCAGGCCTCGGCAGAACAGAAGGCGATAGGTTCCCGAGTGGGGCTTTTTGCAACGACCGTGGATGCAGGAATGGAAAACGACTTCAAGATGGACTCCTACGCGAAGATGATGGCACAGCTGTTGGCCGACCGACTGGCCGAGGCAACAGCTGAGCGCATGCATGAAGAAGTGAGAACCCGCTACTGGGGCT
>JAEEGG010012897.1_pt1 | contig 17942 bp, 21 predicted proteins | sample 9134161 | NCBI WGS metagenome assembly JAEEGG01 (sample SAMN16246543, study PRJNA631951) | gut metagenome | biome: gut microbiome; feature: rumen; material: CR-attached | host: Bos | place: Iran: Karaj | collected 2018-10 | reverse complement strand
AATGAGTGATGTTGACAGCTGTATTGGGTACAATGAGGACTGGTCAAAACCGAACAAGGAAACTATAGAATTGGCGGTCAATCTCTTTGAAGATGATGGTTACAAGGTCGGAATCAATGAACCCTACAGCAATTCTGAGACACCTGATTGTCCCTTTACATATCAGTCAATGATGCTGGAGGTGAACAAAAAAGTCTACATGGAATCAGGAAGTCTATACCTAAAGCGTCCTGAAATGAATAAGGCTTCTGTTCGAGAACTTATGGTTAAACTGCTATCAGAGTTAGAAAAATAGTTATTTGCATCAAGAGTGGCCATGTGCCCACCAACCGGCCAAATAATATCGTTGGCAACGGTGGTAAAAACGATGTGAGTGAGAATAATAACCCACTAAAAATAAACGATATGGAAATTAAGAAGATTGAAAATTGTAATTATGTGATGTTTCCGCGTCTTCATAACCCTGGTTTGAAGCCGAAGCACGTTGAGCGCAATGCGTTCAAAGCAGAGTTGAAACACGTAGAGGATCATGGTGACTATTGGTTGCTATACCAACAATCGAAGCCACATCTGGTAGCCCACGTTCAGTTACCCAAGTCAGAAGCAGAGTTTGATAATATCCTTGGCTGGTGCATTGGGCAGAACAAATGGTGTGAGTATGTTGAGGAGAATTTATCCTTCATTTGTGTCATTGCTGGCTATAATGCCGCCGAGTTGACACCAAAGTACCCTGACATTTTCAAGGAAAGAGTCTATGCACTATACGATGCGGTCTATTGGTGGTATGAATATGGCCAAGAGAAGCTGATTTGATGTTTTTCTGTCTGTTTGTCTAAAAAACAATTAAATAATAGGCTGTAGTTGTTAAAATCTCACATATAATTACTATATTTGCAAGATATTTTAAATAATGTACGTGTATGAATGGCAAAGCAACAGAAGCAAGAACATATCCATGTAATGCGTCTGAAGTGACAATTATATTTGGTGATATCACACAGTCCAAAGCTGAGGTGATAGCAAGTAGTGATGACACTAGGATTACCATGAGTGGCGGCGTTTCTGCTGCTATCCTAAGAGCGGGCGGTAACCAAATTATAAAAGACGCTCAAAAGCAACTCCCTGCTTCTATTGGTGATGTCATTGTGTCTACTGCAGGAAATCTTCCTCAGAAATATATATTCCACTGTCTTACCATCGACGATAAATATCTACAAGAAACTTGGGCTGGGCTACATATTCCCACAGAGGATAAGATTGAAAAGATAATTAGAGATTCTATTCGTAAATGTTTTCAGTTGGTCGAGGCACTCAATATAAGTTCTATCGCTTTCCCTGTAATTGGTTCCGGCTCAGCCCATATGCCATTTAAGTTTGTAATCGAAAAGATGGCAGACGAAATATCAAAAAGGCTGTTAGAAACGAATAGAAAGCTTTCTATTGAGATCTATGTGTTTGAGGATTTGGATGCATTAAAGATTAAAGAGCTTGATTTCTTTGAGACCTTCTCATTTAAATTCGGCATTGCAAACTATATTAAAGAACAGAAATCAGTATCTTATCAGAACAGATCTATAAAACTCTCTGAAGAAGATATGCTATATTACAAAAATCAGCAGCATGACGTTTTCATCAGCTACAAGAGAGAGGAAAAACAACAGGCATTTGCAACAAAGGAATTATTGGAGTCATGGGGCATTAAGACATGGATTGACAAAGACGGAATATTTAGCAGCTACGATTTCAAGGAGGTCATTGAAAAGGCTATAGAATCTGCCAAGATTGTTATCTTTATGTCCTCAGAACTTTCCAACAAGTCTGACTATGTAAAGGCAGAAATTAAATATGCTATTAATTGCGGAAAGCGAATTGTGCCAGTAATGCTTGACAATGCTCCTTTCGGTGACGGTATCCGTATGGATTTAACAAATACAGATCAAGTAGATTATAATAAACCAGATGAATTCTCCAAAAAATTACAAACAAGTATTGGTTTTATACTCAGATACTATTCGTAATATCTCTGGAAAGTTTATTAATCTGTGACAACTATTCAAACTACAATTTATATGTATAAGAAATGAGTTCATTTTGAATTCAAATGATATAATTCCTACAAGGAAAAAAGAAATTCATGGCAAACAAATCTAACATATACAACATGTCGTTTACAGCAGGGGCAGCTATGCTGAACGAAACATATGCTGTGGCTCAGGCATTACTCGATTGCAATGGTGACTGGTGGCAAAGAACGTAAGAGTATTGGTTTTACACAATAAGAATTCGCTATGAAGAAGATTATTAGCACTGAAGGACTCCTCAATGGCAAGTTCGATGCCCCATGGACTAACACCGCTATCCATGAGCGTATCGACAATAAACTCGCGTATTGTTATAAGCAAGACTGTAGGGATGACATTCAGGTCATCCCCACCTTCACATACGAGTTATCCGATGGTCAGGTTACCGCTATAGAGCTGTCTTATACTATTGACAACCCTAGCCCGCAACGATTGGAATACTTTCGGGATACCTGTGAATATTTCTATGAGCTTCATGGTTTCATGATTGAAAGTGGAAACGAGTCTCCCCGTGTTTACTGCCGTGCTACCGATATGTTTGATATGGCATCACTTATCCATGCGCTTGACCACCTGAGTGTTAGTTTGGAAGGTGTTATCTGTGCCGTTGATGATAGCCTGACGGAGAAGGATGCCATCTATTCTCCCTCAGGATCCTATATCATACAGATACCCGATGTTCCACACTACAGTATCAAGGAAGGAACACTTTATATATCGCCAATGGCTGCCAGGCATTGTACTCAGCTGCAGAAGCTGGATATACCAGTAGAGATGCTTTTTGATAATAGTTCACTCCGCAAATACCCACAAGGATTGAAGGTTAAAGTGTGGGAAACGCATTATGACGGGACTCCTATTGAAGAAGAGGAAGACCTAGACGATGACATGCCCATATTCGATGAACACGAAGTGGGATATTCAAAGGATGGTAAGATCCTGACGGGATGTCGTCACACCTTCAATGATACACATTATGAGGTACCTGAAGGGGTCGAAGAGATTGATGACGGGGCTTTTTTGCCATGCCGCCATTACGTAGAGCTCTCCATACCTCGTTCTGTTAAGAAGATTGGTGACTACATTTTTGGAAATGGTGGAGTAATAAATATCAGAGATGAATAAAGTTATTTCCAACCGTTATACGTATATATGGAAATCCGTTTTGGAATAATATTACTACTTTTGCACCCAGAAATCAAAACATTACAAGGTATATGATAAAAACTAATTGCAAAAGATTCAACACAGCAAGGGAGTATTTTGAGGAAGCTATCAGAATACGCCGTTCTAAAAAATTTTGGGATTCAGTACGTGCCAATAAAGTAGATGATGCTCAAGAAATGATTGAAATAGCATTGAAACGATTGGAGAAATATGGACAAGTCCATTTTTATGGTTTAGATGGAATTGATAGTAACATTGGTTATGGATATTTAAGAGAATTCAATTGCGAGATTGACAACACACCGAGAGCAACGAAAAAAGAGATTGCTAAGTTGGCTCGTCTTAGCGAATTAGCTACTATTATTAGAGAAAGGCGAGATGATGCGAAGACTAAAGAAGAGAGAAAGTTCTACTTTAGGGGGATGTTTAGAGTCTCAAAGTTAGTTCACAATTTGAAAAAGAAATATGACTGGCGTGACGAGATGTTTCGCGAAAACGGACTCGTAGGCTTACGCAATGTCAATGGAGACGTCTTGGTTCCATGCGGGGACTACGATTTCATACACGGGTGTGATTATTGGGATGATACATCTTTTGCAATTGCATCAAGAAATGGGGTTTACGGACTTGTCAAACGTGACGGCAAAGGAACTGTCGTAACTCCTTTCAATTATCTCAACATTGACCGTTGGGATTATAACACGGCTGCAGTATATGCGAACCAAAGATACAATATTCACGTAGGGCATAGAGAGACCGACCGCATAGTTAGCGATCTTATTGTCAATGGCGAAGTAGTTGTAAGTAGTGCTGATTGGATTAGTGAATTTGAAAGAGGTGGTTTTGAGTATTTGGAGAGGGAGAAGAATAAATACGGTTTTCTAGGTGTTTACTGGGATTGGATTCTTACCGAGCCCATATTCGATAGGATAAGGGTCCATGATGAACAGCCATATTTTACCTTCGTAAAGAAGGGAGAAGAAGGTGTTCTAACAACCGACAAAGAGTTTATCCCCTTGGAAAAATGGAACAGCATGACGGATGACGAGCAAGATGAGCAATGGGAAAACATTATAGGATGTTTGCGCCTTGATTTTACATCACCTATAGCTGTAACAGATTAAGTTTATGTCTGGTGGCAAGGCCGACATCACGATGGCCAAGCAACATGACACGGAATGGTTCACTGAGACCTACAACTATACCTGGTGATGAGCATAGCTATCAAAGCCCAAGAGATTGAGAAGGTCGACAAGTTCGCGTCAGGTTACATCAACGGCACCTACATGGACAAGTACAAGACCATCGATGGTGTGCTCTATGCCGTCGGATATGAAGGAACCAAGGACTGGATCCTGGTGCGCTATCCCGCTGGCAGCCGGAACACCACCTACACCGTCCACCCCAACTGTCGCCGCATAGCCCGCGGAGCCTTTGAGGGTGCTGCCTATCTCCGTGAGATATACCTCCCTGAGACTGTTAGCTTCATTGGCGAGGATGCCTTTGCCGGTTGTACTTCCCTTCAGGGCATCTACTATGGAGAAAGCACACCATCTGCCGTAAGGGGAATTGAAGCTAAAGGAAGTGATAACGATGCAGAGGAAGTGGCCAGATACAACCTTTCCGACCGTCCTTGTTCTCCAAGCGATAAAGGTGTTCAGATCATAGTTTACTCCGATTTTACCACTAAAACGATCATTTCTGATTAATAAATGTTATAAAACAGGTCTTCTTTCCCTAAAAATTACTATCTTTGCCTCATTATTGATGACATAATCATATTTAAGATTATACTCTATGACATACGAGGAACTAAAAGCCCAAGATGATTGGTATCGTAGTTTCCCAGATTGGGGGGACGATGACGTAATAATCTTTGATAATATTCGAGCACGGCTAAAGGCAAACGCTAATCGGCACTTTTTTAAAATGCTGACAGATATTGACAAGTCAATGCAAACAACATCAAAAGATCTTGTGGAGTCACTGCTTAAGGCTGGATTCCCCAAAGAGAAACTCTTTGTGGATAATGATGAGAAAGCACAAATTGAGCTGGATGGCGTTCCATACACCATTTCTTCAACACAAATTGGGCATTCATTCCTTTATGAAAACAATAATTCTCGTAATTTTATAGACTTCATCCATACTCCAGCAGATATCATGGCTGATTTCATAATAGAAAGATACTGTTCTGCCGACTGGTTGGAAGAAGAATCACAAAGGATGTTGGCTAAATACAAGGCATATTGGCTATGGGAAAGGAAACGACAAAAACTTGTAGGAAAATGTAGTGATTTGGACCAGTCTATACGTTCTGCAATATACTTTGCAAAGGATTACACTCAATATCGTGACGATTACTTCAGCGCAATGACCGAGTACTACAGGCATATCCACCCTTTCTGCAATGAAATGGAAATAAAAGCAGTAGCTGAAGAGAAATGGAACGAGATAGATATATTATACGAAGAGCTAAAGGACAAAGCCCTAAAAGCGAGAAAAGCCAGAGAACGCTACGAGAAGGTTGGTAAGCAGAAACGGGAAGCCAAGAAGCAGGAAATTCTTGAGCAGAAGAAAGCCCTGTTGCTTGAGTACAAGGAGAAATACGGTATTGAATGTAAGTTCATCTATGTTCATAGTCCATACGACCCGCACCATCGTTTCGTAGTGCCGGCATCCGAAGGCCAAGTAGTGTCATTCTTTGCCCCAGATGGTTTTGATCGAGATTTCTATGATCGTGCTATGCGGCTCGTAGAACTACTAAACGAGTTGACCGCCACTTATGGTAAAGGTAAAGTTCAAAAGAAAGGCTCACTTCCCAAGGAAGGAAACCAAAAACTACAGAAGTTACTTGATAAGATAGGCATTTCCCGTCAGTGGCAAGGAATCTATTCTGAATCTCAGCGTCATTATCTGGATAACCGCTATAAAAACGAAGTACCAATTGATTGAATAATTACTGAAGTATGGCAAACGAATCAAAAAACAATATGTAATAAAGGGTAAGATTATCGGTACTTATGAGAGTGATACCGCTGATATTGACATTTCCCTTTCCGATTCTGAACTAGAAAGGATAAAGGCTCTAATTAAATCATCGGATAGCGATGATCTCCGATGGGTTGTTCAAGATGAGTTTCCTGAACTCTATGAGCAAATTAATGACCAGCTTGTAAATGCTGCATATGAATACTATGCTCAAGAGTATAAAGACTACTTTGCTGAGAGCGAAGACGATGAGGAAGACCCCAACGATATAGAGCTCACAGGCGAAGAATACTCATGCCCTATCCCCAAGGAATGGTATGTAAAGTATAAGTTCAATGTAATGGTCGCACTAACTTATTCAGACAAGGACATTGAAGTTGAAGTGCAACTGTCCGATAAAGAAGTTGATAAGATTAAGCAACTTATTGCAGAGAATAACAACATAAAGGAAGAACCTGAAGATGAAGATGACTATGTACCAGAACCAGACCTTTTGCAGATACTCGAGGAGGAAGAGCCTAAGCTTTTCAACAAGTTCTGGGATGTCATTATGCCCCCTGTATTTATTGAGATGCTGATAAACGGCTTCGACAACGGTCATATTGAACAACATGATGACGATGAGTTTTTTGACTACCATGAAGCAGACTTCGATGAAGTATACGATATGTATGGTGACGATATCGAACTTGAGCACTCTTGTTGCTGCATCTGCAGGACTCCTGAAGATTGGCTGCCGAATTGTTTTCACCTCACATCATAATAACAATGGGTACTATTTCTCGCACAACCAGTATTCCGAACAGCCGTTCACCATACGGTGACGGAAGTTGAAGCGGAAGTTGTTCATCGCCTTGCCCAATACGGCCGGCGTGGCCCGCTTGGCATCAAAATAGGCATAGCGGCTGGCGAAGGTGGACAGTATTTCTGAGGTTCCCCACCAGCGACCTTCGTCATCCTTAGGCTTACGGAAGGTCTCGTTGATCATCTCCACCAGATCAACGGTACGCTGGTAAGGCACGTTCTCCTCAATCAGCGTCTGTATCTCGTCATCATCTAGCCAGAACCGTTCTCCTTTATTAAATAGGTATAAGGCCTGAGCATAAAGTTGGCGATGGTTCAGGTTGTCTGTGAAATCGATGTTCTTGCCAGCAGGAATGCCCACGCAGACGAATCGACGCGAACCTGTGGGGTCTACCAGCGGCTGCGTCTGGTTGGTGGTACCAATGAACGAGGTATAGCGACGATACTGCTTGATGGTCTTGCCGGCTATCGGCTCCATTGCCTGCGGGCTGTAGGCATACATGAGCGATATGTCCTTCGAGCCTTTCTTCAGTGCCTTCCTTGAGAACTCAGACAGTGAGCCGGTCACGGAGTTATAGTCCTTCAGCATACCGTCGATGATGATGTTCTTGTCCGCGTATTTCGCCACCCTGTTGCGCATGAACTCGCAGATGTGCGAGTAGGCCTCCCCTATGGAAGACAGGAAGGCTGACACGGCGTTCTCCGACAAGGCCACCCCTGGTATCTTCTCGGATACGAAGGATGTCTGGTACTGCAGCTGTAGGTCACGGTTCCTGACGTTGCCGTATGCTGCTCTCAGCAGCGCGATGACGTAGAGACGCTTCGCATCGCCTAAGTCCCACACGTCTGCCAACTCCTGCAGCAAGCCGTCTGCACAGCGGTCGCACAGCTCAATCTCACCGAAATCCTTCACGTCAATCTCCTTGCGGCGCGGCTCGGTGCGCTTAGCCACATACCTGCCGTCCACTATCTCGCCGATGGTGCCAAGGTCAACAGGAATGTTTCGGCCTTCCACTCGCTTGCAGGTGCGCTTGATTACAAGATAACGTTCACCTGACTTCTTCACCTTGGTGTTTTTCGGTCTTTCCACCGCTAATATCTCTGCTGGAATTGCCATAGTCTATGTATTTGAATGTTATAGTTTATATACCCTATGCAAAAGTACAATTTTAGTATCTAAAATCAATCAAAAATAATACAGATTTAAGGATAAATAACAAAAAACTCAGCTTTTGGAGAGGGGGATGGGCGCAAAAAGCCCCGCGAAATTACTTTCACAGGGCTTATAAGGGTGTTTACAGATGAAACTATATAGGGGATAGAATAACGGATTCTTTAATGATATATCTGCCCAGCTCTGTCAATGATAATGATACCACCCGACTCTCCCATTGCTCCTGCGTATGCAAAAGAGAAAGCAACAATATCAACAGACAAATAATCTTGATAGTTAGAATTTGAAATTTCAATAATGTTCATAATACTTTGTTTTTAATATTGTGATTGATTAAGAATAAATGTTTCTGTGAATAAAGATAGATCTTTTTAATCACGTTTTGCGAAATTCCTATACCTATAAGAGTCAGGGAGAGAAAAACGCTGAGTCTCACGACAAAGTGCTTTGTCAATTAACATTATCAAAAAATGGTGCCTTTTGAGCACACGGTTAATACTCATAAAAACTTGTTGGAATGACTTTATAATCATCGACAGTATTCTCAGTTGTGGTATCGAAGCTATCGCACTTAGCAAGAAGATATATTCCACCGAAGAAAATGATTACGCCAAGGAGTCTGCCAATGCAGAAACTGATATAGTCACCAATGGAGTTAAACTCCCAGATGATACCCCAAACTTCTTTATAAAATCTCATAATGTATGTTATTATTGTTTCATGTAATGAAAAGGTATACCGTGTTCAGTAAGAAGTAGCTGAAGTCTGCCGATATAAATCTCCTGACTATGGGCGAGATGAGTCAACTCAAAGATTTTCTTCTTTCTCTTGCTGGAGGCCTCTTTGTCTACCTTCTGTTGTTCGAGCTGCTTTTGAAGAGCAACGTTCTCCTCTTCCAGACCCTCTGCATATCGCTGAAGCTGCTCGAGGCGCTCTTTGTCTTGACGACAGGCTTTGAGAATGTACTTCATTCGTACCTCATAAGGAATATCTTCTTCAGGAATTACGTGGATTTTACGCTCATGGATGCTCACACTGGGAGTCATGCACTCGGAATTGATTCTCTGTTCTACCATAATTACTATTTTTAAATTAAACAATATACTTCGTTTTGAAGTGTTTTTATTTATATAGTACACGAAAAAGAACAAATCTAACAAACAGTAACAAAAAAATGAGCGAACCCAAAAGATTCACTCATTTTATTGAGAGTTCACCAAATTTGTTATAGGAGAGTGGTGAGAATGTTTCCATTACCAATAACATGATAGTTAGAGTCAAGGGTCTGGTTGCGTCCTGGCTCATAATAGCCAAGGACATGGTTGTTACTGTCACGCAGGACCTGGCGTCCGCTGAACTCTACGTCAATGTAACCAATCACATGCTGGTTACGGTCTCTTAATGTTTGTCTTGTCATGTTGCTTGATATTTTAGTTAGGGAAGTCGCGTGGCCAGTACAGGAACATCGATGAAGTTCTCGTCGGTTTCATACTGTTCGACGGTCACGAATTCACCCTTTTCCTCAGTGATATAGCCTCTCTTATCTCCCTTTACAAAGATAATGTCTGCCTCAGCATCCATTTCCAGATCATCATATTCTGGGAGTACACACTGATATGTGTCGAGGTCAATAACACCATATTTATCCCCACTGAAAAGCTGGGCAATGCCGTTGCAGGGTTGAGCATCATAGGAGGTCAGGATGTTCGGGCAGATGATTTCTCCGTTGGCAGCAATGATGCCAAAGCTCTCTTTCACACCATCCCAACGAGCCAGGAACAAGGAAGTAAAGGTATAGCTGCGGATGTCATCGAACTTGAAATCACAGAGCTGCTGGCCTGATCCATCGCCTTTAATAATACCACATTTACCATCCTTGATGGCAACAACAGGAGCATGAGGAGAATAGACATAGCTCTGTAATTCGTTAAAACCATCATACTGAGCCGGAGCAATCAGTTCACCAGCAACAGTCTTTAGACCTTTCTTACCCGTGACAGGGTCTGTGAACTCGACGTTGAACCAGTCGTAGTTCGTCTCAAGTTCATAAATTCTGTTTGTTACGGCATTTGCCTCTTTGTCTGACCATGAGGGATCAAGACCTTTAAGCTTCTGCTGCAGTTCGTCGTACTCTTTTACGATCTCAGGAGTTGCCTTTGGCAGATTTTTCTTTTCTTCTTTCATTTTCTTACTATCGATTTATTAAAACAATCTACTATATTAGTACACAACGTGCGGTGATTCTAACATTAGCCTAGAGCTTTTTTTATAATTGCTTCAGGAATTTCAACAGAATAATCAACGCCGTCCATATCGAGATCAGCATTCATGTGCTCATAGAAGAAAGACTTTGCCTCCTTGTCAGACAATCCGTTCACATAATCGTCGAGCCACTCAGAGAAAGCATCGTTCTTGTCTTCTTCAATCTGGTCTTCATCAATATCTGGTTCTTCGCCCTCCTCCAAATCCTCGGGATCATCGAGATAATAGTCCTTCTCATCATATTCAAATTTGAAGCCAAGTTCCCTTTCGCAATAGTTCATTAGTTTCTCGTCATCATACTCGAAGTAGCCGTTGTTGTAGCCTTCCCATAACCAATGCAGCTCCTCGGCATCGTATGCCATTTCGCGATAGGCATTGTCTAGTTTCTCGTAAAGATCTGGATGAGTTGTGGCGATATCGAGTTCATCAACATTGACAGTATTCTTCTCCTTGATAAGTTTGACTAGGATATCAACTTCTTCGTCGGAGAGTTCTACCGCACTCTCACCATTCACTGTAACTGCTCCCCCAAAATGGGCCATTCCGAGACACTGCTCACTTTCAATACTGTATAATGCCATAATTATATTGTTTTAATGAAACATCTACCATATTAGTACACAAGGAGAGCATTATCTAACAAGAAATACATTTTTTTTGCAAAAATACTCGATTTCTGCAAAAAATGTGTATCTTTGTACCATATAAAACATATAATAGCTGATTACCTATGGCAAAGAAAGATTTCTCCAGCAGACTTCATGATGCAGTGGAGAATTACTACCACTACAATCCCGACACGCTGATGCCTCTGATGATGGTGGCATTGGCTGCAAACGGTAAGTTGAGAATCGCAGCAGGAACGAGCGTTCCTGAAGATGCTGCATGTGTGCTCACTCCCCAAGACATTATCAACTACGACTGGGTGGAACTGGATGCGCCACTGAAGCGCAGAGTCAACAAATGGATCAAGGATGGCGTGACCACTGTAGCCGTCGACATGGAGATAGGCCGGAGCCTGCTCCAGATCTACAAGACGCTGAAAAACAACGACGAGCAGGATGTGGTTCGCGAATATCACCACAGAATAGGCCGTCTGGTTCACCATTCCAGCAACGAGGCCAGCGAGAAGGCCCAGCGACAGTATGCTACGTTCGTTCTCGCCGAAGCCTTGCTCGACACACCTGTTTCGTACCTGAAAGAGAAGTATCTCAACATCTTCAACCATATCTGGAACAAGTCCGGCATTCAGCCCAAGCGTCCACGTCTGAGAGTTGCCCGTGCACTGAGTGCCCTGCTCCAGTACGATGGCAAGGGACTGGTGTATAACCCGTTTGCAGGCTGTTCCATCGCAGGTGCCATGTTGCAATCAAAAACCAATTTTTATGGCGACGGTGATACCAACGACAAAATTTATGCGGGTGGACTCTTGCTGAACTACGGTATGGGGGTATCAAACGAGCATTTTCTGCAGCGTGATTCCACACAATGGCTCAACGGCAAGCGAATTGACTATGTTATCTCCACATATACAGGATTCATCAATGGCGAGTCTGCCTTTGATTTCTGCTTAGGTAAATGTCTGAGCGATTCAGAGTTCAAAGGCCGTTATGCCGGTATGGTATTGCCGAAGGAGATCTTCGAGAAAGGGACCGCCAACTTCAAGGAAGCCCTGAAACGTGACTGGATTGAAACTATAGCCTTGCTCCCATTCGGAGAAGTCGCAGTTTTGGTGAATGCCAACAAATCAGACCAGCAGAAGAAACATATCAAGTTTTTCAACCTGACTCATCCCATGCTTAGCAATAGGCCTGTCGACACCATTCTCTCAGATGATGACTACGCAGACATCTTAAGTGTTGCCGATGTCAAAAAGAAGAATTTCCTTCGAAATCTAGTTATACCAGAAATTGCCGATCTTGAGGATCATGAAATCATCCGACTAAACTCCATCGTTAGCAAAGTCAAGAGAGCGACGTATGATTTGTCTGTTTTACCAGAAGAGGAACGTGTACTTGCATCGATTGACAGAAGCTGGAAATACGATAAATTTGTAAGAGCATGGATGCAGGGAATAGAAAAAGAATCGCGCGCGACCATGTTTGCGCCCGCATATCACATTGAGACCTACTCGCTCATCACAAATAACAAAGGCCATTTAGAGCCAAGGTTGTTTGATACAGATGAAGGAACAGCCTTTTTCCAGGATGGCTATGTATTCACTATCAACGATCCTGAAAGTGTTGATTACAATTGGCTCATACACGAACTGAACGAACCTTACGTGCAACGCCAATTGCATCCATATGGAATTGACGAGATGGTGCCGGAGCCCATCACTGAAGACCAGATTCTGAATCTTCAGCTGTATCGTGAAATAGAAGAAGATTTAGACGGCTTTGATGCAGACGACAATTTCGATCCAGATGCAGACAAGCTGAAGACCGGTTACACACTAAAAGGAGAGAAGTGCAAATATACAATACACAATTTCCTTGGCCATGGTTTCTTTGGCTACACCTATAGTGCCCTCTCGGAGAACCTTGCTACTGGCGATAAAAAAGAGGTTGTCTTAAAAGAATTCTATCCTTTCAAATATTACAGGCGTGACGGTGTTCGTGCATTCTTGGAAGATGAAGACTTCGGCCCAATGATTGAAGAGAACAAGAACAAGTTTATTGAGGAAGCCAGAATCATGAACAAACTGGGCACCACACCTGATAGCCATATCGTTCCAGCCTACGAAGTGTTTAGCAGCGAAGAGACAGGCACGTCGTACTATGTAATGCCCTATTACCAAGACGGGTCGCTTGAGGATCTACAGATGTCAGGATTCAACTTCACCGAGGAACTGATGATTAAGCATATTATAACACCTCTGTGCAAAGCACTTCATGTAGCTCATAATGCAAAAGTATTGCATCTCGACATCAAGCCTGAGAATATTCTCGTTGATGAGAATGGCGATGCTGTGCTCATCGATTTTGGCGTAGCTAAACAATACGATAATGAAGGAGCCATCATCAATAGAGAGGGATTGAATAGCAACAGCGTGTTTGCAGCACCTGAACTGACGCACGGGAACATGGTAAAATTCGGATCACAGACCGACATCTATGGATTGGCATCAAGTCTATATTATCTGATAGCAGCTCCTGAGGAGCCACATCCTATAATGGATTTCAGCGATCAGGATGAAGACTTGCGTATTAATTTATCTGAGGCTAATTGTTCTGATACATTCATCAATGCGATTATTGCGGGCCTTCAGTTCTCTGCCACATCCCGTCCAGAGAATGCGCAGGCATTCCTCAACCTCTTCCCTGGATGTGAAGACATTAAACTCGACTGACAAATGGCATACGGTTATTGTATAGTACTCGACTTCGACGGCACTGTAGTGAAACATCGCTACCCTACCGTTGGGGAAGATATTGGAGCTGTGCCCGTGCTCAAGCGATTGGTTGCCAACGGACATAAGCTCCTGTTAAGCACCATGAGAAGCCGAAACTCAGAAGGTGTTGACACCCTCCAGCCTGCCCTCGACTGGTTTGCTGAACGAGGTCTTCCTCTCTTTGGTGTCAATGAAAATCCAAGCCAGAAGACATGGACTTCTTCACCTAAAGTATATGGCAACATCTACATAGATGACGCTGCACTCGGTGCTCCACTAAAAACAGATGACAGCGATGCCCCTCCATTTATTGACTGGGGCATAGCTGCCATTCATCTGTTCTATCATGGCTGCCTTACTGAAAATGATATCATTGACCTTGTTCGAGATGGGGTCATCAGTAAGGAGCATGTGAAAGTCAAATCGTAAATCTGGCCTCAATCGAGTGGCCAGATTCTATCGCAGAAGCCTGTGGCTAGAACTCGATTTCGATTAGCGATAGCGCTCTCGTCCCAACCGTGCAGTGAGTCGAGTATCTGACAGCTACGGATGTCACGGCACCACTTTTTGAAGAGTTCAAGCTTGCGGTCAAAGCCTGCATTGTGGTACTTCTTCAAACCCTTCTCGTTGCAGATATGCAGGAGGAAGTAGTTGCCAAGCGTATTGATAGCCTGCTGACGGGACTTCTCCTCGTCTGGATCCTGAAGCACTGGCCAGCTCTCGTTGGCTGCTGTGCAGGGGCGCGGCATGAACTGCTCTGCATAGTAGGTATTGAAGCCGCCGTTGAACACTCCGTCCGAGGTTCTGGTAAGCTTGGTCTCGTAGAGGTAAAGGACGATACGTGCGGCAGTCTCGTCCATGCGGCTGAACTTCAGTTTGAAGTTAACAGCAGAGTCTGTCGGCATGGCCAGAGACTTCTCGCTGCCCTTGCTGTCGATATAGGCTTTCAGGGCCTGACATGTATTGATGCGCTGTCCTATCAGGTTCTCAGCGAAAAGGTCGCTATAGTTGTTGTTAGTACTCTTCACAAGGATGCGACGCACAAGATAGGTCTCGAGGAACCCGAAAATCAGGTTGCGTTCAGCCTCAGAGTCAACTTCGTGCAGGATATAAAGGATATAGGGGATAACAGCATAGCTGCCTGTGGAGTTGATAAGACAGGCTATGCGCTTGATACCAGCATGCTGCGGGATGCGAGTGTCGAGAATCTCCTCGTTCAAGTGAGTCTTGAAAAGTTGGGCATATTCGAGAATCTCTTTGGCGAGGCCTTGTTTGCTCATACCGAACACTTCTACGAAGGCCTTGCAGGTGATGAAGATGTTCTCAGTCTTGACGAAGTTCTTGCGTTGAACCTCAGTCAGTAAGTCCTTGAAGTCCCACATCTTAATACGCACAAAAGCGTGGAAGAAACGCTCGATGGTGGTATTGTCCTTCGACTTCGACTGACGTGATGAAGCAGCATCCGACTCCCAGAAGTTACGAGCATCGTCGGTGTCGAACATAAGACGCCATGTGTTACGATATGCATCCTCGTCATTAGCTTCGTAAAGGAAGTTTTTCATCAGTTCGCCCGTGGTAAGGGGGACGCCAAGAGAGTTGATGGTATCAAATATCTGCTGCTCATCGTCATCGCGAGTCAGAGAGATAGCAACGAAAGTGACGCAGGCATTGACAGTGTTAAGGAGGTCGGTAAGGCAGACACCTGCATTGCGGCGAGCCTCTAGATAGGTACGGAAGTAGTTGTATGCCAGCACGATATTGCTTTCACCTTGCAGTTCGTTGGGGGTGTCAAGGTGCATGATGGAGGAGAACTGGGGGGTATCCTCGCAACTGTGGATAATAACAGGTGATTTCACGTCATCAGCCTGAAGATACTGATTAGCAAAGTCGTCGTTCTTGCCAACCATCATGTGGAGAACCTTCATAAAGATACTCAGTGTAGTGAGACGCTGCTGACCATCAACGACGAGCTGTTTCTTCGCAATACCGTTACGACGGTCAATCATGGTCACAGGCTCTTCTTTGAGGATAATAGCACCGAGGAAATAGCAACGGTCGCTGTCAAGTGTTGACTCCATGTCGATGGCAAAGCGCTTCCAGTCCTCTTCACCCCAGACGTAACGACGCTGAAAATAAGGGATACGCAACAGTGTGTTTCTCTGAATGACTCCGTTAATTGAAATTGTTCTTGCTTCCATACTTTATATGATTAATAAGTTAATAATGTTCGTTTGAAACTAAATTCATATACTTAGTACTTATCCTATTGTAAATCTAACAAGCCAGAGAAGAATTTAACTTATATTAAGACAAATGAGAGGCTATTGTTGCTGTGCAGCAATGAAAAAACGATTCATTTGCATTCCAAAGTCAAACGTCAGATCTAACAATTGTGGGAGCAGTAGCAAAACCTGGTTGGTAATTTGCTTATTTGGAGAATTATTCCGACCTTTGCAACATGGAAGATATCCGTCTCAAATTGTTGGAGGCTATATTGCCCTCTGTATTGGTTGAGTACTTCGACATAGTCAAGTTTGAAAAGTCTGACAAGTCCTACGATATTTGGATGGACGAAAAGAATGTGTTGGAGGAATCCGACGCAGGCAACCCCGACATCATTAGTTATGGGTTCCGTGACTATTACCGCATTCAGGATTTCCCCCTTCGCGGTCGTGCTTCTTACATCCATATCCGCAAGCGCAAGTGGCTTGACAAGTCCACGGGTGAGATATTCAGCTATGGCATAGACGACATTGACGAAAAGGGTACTCGGCTCAGCAAAGAGTTCGTGGCTTTTTTAAAAGGAGAAGATTGATAACACTGCACAAAGCATTGTTTCCATAGGTGCTTCCTACTGCGTCGATGGCAAGCAGCTTAACCGGCAGTACAAGGAGCACTTCGGCGGTTTTCGCGAATGGGATCAGCTGACACATGCCGAGCAGTATGTGCTGTTCACCAAGAATATGGGTCCTCATCTGGCAATGGACGAAGTGGCTTTGAGTGCTGATGAACTCTACACAATCGTCACGAACAAGGACGCTCATGGCCGCAAGGGAGCGCTTGTGGCAATGGTGAAGGGCACGAGGAGCGAGGATGTCATCAAAATACTGAAGCTCATCCACAAATGGCAGCGTGAGCAGGTCGTGGAGATGACCATTGACCTTTCCCCAACGATGATGCTCATCGCGCGAGAGGCGTTCCCAAAGGCAGAGATAGTCAACGACCGCTTTCATGTGCAGCAACTGGTGACGGAGGCACTTACCGCCATACGGCTGGAGTGCAAGCGCGAGGCACAGGACGTGGAGAATGCCACAAAGATGCTGTGCAAGGAGATTGGGGTTGAGTATAAGCCATTCGTTTGCAACAATGGCGATACGCTCAAACAGTTGTTTGCACGCTCAAACAGGCTCATCATGAAGAACCGTTCCAAGTGGACTTCCACGCAAGAGCAAAACTACTCTTCAGGTACAGTCCGAGAATGGAGATGGTCTACGGACTAAGCCAGGGACTGACGGCCATATTCAACAATTGTAAAGAGGTGAACACCGCACTTGAGGCTCTCGACAAATGGATGCAGAAGGTCATCAATTCGGAAGAGGAGGCACTAATCTCTGTAGTAGACACCATAAAAGCCAAGCTCGACACAGTTGCAAACTACTTTGACTTTAGGTCCACTAACGCATCGGCTGAATCGTTCAATGCAAAGGTTAAAATCTTCAGGGCACAACTCAAAGGGGTACGTGACATACCTTTCTTCATATATAGGCTAACTAAGCTGTTCGCATAAGAGCCACCAACCAGGTTTTGCTACTGCTCCAGAAAAACCAAACATTTGTTCAATATGTTATGTTGTGATACACTAATCAATGTACATTTCCTGCTCACTAGCCCCTGCCATCCTTAAGAACTTATTGGTCAGGGCTGCCACAGAGAGTATTTCCTTTTATTGGTGTCCGCTAAAATTTCTGCTCTCGCGTGTGCGTATATGCATGCGTGAGAGATTGTAAAAATCAGGGCTGATTCCTTTGTGGATTCAGCCCTTTTGATTTACTTTGCAGTCGCCAAACAT
>JAEEGG010012895.1_pt1 | contig 17944 bp, 12 predicted proteins | sample 9134161 | NCBI WGS metagenome assembly JAEEGG01 (sample SAMN16246543, study PRJNA631951) | gut metagenome | biome: gut microbiome; feature: rumen; material: CR-attached | host: Bos | place: Iran: Karaj | collected 2018-10 | reverse complement strand
GTGCGAAATATGAACCAACGACAAGCATTCTTGGGACTATGGAGGACAACAGAGAATTTTGATATGGCTAAAGAGAAGTGGCCCTAACGACCGATTTGGGTTAAATATATAAGTAAAACGATTGTTTTATTATCATTTTATGTAATTTTGCATCGGAAAATGGAGAGAATATCTGTTCAACCAAACTGCAAAGGAATCAAATTTAAACAAACTTATATTAAAAATCTTTTAAAAATTACACGTATGAAGAAGAGTATTGTGTTTGGAATGTCGCTGCTGATGGTCAGTGCCGCATTCGTAGGTTGCTCGAAAAACAATGATATTGTGGAGGCAGCCAAGGTCCAGCAGGAAGAAAATTTAAAAAATGAGTATCGCGTGGCCTTTGTAAACAAGTACGGAGCTGTTGATCCCAACCAGACATGGGACTTCACTTCAGTCGCTAAGGGAGTGACCCGTTCAGGAGAGACAATGACAGGTGTAAGTATTGATTATCCCGGTCTCTTGCAAGAATCTTTGCATAATGACAAATCTTCTCTTCAAGCAGTTTTGATAAATGGACAAATCCCAACAGGAGTTGAAGTAAGAACAGGAGATTTCAACCCTTATGTTTCAGTTAATATGTATCCTGCCTTCAGTAATGACGAGGAGAATAAAAATGTCTATTTTAGATTAGCCGTTAATTATAATGGTAATAAGACGGAGCTTAGCACTGTTCAAATCAAGAATAATGCTTGGTGGAACAATAATGGTGCCACAGCGCCCTGCAAAGAGGCTAAAGGCGTTAACACTTTGGGGTTGAAGGATGCAAGTAATGTGTCTTGGTCAATTCTAATGCTTAATAATAAAAAAGAGCAAATTGACAGTAAACAGATTGAAACCTTTAAGGAAATTAAGGTTAACGGCCGTACATATTGGTGCTTCAATTTTAATGGTAACAAATATTCCGACTTGATTTTCTTGGTTGCTGAAAGACCCTTACCTATTGCAAAGCGCTATCTTGTGGAAGACCTCGGTGCTAAGGGCGACTTCGACTTTAACGATATCATTGTAGATGTGATGCAGGATGACAATGGCAATCAGAAGGCTATCATCCGAGCTATGGGTGGTACGATTGACTTTACCTTACAGATTGGTAATACCACGTGGACTAAGAGCGTTGAAGGTGCTGCACTTGGTTATGCCGTGGATCAGATGTATAACACTGAGAGCATTGAACCTACGAAATCTTATGACGAGTTCGAAGTTACAGGCTGGGATCCTAGCGATAACAATATCTCTGTAACAGTAAAGGTTAAAGATCAGACCAATGCCAGCGGTTTAGTTATTATTACGATACCGTTTGCAAGGAAAGGTGAAGTGCCTATGATCATTGCTGTTGATCCACTTGTAGACTGGCAGTATGAGCGCATATCGCTTCCAAATAACTGGTGGACAGAAGGCGAGGATTTGCCTTATCCTTGGGAGTAAAGATTCAAGATATAACACAAAAGCATATAGTTTAGTGGTTATATAGGTTCCCCACTGCTGCGAGGCATCGGGGAACTTTTTTATGGCTGAAATTTGGAGATATGGAATAAAAGTGTTACCTTTGCAGCGTGATTCTGGAAAGAGTCAACGTGAAGGTTCGCTTAGCCGCGATTAATTGGGAACTGGAGTGAGAATCTCCGACTGTCCCGCAGCAGTGAACTCCATTATGGCCCGAAGCAGGAAGCCATTGCCCGTTTGGACGAGAAGGCGCTTCGAGGTGGAGGAAAGTCTGAAGACCAGCCTTTTACGGAAAGATGCCAAAGCCCTCGATGGAAGGGTGGCCGGCGAAAGCAGATTTTATTACGCAAACTGACCAAGAGAGAACTCTCTTTTTATCAACGTATCTCCAAAGAATACGTGTATTATTATATAAGTTTGGAAAAGAGGTAGCCTGTCGTGAGACAATGCTACCTCTTTTGTCGGTTTCTTGACCTCGGAACAAGAAAAAGCATACATTAACTTTTTTTCAGAATTGAAATGTTGGCGTTTTAGGATAATTTTGTATCTTTGCGCTCGAATCGGGTTTTCCAAAACGGACAACTTTTTCTCGGACCATGAGAGAAAAGTTTTCCAAAACGGACAACTTCGTATGACAATGAAGCATAAAATAATTACAAACAATATGATGGAAATTAAAAACTTTACGATTACCAAACGCGACGGGTCGCAGGCCCAATTTTCTTTAGACAAAATCATGAATGCCATCGTCAAGGCATTCGACAGTGTGAACGAACCAGCCGATCTCGGAACTATTTCGAAGATCATCAGCCATTTAGACATTCACGACGACATTACCGTGGAAAACATCCAGAATCAGGTGGAGGAAGCCCTGATGCGCGAAGGCTTCTACCACGTGGCCAAGTCGTTTATCCTGTACCGTCAGACACACACCGAAGACCGTGACACGTTAGAGAAGATGATGTTCCTGTCGGAATATACCGAGTCGGTGAATGCCGCTACAGGTTCGAAGTACGACGCCAATGCCAATGTGGAGCACAAGAACATCGCCACGCTGATCGGCGAACTGCCCAAGTCGAACTTTATCCGTTTGAACCGTCGTCTGCTGACCGACCGTATCAAAAAAATGTACGGCAAGGAACTGGCCGACGAATATATTAACAAGCTGACCCATCACTTCATTTACAAAAATGACGAGACGTCGTTGGCCAACTACTGTGCTTCGATCACGATGTACCCCTGGCTTATCGGCGGTACCACCAGCATCGGCGGCAACTCTACGGCTCCCACTAACCTGAAGTCGTTTGCCGGCGGTTTCGTGAACATGGTATTCATGGTGAGCTCGATGCTCAGCGGCGCCTGCGCCACACCGGAGTTCCTGATGTATATGAACTATTTCATCGGTAAGGAGTATGGTAAGGACTACTGGACGCGTCCCAACGACCAGGCCGACCTGAGTCTGCTGAAGCGCACCATCGACAAGGTGATCACCGACTACTTCGAGCAGATTGTCTATACGCTGAACCAGCCTACCGGTGCCCGTAACTACCAGGCCGTGTTCTGGAATATCGCTTATTACGACCGCTACTATTTCGAGTCGATCTTCGGCGATTTCTACTTCCCCGATGGCTCTAAACCCGATTGGGACGGTCTCTCCTGGCTACAGAAGCGCTTTATGAAGTGGTTCAACAAGGAACGCACAAAGACATTGCTGACCTTCCCCGTAGAGACGATGGCACTGCTGACCGACGAGGACGGCAATTGTAAGGATCCTGAGTGGGGCGCCTTCACCGCCGAGATGTACAGCGAGGGTCACTCGTTCTTCACCTATATGAGTAATAATGCCGATTCACTGTCGAGCTGCTGCCGTCTGCGCAACGAGATCACTGACAACGGCTTCAGCTATACCCTCGGCGCCGGTGGTGTGAGCACAGGTTCGAAGAGCGTGCTGACCATCAACCTGAACCGCTGTATCCAGTTTGCCGTGAACCACGAGATTAACTACCTCGACTACCTCGGCTCGATCATCGACCTCTGCCACAAGGTGCAGCTGGCCTATAACGAGAATCTGAAGGAACTGCAGGAGCACGGCCTGCTGCCGCTGTTCGATGCCGGCTATATCAACATCGGCCGTCAGTACCTCACCATCGGTATCAACGGACTGGTGGAGGCCGCTGAGTTCATGGGACTGAAGATCACACCTAATGACGACTACCTGCACTTCGTTCAGGGCATCCTCGGACTGATTGAGCATTATAATAAGAAGTATCGCACGAAGGACGTGATGTTTAACTGCGAGATGATTCCCGCCGAGAACGTGGGTGTGAAGCACGCCAAGTGGGATCGCGAGGATGGCTATGTGGTGCCCCGCGACTGTTACAACAGCTATTTCTACGTGGTGGAAGACGACTCACTCAGCGTGATCGACAAGTTCAAGCTGCACGGCGCGCCCTATATCGAGCACCTCACCGGCGGCTCTGCCCTCCACATGAACTTAGAGGAGCACCTGTCGAAGGAGCAGTATATGAGACTGTTGAAGGTGGCTGCCAAGGAAGGCTGTAATTACTTCACCTTCAATATTCCCAATACCGTCTGCAACGACTGCGGCCATATCGACAAGCGCTACCTGAAGGAGTGCCCGCACTGCCATTCGAAGAACGTGGACTATATGACACGTATCATCGGCTACCTGAAGCGCGTGTCGAACTTCTCGCAGGCCCGTCAGGAGGAAGCTGCCCGCCGCTACTACGCTATGGCAGATTAATCCACTATGCTGAAATATGTGAATACTGGTATTGTGTTCCAGGAGATACCCGACGAAGTGACACTGGCAATTAACATTTCTAATTGCCCGTGTCACTGTCCTGGCTGTCATAGCCATTATCTCTGGGAGGATGTGGGCCTGCCGCTGACCGCAGAAGCCATCGACGACTTTGTGGCGAAATATGGCACGAACCTCACCTGCTTAGCCTTTATGGGCGGTGACAATGATCCTCGGGGTGTGGACCATTTGGCAGAATATATCCACGAGGAATACCCCGAACTGCGCGTGGCTTGGTACAGCGGTCGCACGGTAATCTCGGCGCTGATTAACAAGGATAACTTCGACTATATCAAGATCGGCCCCTACATCAAGCACCTTGGTCCGCTGAAGAAGCCGACCACCAACCAGCGCCTCTACCGCCGCACCGACGAGGGCGACTTCGAGGACATCACCGCACGATTCTGGAAAAAGTGACTGATTTCAAAAATCCCCTGCCGTTTGGCAGGGGATCTCCTTTATTATATTAATATACATTTCCTGCTTCAGGCCAAATATACCAATCCGTTGAAATCACGGGATTCTGTCCCCAGTTGTTGAAATCCTTGTAGGCATTCTTGATGCAGCACTTCTCCTTCGGGTATGCGAAGTCATAAGGAATCAGGATGCCGTGGGGATCCTCCTTCTGCTTTGCCACATGGATGATCAGCCCATTCTGGGTTTTGTTGACGATATAGGGCTGAGTCTCAGCAGCCAGAACACTGAATTTCGAGTCAACTGTCTTTTGGGCGGTTATGACAGGGTAGGGGGTTTCACCTGGTACGGTATTGATAAAGCTTTCGGGCACAGTGCCAAATAAAGCGTGAACCTCCTTGTCATTCTGGATTACACCACAGTCGACGTTGTAGACATAAAGTTCGTCATAGGCACCACAAGCTACGATGGAATACTCTAACGTGGTTTCATTGATTCTGGTCACCTTGATCACCAAGTCGTTCATGTCGTAGTCCCCTTCCGTGCGATCTTCGAAACAGTAGGTATAGATCTCAGGATCAGGAATGATGATGGGAACAAACGGCTTGATACCGGAAATCTCGAGGAAGATGTCGTTGTAGTCGGAATCAGTACCCGATTCCCAGGAGAGGAACATTCTGCCATTATAGGACAGCCAAGCGGCACGGGGACCGTCAGTACCCAGATTTGAGCTGCTGAAATTGTAATTTTCATCATTGTTGATACCGTTGTTCAGGCGTCCGTCACCATAGACCTCGCCCTTCTTTCTGCCTTTGTCGGATGATGTCATGGCACGTACCATGAAGCCAATATGAATGTTCTCCGGGAATTTATAGTCACCTGTAGAACCCATTTTTATACTGGAATTCTCGCCATAATATATCAGGACATAGGAGCCGTGGTTGAATACTTCGTTATCCTCGGTTTTACCGAAGCAGTCGCTGAAGGAGAGAGCTTTAAACTTAGGCAGACTCTGGATATAGGCAACGGGATCCTTGCCTGCAATTTCCTCGTCGGTGAAATAATAATAATATAGGTCAGAGTTATAAACCTCATTACCAAATCTCGTCGGATTATCACACTTGTAAACCGGTGTTACGATGACTGGTGAAGTGCTATTCAAGGGCGAACAATAGACTGTGGCGTTATAATATCCGCTGGCCATCACCTTCGAGATATTGTTGTAATTACGGCCATTGGGATAGTAAGTCAGCACATCTTTCCTGAATCCTGCTATGAATTCAGGTGAATAAGATGATGTCGGTATAATCAAGGAAGCATAGTTGTCGGTCGCCCATAGATACTCCTCACCGTTGACATAACCGCGTTCAGAGCCGTACGACTGTATTTTGCCTGTCAACGTTGCCGAATAATTCAACTCCTCAGAGCCTGCCCTACGGGTTCTGGCCTGAGCGGGCTTACTGAACGATACGGCATCGTTCACCACTTCTCTTACATAATAACTGTCATCTGTCACGAAACCGACATACAAGCCCTCGTTGTCCTTTGGCGCGTCATAGTTGAGTGTAATTGAGGTGCGGCCTTTGGTCTCAGCTTTGTTGAGCAGACGGTTGTTGAACTTCGTCACCCATTCGGGTTCGTCATCACTTGCCTCGCGGATACGACCCATTAGCTGAACTTCCTTCACAGAAGCATCAACATTGATAGTCACTACACCCGATTTGGTGGTACACCAGTCATGATTCGGGTCGAAAGCAACACCGAAGGTCTTCTCAAGATAGGCTTTCGATACTCCAGAATTGTCAGTCGCAGGCTCGGGAACAGCCTGAGAGAAATTGATTTCTTTTGAACAGCTGGCAAACATGACCAGAACTGTAAAAGCAAAAATAATACTTTTCTTCATAAAAAAATTATTAATGGTTATTGCTAATTATCGCCGACAAAAGTATACAATAGGTATAAGAAAGAGTGTATAATCTACAATAAAGGTGTGTAAAATTGCACAATCAGGTGTGTAAATTATGTTATTTTTCACACTTTCCTATGCAGTTTACCAAATTTTTGCTATCTTTGCAGCATCAATGGTTATATAAAAGAGAAGGGTTATGTTAGTGGAACTCATGCAATTTTCGGCCGTATTGTTGATGGTTTCGTTAACCATAAAACTGCTGATACTGCCCAAGAGGGCTGTCAATAGTTTTAAGGTCTGCAGGTCGCGATGGCTGCTGACAGCAGGCTCTGCACTCCTGGCCATACAGTTCCTGCTACAATACACGCTTGGTCTTCGCAACCATAACGTCAGTGCTGCAGTCATGCTTAATGTGGCATTCTTTGTTCCCTGTTCGGCACTGTTCTCCCTGTCTGTCATCAATCTGCAGCGTCAGGGGTTCCTCAGCCGTCAAGAGAAATACATCTTCATACCCGTATGGATACTCGCCATAATCTTGATGCTCTTTGGCATCAGGACTGGTCAATCTTCTGGTATCTTCTGGACGGAGATTGCTGCCAGCGCCCTCTATGCCGCCATGCAATCCTATTATTCCTTCCATCAGATACGTTACATGAAGATGATACGGCATGCATTGGCCAACTACTACGACCGCGATATGGACGATTTGCTGCAATGGATGCGGTGGAGTATCTACATTATGACATTGATGGCTATCCTGGTGCCTATGATGATCTTTGTCCAAGGCAAGTTGTTGGCCGTGTTTGGCATACTGGTCTTGGCTGGCATCTTCTATCTTGTCGACTGCTTCTGCCTCTATACCGTCAGCAACGCCCCAGCCAAGGTGTTGGAGGCCCAACAAAACGAGGAAGAAGTGCTGAACGAACAAGTCAGCGACCTGCAACAGAAAAGTGAGGAACATGTCTCAGATAGTGCCTTGCACCGTGTGGATATTGCTGTAGCTAATTGGATTGACAAGCGCGGTCATCTGAAGGCCGGCCTTAACCTACCCGCTGCCGCAGAGGAAATCGGTGTGCCTCGCTATCTGCTGTCGGCCTGGCTCAAACAGAAAAGTGTACGCTATAACGACTGGCTGGCAGAACTGCGTATCGACGAGGCCAAACAAGTGATGCTGGCACATCCTGACTGGTCTAACGAAACCATTGCCCAGCGTTGCGGCTTCAGCGACCGCACCTATTTCCAGCGTAAGTTCAAACAGCTCACCGGCACCACGCCCAACGATTACCTTACAAACACTGACCCAACTGTTTGATTTACTGGATGGAATCTGTGGTGAGGGAGTCTGAGACCTCTTCAAGGGTAGCTTCAAGGATCTCGCTGATACTGTCTGCATAGACGCCGTCCTGATATTCTCTGGGGACGGGGCCGTAGCAGGCTGAGAAAACGAATGCCGCAGAGCCGAAGCCCAAAACGCTCAGCAATTGTCTGAAGGCGCGGCTATTGAAAAACCTCTTTTTCATCTCTTTCTGATTTTTCTGCAAAGATACGAAGTTTTTGCGAGAAATCCAAATAATTAGGACCTAAATTTCCTGAAAGCGACGAAGATGGCACAGCAGAAGCTTGCCATTACCATCGCGCAGGTGCATGCCGTTGCCCTGGCAGTAGCGGAAATATTGGCAGTCGGCGCAATCGTCTGTCCGCATCCACTCGCGATGGCGGTAGGCGGCGTAGCGGTTCTCCCAGACTTCCATGAAATCGTCCTTGTAGATATTGCCTTGATTGTAGTCGGCACGGATGCTGGCACAGGCAGCGATGGCACCGTCGGCCATAACGGAACCGACCGTGATGCCCGCCTGACAGGAGAAGAGACGGCTGCGCACCTCTCCCTCGTAATTGCCTAAGAAGCCCTCGCAGCCATAGTCGGCCCGAATGTGACCCTCTTTTCTCACACGGCGGATAAACTCAAACACGCCACGGAACTCTTCGTTGGTAAGGCGCATATCCGGGTCGAGGGCGGCACGTCCTACGGGGAAGACGGTGAAGAGTCGCCAGCGCTTGACACCCTTGGAGATGAGAAATTCCTTGATTTCATCGAGATTTTTGTAGTTACGACGGTTGACGCAGGTGACAATATCGAAGAGAAAACCCTCGGTGGCCACGAGCATTTCGATGGCCTGGCTCACCATCTGGAAACTCTGGTCGTTGCCGCGCATCCAGTTGTGGTCTGACTCTAAACCGTCGAGACTGATGGCCATTGAATGGATACCGGCCTTCAGGAGTTGCTGCCAGCGCTGGGGTGTGAGATGCAAGGCATTGGTCACCATTCCCCAAGGGAAGCCCTTCTCATAAATGCCTCTTCCACATTCCTCAATGTCACGTCGCATCAGAGGTTCACCACCAGAGACAATGACGAATACCTTGTGGGGATCGGTCTTCGCAGCGATGCTGTCGAGAACACGTAGGAAGTCTTCTTTGGGCATATCGCTGCTTTCCACTTTCATCTTACAATCGCTGCCACAATGACGACATTTCAGGTCGCAGCGCAGGGTGCACTCCCAGAAGAGCTGCTTCAGGGGATGTTCCTCACGAAGGAGGTTTTCCTTCTGTCGCCAGAGTTCGAGGGCGAGTTTTTTCTTGAGGGTCAGAGGGGTGGGGGTTATTTCTTGCTTCATATTGTGTGAATGAGTTTTGATCTGTACCAGAGGGTTTGGAGGATGCCGCGCATGGCGAGGTAAATCACCTGGGACAACCACAAGAAGTGGTTAGTGAATAGTGTATAGTGAATAGTGAATAGTTGACTACCGCCGTAGACGGCGAAGAATACGAGTGCGGAGAGGAAAGAGGAGATGAGCATGCCACGGGTAGCGGTGAGACCGATGAAGATGCCATCCCAGATAAAGGCGACGCAACCCGCTGCCGGTATCAGCCAGGCCCACCAAAGGTATTCGCTGGAGACTGCCAGCACCTGCGGCTCATCGGTAAGCAGGGCGATAATCCACCGCCCGCCCGCTATATATAATAAGGTATAGGCTGAGGTGACGATGAGCATCCACATCCAGAGTCGGCGCAGGGTCTCGTGGAAAGCCTGGCGATTGTGGGCGCCGTAGGCCTTGCCGCCCAAGGCCTCGCCTGCGAAGGCAAAACCATCCATGAAGTAGGAGAAAAAGAGATAGAACTGCATAAGCACGGTATTCACGGAGAGGATGACGGCACCCTGACGGGCTCCGGCCGAGGTAAAGAAGAGGTTCACGGCTACGAGGCAGAGGGTGCGGAGGAAGATGTCGCGGTTAATGGCGAAGAAATCGCCCATTTTCCGGATATTCCGGTCTTTCCGGAAGAACCGGAATATCCGGCTGTAATACCTCAGCAGCAACCCCACCGCCATCAGCAGACCGGCATATTGCGCAATGACCGTGCCCAAGGCCACGCCCTCGATCTTCATACCAAAGCCATAGACAAGGGTCAGTGAGGCGAGGATGTTAACAATGTTCTGCATGATGCTGATGAACATCGGGAAGCGGGTGTTCTGCATACCGATATACCAGCCCATCAGACCAAACAGCGACAAAGAGGCGGGGGCGCCCCAGATGACGATATCGAAATAGGTGGAGGCGAAAGGAACTACGTCTGATGTCGGACTGATTAGCCAGATCATCAGCCACTTGAGCGGCACTTGGAGTATAATCATCAATAGAGCAATGCCAAGGGCAATTGTCACCGAACGTACCAATAATCTTGTGACTTCTGTGAGATCCCTGCGCCCCAAGGCCTGCGCCGTCAGTCCGCTGGCACCCATGCGAAGGAAACCAAAGAGCCAATAAACGAGATTGAAAATCATCGAACCCACGGCCACCGCACCGATATAGACGGGACTTCCCATGTGGCCCACGATGGCGACGTCGATCATCCCTAATAACGGTACGGTGATGTTCGACACTATCGAGGGCAGGGCAATCTGAAGGATCTGACGGTCTCGTTGGTTCATATCGGTTGCAAAGTTACGCATTTTTTTGGCGCGTGCCAAAAAAATGCGTAACTTTGCAAGCTGTTATGACGATAATCCTCATAGTGATAGGCTATTTCGTGGTGCTTTTCGGCATTAGTCACTTGACGAGCCGCAAAGCCAACAACGATATGTTCTACCGCGCCAACCGCAAGGCACCGTGGTATATGGTGGCCTTTGGCATGATCGGTGCCTCGATCTCGGGCGTCACCTTCGTATCGGTGCCGGGAATGGTGCTCACGTCGCAGATGACCTATCTACAGATGTGTCTCGGCTTTATCGTGGGTTACTTGGTGATTGCCTTTGTGCTGCTACCACTCTATTACCGGCTCCGACTGACGAGCATCTACACCTATTTAGGTCAGCGTTTGGGCAACCGCTCCTACCTAACGGGCGCGTGGTTCTTCTTGTTATCGAAGATGGTGGGGGCAAGCGTGAGGTTTTACGTTGTGTGTATCATCCTGCAACAGTTTGTGTTCGAGCCGGCCGACATCCCCTTTATCGTGAACGTGGTGGGGATGGTGCTACTCATCTGGCTCTACACGCGCCGAGGCGGCATCGGCACGCTGGTTTTTACTGACACCTTCCAGACAATCTGTCTGTTTACGGCGTTGGTGTTGATTATCCTGGAGGCCATGGGACAGCTGCACCTTTCTGTGGGCGGGGCGGTGAGTGCGATTACTGACAGTGGGATGAGACGTATCTTTGTGTTCGACGACTGGGTGTCGCCCCAAAATTTCTGGAAACAGTTTCTGAGCGGTGCCTTCATCGCCATCGTAATGACGGGACTCGATCAGGATATGATGCAGAAAAACCTGACCTGTAAGACTCTAAAGGATGCCCAGAAGGATATGTGTACCTATGGTGTGGCCTTCGTGCCTGCCAACCTGTTGTTTCTCGCCTTAGGTGTGCTACTGACGATGGTGCTTGGTACAGACCTGAAGGGCGACGCGCTGCTGCCCACCTTCGTTCAAGGCACCACTACCTCACACCTCTTGCCTCTCACCTCTTACCTCTTTATTATCGGGATTGTTGCTGCTTCGTTCTCGAGTGCCGACTCCGCACTGACCTCGCTCACCACCTGCTATTGCGTGGATATCCGTCGTCAACCCGACAATGAGCTGCTCAGGAAACGGATGCACGTGGTGATGTGTGGTATCTTCGTGTTGTTCATCCTCTTATTCAGGGCCGTCAACTCCACCTCGCTCATCGATGCCGTGTACATCCTCGCCTCATACACATACGGTCCGCTGCTTGGACTCTTTGCCTTCGGACTCTTTACCCACAGGCAACCCGCAGACCGTCTGGTGCCCTATATCTGCATCGCTTCACCTATCATCTGCTATGGTCTCAACACCGCCATGCAAGCCTTCTGGGACTACCGTTTCGGCTACGAACTGCTGATGCTCAACGGTCTGCTCACTTTCCTCGGACTTTGGCTGACTGCGGGGAAAAAATGAAAGAATAAAAAAATGAAAAAAATAGTTGGCAGCAGCAAATTTTTCACTTTTCACTTTTCATTTTTCACTTTTTATTGTACCTTTGCAACGAAATTAACAACAAATAGCAACAACGATGAATACTTTACTGAAAAAAAGTCTTTTATTATGTGCTGTCAGTCTCTTTACCATAACCGCCAGCGCACAGTTATCAACCAATCCGGACAAGTTCCTGGGTAACATCACAACGGGGTATGGTAATGATATGGACACTAATGGTCGCATATTTCATGAGTACTGGAATCAGGTGACACCAGAGAATGCCTCAAAATGGGGCTCTGTAGAGGGTACTCGAAATAGTTACAGTTGGGGAGGAGCCGACAAGGCGTTTAACTATGCCAAGAAATGGGATTTCACCTATAAGTTCCATGCACTGATCTGGGGAGCACAGTATCCGGACTGGCTGCCAAAATTGTCACCGAAGGAGCGCTATGCTTCCATGGTGAAATGGTTCGACGCCGTGAAGAAGAAGTATGACCATCTGCCCATGATTGATGTGGTGAACGAGGCTGTGGGTACACACCAGGCCGGTAATCCAATGATCAAGGAGTCATTGGGCGGTGGCGGAAAAACTGGCTATGACTGGCTCATCAGAGCTTTTGAGATGGCTTTTGATCGTTTTCCGAACTCAATCCTCATCTACAACGATTACAACACGTTCCAGTGGAATACGGATGAATACATCGACCTGGTGAGAACCCTGCGCGATGCCGGAGCACCCGTTGATGCCTACGGTTGTCAGTCACACGATCTGACAGATTGCGATTTAAGCAAATTCAAGACTGCAGAAACCAAAATCCAGACAGCCTTGAAGATGCCGATGTATAGCACGGAGTATGATATTGGTACCGCAGATGACAACCTGCAGTTGAAGCGTTATAAGGAGCAGATTCCCTATATGTGGGAGAAGGATTACTGCGCAGGCATTACCCTTTGGGGCTGGATTTATGGTTCCACTTGGACGACTGACGGCAACTCCGGTATCATCAAGAACGGCAAGGACCGTCCTGCCTTAACTTGGCTGAAGGAATATATGGCCAGCGATGAAGCCAAGAATGCCAAGAGTCCCTACCCCGGTATGAAGAAGCGTCTGTCGGTGTATGTAAAGCCTCTTGCTCTTAAGGTGGCCAAAGGGGATGTTATGCCTATCAAGGTGCGTACCTATATCACCGATGCTGCCAAGGAGGAGAAGGCAGACTATGCCATTGAAAAAGTAGAGTTATATGACGGCAGTGACCTGATTGCCACGATGACAGAGGAACCCTATATCACGGAATATAACGCAGCCACCGCAGGCACAAGGACCTTGAAGGCCATTGTCTACACGAATGACGGCAATACACACGAACGTTATTCTCGCGTAACCGTGCTCTCCTCTACCACGAAGCGTGAGCCTTACAATGAAACCGTTCCTGAGCTGCCTGGTAGCATCACCATCAGCGAATATGACAAGGGCGCGCAAGGCGTGGCATACGATAAAGCAACCCGTACTGGCGCCACCCAGACAGACGGCTGGATGGAGTACACCGTAGACGTGAAGGAAGATGGCACTTATACGTTCGAGGCTGACGTGGCCTCCACCAGTTCGAATGGAAGATTCCATCTCTCTGAATATTCGCTCGACGGTCTAGCTTTCCTCACGGAGTACATCTCAGTGCCGAATACTGGGAGTGCCACGGATTTCAAGACCCTGCGCGGACAGTTGCAAGTACCTCTGACAGCAGGTCGCCACATTATCTGCCTAAATGTTGAACAAGGCGGTTTCTACATCAAGAATCTGAGATTCTACAACAATGAGCAGGACAAGAACATCAAGGTTACTGTTAATTCCGTGTCTCCGAACTCCGTAGGCGTGGGCGAAAAGACCACAATCACCGTTACGGTCACATCGGACAATCCTATTGCCAACGTGAAGATTCTTGCCAATGACCTCGTGCTGACCACACTGACAGAGCCTAACGCAGATGGACAGTATGTATTCGAGTACGAAGCTCTGAACAAGGGCTCTTTCTATATCTCTGCCATTGCCACCGATTCAGAAGGCAAGGAGAATAAGTCGCCCAACAAAGTGCTCTCGGTCAAAGCCAAGCGCGTACCGTATATGGATAGCACCCCGATTGCCATTCCCGGCACCATCGAGGCAGAGAACTTCGACAAGGGTACGGATGGCATGACTTACCACGATTCCAACAGTAACAACGAAGGCGACAGCAATTACCGTACTGACAGCGAGGGTGTCGACTTTGTGAAAGGCAACGGCGGCGTATGTATTGGCTATACGGCAGCTGATGAGTGGTTAGAATACAGCATCGATGTGAAGGAAGCTGGTGACTATTCCTATGAGGCGACCGTCTCGTCAGGCACCACCAACTCCGGTTTCAGGATGAGTCTTGTCAAGGGCAGTGCTATTACGACTTTGGCAACGGTCAACGTGCCTCAGACTGCCAGCAATGACTGGAGCAAATACCAAGTGGTCAAAGGCACTTTGAGTAGAGCGCTTCAGGAAGGTCAGCAGATCCTGCGTATCACCATCACAGGTGCAAACTGCAACATCGACAAGATCAAGTTGATCAATACATCGACAGGCATTGCTGATATCACGATCGATGGGCCATCATCTCAAGAACCGCAATACAATCTCTCTGGCCAGAAGGTGAATGCCAGCTATAAGGGCATTGTGATCCAGAACGGCAAAAAGAGGATTAGCAAATAATAAATACGAATTTAAAGAATGGAGAACAAGACTTACAAACGTACGACGGTGACGTCGGCGCTGCCATACGCTAACGGCGGTGTGCATATTGGTCATTTGGCAGGTGTGTATGTACCCGCTGATATCTATGTGCGCTATCTCAGACTGAAAAAACGCGAGGTACTGTTTATCGGAGGTTCGGATGAACACGGTGTGCCCATCACCGTCCGTGCCCGCAAGGAAGGTATCACCCCACAGGACGTGGTAGACCGCTATCATAAGATGATCAAGGACTCGTTTGAGGAATTCGGCATTTCGTTTGATATCTATAGCCGTACTACTTCTGAGACACATCACAAATTCGCCGCCGAGTGGTTCAAGAAGCTCTACGACGAAGGCAAGCTGACAGAGGAGACAACCGAGCAACTCTATGACGAGGAGGCTAAGCAATTCCTGGCCGACCGCTATGTGACGGGTGAGTGTCCCCACTGCCACAATGAGGGTGCCTATGGCGACCAGTGTGAGAAGTGCGGAAGAGATTTAAGTCCTACAGAACTCATCAATCCGAAGTCGACCATCTCTGGTTCTACCCCTGTGCTGAAGAAGACCAAGAACTGGTATCTGCCTCTGAACGAGTATCAGGAGTGGCTGAAACATTGGATTCTCGAGGAGCATAAGGAATGGCGTCCGAATGTGTACGGACAATGCAAGTCCTGGCTCGACATGGATCTGCAGCCCCGTGCTATGACACGCGACTTGGACTGGGGCATCCCCGTACCTGTAAAGGATGCCGAGGGTAAAGTACTCTACGTATGGTTCGATGCACCAATTGGCTATGTGTCGAACACCGTTGAACTGTGTCAGAAGGAGCCGGAGAAATGGGGCAGCTGGGAAAAGTGGTGGCAGGATGAGGACACTCGTCTGGTACACTTCATCGGTAAGGATAACATTGTGTTCCATTGCATCATCTTCCCTGTGATGATGAAGGCGCACGGTAAGTATATCATGCCTGACAATGTGCCTGCCAACGAGTTCCTGAACCTCGAAAATGACAAGATTTCCACCTCTCGCAACTGGGCTGTTTGGCTCCATGAGTACCTGGTGGATATGCCTGGCAAGCAGGATGTGCTGCGTTATGTATTGACGGCCAATGCTCCTGAGACCAAGGACAACAACTTTACATGGAAGGATTTCCAGGATCGCAATAATAACGAACTCGTGGCCGTGTATGGCAACTTCGTGAACCGTGCCCTCCAGTTGACTAAGAAATATTGGAACGGTGTGGTTCCTGCCTGTGGCGAACTGACGGACACTGACAAGGCTACTCTCGAGGAATTCAAGGATGTAAAAACAAAGGTTGAGGCGCTGTTAGAGCAGTTTAAGTTCCGCGATGCCCAGTTTGAGGCCATGAACCTGGCCCGTATCGGCAACCGCTACATTACAGAATGCGAGCCTTGGAAGGTGTGGAAGTGCGACTGCAAGCGTTGTGAGACCATCCTGAATATCTGTCTGCAGCTGACGGCCAACCTCGCCATCGCTTTCGAGCCGTTCCTGCCCTTCAGCAGCAAGAAATTGCGTGAGATGCTGAATATCGATTCATTCGAGTGGGAGCAGCTGGGTAGCACAGATCTTCTGAAGGCTGGTCATCAGCTGGGTGAGCCTGCATTGCTCTTCGAGAAGATCGAGGATGAGGTGATCCAGAAACAGCTCGATAAGCTTGAGGCTACTAAGAAAGCCAATGAGGCCGCAAATTATAAAGCCGCTCCTATCAAAGATACCGTTAGTTTCGAGGAATTTGAGAAGCTCGACATCCGCGTAGGTCTGGTGAAGGATTGTCAGAAGGTAAAGAAGTCGAAGAAACTGCTGCAGTTCACTATCGACGATGGTTCCGGCACTGAACGCACCATCTGTTCTGGTATCGCGGCCTTCTATGAGAACCCAGAGGAACTCATCGGTAAGCGTATCCTCTTCGTGGCCAACTTCGCACCTCGACAGATGATGGGAATCGAGAGTCAAGGGATGATTCTCTCTGCCGTCGATGCAGACGAGAGTCTCAGCGTGGTTACCACCACGAAAGATGTGAAACCAGGTAGCCTGGTAGGATAATAAAAAGGCTCTCCATGAGGAGGGCCTTTTATCTTTCTTGGCTCTTGACATTTTCGCGGCCGGCCTCGAGAAGTTGGCGGAATTCATGAGGTGTCATGCCAAGGGCATCCTGAAACTTACGGTTGTAAGTGCGGATAACGGAAAAACCTGCTTGCTGGGCACAGGCAGCAATACCCCAAGCAGGCTCACTCTGAATATAATACAAAGAGCGTAACAGTCTCAGATAGTCGAGATAGTCATCAACAGTCTTGTGTATGGGCGAATGACGGAACAGATCGATGAGGCGTGTCTGGGTGGTACCAATAAACTCTGCCAGTTCCTTCAGACTGAAGTCAGGATTCTCGTGTGGTAATTCTTCCTCCAAACGGGTCTCGATAAGTGCCATCAGCTCAGCATCATCTCGCAAATCAGCATGACGTATCAGTTCCTTGTGACGAATCACAAGTTCCTTGAGCATCTGTATGCGACGACGTACGTCATAATAGGCATTGATTTGCTGACTTAACAGCAAATTGTGACCAACAAGATCAAGGTTGGCTTTCTGTAACACCTCCACTTTTTGCTCTAATTCTGCAATTTTCGATTCATATTCTTTTTGGTTCATCGTAAAATATTTTTAGAGGTTCTCGACTGCAAAGATAAAAAAAAACCACGAAACTTATTACTGTTTCGCAAAAAATTCGCAAATAAATCGTATCTTTGCAGCAGAATATGGAAACATTGAAGGAGAAAACGGCGAAGGGGCTCTTCTGGGGCGGTATGAACAATGGCGTGCAGCAATTGCTCGGTCTGGCCTTTGGTATTATCCTTGGTCGTTTGCTTGATCCTTCAGACTATGGTATGACGGCGATGCTGGCCATCTTCTCTGTCATCGCCAATGAACTGCAGTCGAGTGGTTTCAAGACGGGACTCATTAACATGAAGACTCCCACCCACAACGATTACAACGCCGTATTCTGGTTTAATATCATAGCAGGTGCCGTAATCTATCTGATTCTCTTCTTCTGTGCGCCAT
>JAEEGG010012893.1_pt1 | contig 17947 bp, 13 predicted proteins | sample 9134161 | NCBI WGS metagenome assembly JAEEGG01 (sample SAMN16246543, study PRJNA631951) | gut metagenome | biome: gut microbiome; feature: rumen; material: CR-attached | host: Bos | place: Iran: Karaj | collected 2018-10 | reverse complement strand
AAAACATGCATCAGTCACAGGCTCATCATCATTACACTTGAATATTTGAACCGCAGCCTTGCCCGAAGAAAAGTCTTGGTAACTATAGTACTGAGCAGGAACACGTTGGTTCCCAAGTGTGTCAATATATCCAAACTTATATGTTATTGAGTCTTGATATGGTGCAAGTCCTTCGCTAAAAGAAAGCCTGGTCGTCAATTCTTGTAGTAGAGATGAATTGACATTCTTATCGTCGCCAACCCTAAAACGACGAATTAAATTGGGTTCTATCACAAACTCGTTTTCTATATTGATATAACCATACTTCATATTCAGGAAACGTTCTTTTGTCACTTCTTTTGCATAGCCTAACCCTAATTTGTTAAGAGTACTATCTGAACGATAATCATAGAACGTATCAACAACTGCTGCCGCCAAGTGATTTAAGAAGTTGGAAACACATCTGTATTGAGGAACAACGACCTTATTACCTAATGAATCTACAAATCCATATAAACCATTCTCTTTAATGGGATAAAGATCCATGTCACGATACTTGTAGTTCTGACAGGAAAAGAAAGACAAGGCAAGAAATACGAATAGTGACAAACGAAATATTCTTCTCATATACGTTTTAGTTTTAATATTACCATGCATAAGCTATGTTACTCATGAATAGTTGTCCACTTGAAAGTCTTGACAAGATTGAACAGATTATTGAATAGAACAGAATCCTTATCGTGGAAAGACACTGTCATCAAAGCCGCTTCTGTTCTGTTCATAAGAAAGAATATGTGACAAGAGACAGGCCCATCGCCTGTATGTCCTTTCCTTCTATAATATGCATCGTAGGCATAGAAGAATTTGTGATCATATATATGGTGCGAATCATAGAATGGCCCATTTAACAACTCTCCATCAGGGACAGTATAGTCCAATATCTTCTTGCCACCGCTCAATGCTCTTTTGACAACAGGAGATAGAACCTTCTCTTGGTCAGAGTAGCTGATATATTCGTCTGCCTTATTGAAATCGCCAACGCCATGATAGTAATAATCAATACCAACTCTTCCATAGTAATATTCACTGGCCTTGGTACTATCCCTATACATAAAAATGACACTAGAGCAACCTTCATTCATTGGATAAGATTCTGTCTGTCGCATATATGGAGGCAATTGTATCTGAAATGCACTATCGAACAGACAATGAGTTTTCCAATCATTAGGTGCATGGAAATCCTTGTAATCGACATGAATAAAGGTGTTACCATACAGTTCAACATCACTTATAGGCTTGTTGTCCCAACAACCTACCATCGTTATAAAGAATAGAAAGAGTAGAATCCTGACAAAAAGTTTCATATATGAGGGATTATTATCGTTTAGCATAAGTTGTACCAGTACATATATCAATAAGAGAACGTTTTGTAAAGAACACGGGCAAATCCAACAAGAGGAAGAAAACAAAAATAACAACATAGTTGCTTAGTCCCATTAGGAAATGGAAGAGGAAATAAACACCAGACATTAACACGCCTCCACATATAGCCCTTAACAGTGCTTTGCCACAACCTATTTTGTCATCGGCACTATCTAACAACACTCCACCTAACATTCGTTTCCCTAACGATGCAGACAAGATGCTCTCAAAAAGGAGATAGTATAAAAGATTGAGAATGATAAACGAGAAGGTGATGCTCATGTCAAGTTCCATCGTAGAACCTATATGGGGTGGTTCATTCGCTAATCTCTCCCTATCTTGGTAGTATTGACTAACTCCATCAGTATAAGTCCCATAGCGATTCATTGCTGCTCTGTCTATGTATTCGTAATTATTGGGGGATGAGTTCATCAATCCCATATAAGTACCAAGTCTGCCAGCTGCGCCATATGGACTGATAGCGATTGAACCAATAACGAAAACGACAAGAATAAGAACCTTATCTATGAAAGTACCAACAAATCTTCGGATTAATGACATTTTCTTAACCTCTTCCATCGCTACAGGTTGTTCCTCTTGGGTTTCAAAATTTTGAACAGTAGGTATTGATGGAGTGACAGCATATTCTTCTTTAGATTCACTTGTTTTGACTAACTCTGCCATTGGTTCTCCAATAGTCTGGACCACATCGGGTTCTATTACGATTGTTTCCTCTTTTACAATAGGCTGAGTATAGGCATTGATGTTGGCATTATATTCTTTTATACTTCTGGCATTATTTATTTTCCATTGGCTATATCGCGCCTTTATTTTTTTTAGCAATGGCGATAGGTATGGGTAACATTTATACAATCCAAAAAATGATACTGGGATTAGAACAATATAGAAGAAAAGTTCAGAGAAGTCATACACATCAACATTCTCCAACAGGGAGCAATTATAACTTTTCCCTTGAAATATATCACTCAATGATTTGTCAAAAGGATAAAATCCATCGCTCATGTCATAATCTCTCCTGTCTCCATAAACATAGCGATGGCCTTTAGGTGACGAAAACAAAAACAATCCAATATGGATTAAACACCATGCAATATTAGAATAAGATAATTTCTTATGATTAGCAAAAAATTCACTTAATCGAGAATCTTTTTTTAAGGCATTCTCTTTTTGTTTCGCTCCACAATTAGGGCAGAAATTGGAATCACTTGGAAGTTCCTTACCACAATACCTACAATACATAAATCTGATTATTTATATTGTTGTTCCTTTATTTTTTCCATTACTTCGTTGAACTTGATAACCTCATCAGCAGTGAAACTGATAGTCAGCTCGTTTTTCCCATTAGAGCCCATAAAATGATAATTGATGCCTATAGGAACATTTGACGCAACACGATGAAATGTCAAACCAGTGGTTAAATCCGCCAATGTCACAGCTTGGTCTACTTTAGCCCATTGTCTTATTTTTGTTGCTTCATCAAAATCTTTGAGGCTTTCATCTACTTCGATTTCGATATTAACCACTTCGTCAGTGCATGATATATCTTTCATGATATAGCCAGCCTCCATCTCTCTTGGTAATATGTTCTTGGCAGAAGCGACATTCATCTTCAGCTCATCCAATCGTGTCATTTCGTGAGAAAGTGCATCTGCTATTTCGTCTGGAGTAAAGATTGTTTTTACAATAACATTTCCTGTGCTCTTACTTTTTACCACATGCTCAAATGTCACGCGGTAATCAACCATTTTCTGGTAATCTTCTCGTTCTTTCCCACATGAAGAAGACAAAGATGCTACCATATTGGGTCTCATGTTACTATAAAACAACTTCACTTTCTCAATAGGAATCAAAGACTCATCCACAATCTGTATTATTCTATATACAGAGTCCACATATTCAACACTCATTTTCATTCCCATTGGTCCCTTTTTGTCACCATTAGATACTTGTGCGTTGTAATACTCGGCTTTTTCGACTAATTCAGGGCATCTCGTATCTGTTACTTTTGTTCTTCCACCATTACAGGAACTTATTAATACCAAGGTTGCTAAAACGATTAAAGACAATTTATTGTTCTTTGTCATATTGGGTGAATTTAGGCGGTTTTTAATCTATAACTACGTTGCTGTCACTAAGTGCTTCACGAATATCCTTCCTGTCAGAATCAGAAAGTCCTGGGAATGTCTCAAAGTCCTCGGTTTTGACATGAAACAGTTCGCCTACAGTTTGCCCCTTGATAAATACAGGTCTAATTCTATCTTCAAAATCTATACCCAGCCTGTCATTCTTTACAGAAAAACTAACTTTGTCCATACGCTATGCGTTTTAGTGCCAAACTGACTCCCAGAGAATGGCGTTTTCAAAAAAGAGGTTAGACTATACATGAAAGAAGCGTGGGAATCTACCTGTTACTCGTCCCACGCATAGAGGCTCTGGCATCGCCCAGTTGTCGAAACGAGCAACGCCGAAGCCCACGCCGATATGTATATAAACGACTATGATTGCTTCGTAGCCAATGATGGCAGTCGGCAATACGGTGTCGGATATTACACATCCATGGACGTCATTGTTGCTTTGAAGTTTGACAACTGTTTGTGGAACTGCCAGATTCCTATGCGTCAAGCACAAAGCGTCAAGTAACGCCTTTCCTATATATAGGTTCCCGTCCCGCAGCCTCCACCCTTGGGCTTTGGCATTGCCTGCTTCCCGACGGTTGCAAGCCAGCAAAACTGGAGCGGTTACGAAAACGTTGCAAAGATATGAAAAATAATCGAATCTTGATACTAATTATAAAGAAAAAACAGAAAAGTTTAGTTCCACAAGCCTTGTGAAGCCATTTTTAGGCTCAAAATTACAATCTTATTCCTCGTTTCTTTTTCTTCTTTTGTTGCAAGCGATGACGGAATGCTTCATCCTCTGAGTCATAGACAGGGTTGGTTACATCCAAAAATCCCAATGGGCTTCCGATGGCAAGGAAGTGCCCTTGTGGCTACAGAAACTGTCAAAGCAGTATAACCACCTGATGCAGGTAAAACAAGACGGGCCAGAATTTGATGACGGAATAGAGCATGACTATGATTGGTTCTCCACGGTATTCAGGTATGATGTGATGGCCACTCTTCAGATGTTACGCAATGATGGCAAGTATACCGACATCATACTGAATGACTACAGCAAATATATTAAAACATAAAGAGGAAATAGCAATGGAGTCAGCGTCCTTCATATCTTTGGTTGGGAGTGAAGATGATGTCCTCTACATCTTCACTGGAGACATCGTCTTTTTTCAAAATATTACACTTTTTCTTCTACCACATTGATATACAGGTTATTACATCGAGTGTAGGTTCTTTAAAATCTTACACTACCTACACACAGGTAAAACAAGTTGTTTTACTTCCATTAGAAGCCTCCTTTACGATCGTTAAAGGCACGTTATTGGCAGTAAAACAACTTGTTTTACTTTTCCAGCTTCTGTCTCTTTTATCGTATATGCGGCACTGCTGTTCATACATATTACTTATAAATAATGCAGATAGATGCGATAATTCAAAAATAATATGTATATTTGCAGCGTCGTAGATAAAAGTCATAAGTATGAAAAGGTTTCTATTGTTGGCATTACTGGCGATTGGAACGATTGCGCGAGCCCAGAATAATTATGAAATCACAGTTGAGAGCAGACAGCCCTCAGGAATCATTGACGAGATGCTCTATGGACAACTCTTTGAGCACATCTATTTCAGTGCCAACAATGGTGTATGGCAGGAACTTATACAAGAACGCTCCTTCGAGCCGGAGCAATATCCGGGCATCCATCCGCGTGATGGCTATTTCGACGGATGGTTCATGGATGACGACATGGTGCTGCATTCACCTACCCGTTACGAGCAGCCGCTCAAGATTGACAGCATAGACACCTGTGACTTTGACCTGACCATGGACGTGAACTGGCGTTCATATAAATTGGCGCGACGCGCTTGGAGCGGAGGGCTGATGGACATCCGTTTCGCTTTCCGCAACAAGGCTGACGGAGCGGCCTATTACCTGCGCATCCACGACCCCTACTATGAGAGCCGTCCCTTCAACCCCGGACAGACTCAGGCTCAGATGGAAGCAGCGAAGGAGGCAGAAGCACGCGCAAGGCTCCAACAGAGCACCACAGCCGATTTCTCGATCTGCACCATGGAAGAGCGCGAGATGCCTGGCTTCGGAGGACGCACCCGTCGCATGAACACACTGGTACCACTGATATCAGCCCCAGCCACAAAAGAGCAAATCAACGAAAATCAGCAGTGGCACAAACTGCGTGTGGAGAGCCGTAACAACAAGGTGACTGTGTTCTGGGACGGCAAGGAGGTGCTGAACTACGACGGTCTGGAGATGGCCAACCGTAATTTCCTGACATTCTGGGTCAACTATACCGAAGCAACTTACCGCAACATCAAACTGACGGCAACCGACGGCAAGACACTCTTTGAGGGCATTCCAGGCGACGTGCAGATTCCGGCTGTGGCCCAGCAATGGACTGCCTTCGGCGATGGCGGCAAATATCGACTGGTCAAGGACGATGCCGTAAACATGCGTTATTCTCAGGAGATTACAGCCAAGACTGAGGCCGGTATTTACCAAGGACCGCAAAACATCATCTCTGGCGAAAAGTATGTGGGTTCCATCTATGCCAAGGCTGCGAGTAAGCGAGAGCAGAGGCAAGTTAGCTTGGGCTCTGCCGAGCGTGAGCAGGCTCGACCGAAGGTCAAGGGTAAAGGTGAACTCCTTGTAGGACTGCGCAACGCGAACGGTCAGTTCGTGGCTCGGAAATCATTGGGCGAAGTAGGCAAGGAGTGGAAGAAATATACGTTCACGCTCGAACCACAGACTAGCTGCGACGGTGATTTCGCCATTGTGGTGAAGGGCGGTACGGTGCAGGTGGACATGGCGACCATGACCACTCAGACTGGTATTGACCTAGGGGGATTCCGTCCCGACATCCTGCAAGCTGTCAAGGAACTACACCCCACTTGTCTGCGTTGGCCTGGCGGTGGTTATGTGGCACAGTACGACTGGAAGTGGGGCATCGGTCCACAGGAGAAACGTGAGCGCTGGGCACACTGGATGTGGATGGATTATGACCAGAACTGCTTCGGCACGGATGAATTCATACGCTTCTGTCGTGAGGTCAATTCCGAGCCTGTCATCGTGGTGAGCGTCAAGTTCGAACGTCCTGCCGATGAATATGACAACATCCTTCAGGATGCGCTCCACTGGCTGCGCTACTGCAATGCCCCCGCCACTGACGAATGGGGTGCGAAGCGCGCTGCCAACGGACATCCGGAACCTTACAATGTGAAATACTGGGAGATAGACAATGAGATGTGGGAGATGGGCATCGACCGCTATGAGAAGTGCGTGCGTGACTTCAGTACCGAGATGCGCAAGATAGACCCGTCGATCAAGATCATTGCCTGTGGCGGATTCCGGGAAGATGAGCAGTTCATCCAGCGCAGCGGCCAGTATTTTGACTACCTGAGCCTGCATCACTATGAGCAGCAGGGCGGATATGCTACCGGTCCCGTACGCCTGGGACAGCAGTATGACCGCTATGCAAAGATGATTGCCGATGGTCCTAATCCGAATATCAAACTGTTCATCTCGGAGTGGAACCTGAACAGCATCGACTGGCGAACAGGTCTGTTTGCTGGCGGATTCCTCAATATGTGCGAGGCTCGTGACGTGGTGGCGATGGGCGCTGCAGCACTGTTCATACGCCGTACCGATGCTCCTGACTGGAACAACGCTTTCATCAATTTCGATTACAAGGATCTGTTCAAGGCGCCTAATTGTCAGGTGACCGAGCTCTGGTACGACCATTTCTCGAAGTACCGTCTAGCCTTCAGCGGTGAAACAGGCAATCTGAGTGTGAGTACCACCATGTCGGAGAATGGTTCCGGCGTGATTGTAAAGGTAGTGAACCCTACTGACGAGCCTACCACCTTACGTATCAAAGGCGACTGGACAGGCGTGAAGGATGCTGCCTTTGAGTATTACGCTCCAGGTTCGTTGACTGTGGCTAACAGCATGGATAATAAGCATGCTGTCGCCCTCCAGAAAACCACCCCAAAGACCGATGGCAACGATGTCGTTCTCTCCATCCCCGCCCTCTCCGCCGGCGTGCTGACAATCAACAAGCTGCTGACTATTGAATAATGTGATTATACTCCACCAACCTATTGAAATCATAAGTATGAAGAAACCATCTTGGCTTGAGAAAGAAAAGCTCTATAGCATCATGTTCGAGTCGGAGCACCCGGCTGGACGTATCTTTGACCTCACGCTGATAACAGCCATTTCGCTGAGTATCATCATCTCGTTTATCGAGACCATTCCCTCGTTGGCACATACCTTTAAACTGGTACTGGAGATACTGGAATATCTGTTGACCTTCTTCTTTACGGTCGAGTACATTGCCCGTGTCTACTGCTCGCCCCGACCTCGCGACTATGTGCTGAGCTTTTTCGGCGTCATTGACTTGTTGTCTACATTGCCGCCTTATCTCTCTTTCTTCCTGCCCAATGCGCGATATATGATTCTATTGCGTTCGTTCCGATTCATCCGCATCTTCCGCATTTTCAAGCTGTTCAGCTTCATCAACGAGGGATACATGCTGATGCGCTCAATCCAGAAGAGTCTCACCAAGATCGCCGTCTACTTTATGTTTGTGCTGATACTGGACATTTGCCTTGGTACACTCATGTTTATGGTTGAGAACAATCAGCCCAACACACAATTTACCGATTTGGCCACATCGGTCTATTGGGCCATTGTTACGATGACCACGGTAGGGTATGGCGACATCACGCCAGTCACCCCCATTGGACGATTGCTTTCGGCATTTGTCATGCTGCTGGGTTATACCATCATTGCCGTACCCACAGGCATCGTCACCGCCAACATTATTGACGAGACGAAAGAAAAGCCGAAAGACGGACACTGTCCTCGCTGTGATGCCATGGTGCGCGACAATGACCGTTATTGCTCACACTGCGGAGAAAAGCTATAGCAACGGCCTCAATACTCGAATGACGAGCCGCCAAGGAACTCGCGGAGGAGAGATGTCGGCGGAATCTGAGTCTCGGGTATGGGTTTGATATAGCGCAGGAACTTCAGCAGACGATAGGCCTCGGCATGTTCAGGACAGTTCTCCGGCACTTGTTCCAGCAACGGTTCTGCCTGACTCTTGATGACGGCCAGCTCAAAGAGCATAGCCGTATTGAACATGGCGTCGGCATTCTCCTGGAAGGGGAATATCCACTTGTTCTCACCAGCACGGACGGACGGCCAGCGACGGATGGTCTCACGGGCCGTGACGGCACGGTACTTATGGTCGCGGATGATACGGCGCAGCAGACGGTTGTCGGTGGTGGGGATATAATTGTGATTGTCGAGCAGGACGGTGGTCAGTGCCGAGGCATAGACACGGAAGATCTGCTCATCAGGAATCTGTGAGGTCAGTTCAGGGTTCAGGGCGTGGATGCCTTCGACCACCAGGATCTCGTTCTCATCCAACTTCAACCGCTTCCCACTTCTCTGACTGGTGCCTGTGGGGAAGTCGTAACGTGGCAACTCCACCTCCTCACCACGGAAGAGAGCGGTGAGCTGTTCGTTCAACAGAGGAAGGTTCAGGGCGTGGAGATTCTCAAAGTCGTAATCACCCTTCTCATCGAGTGGTGTCTTGTCACGATCAAGGAAATAATCATCAAGCGAAATGTCCACAGGCTTGATGCCATTCACGGCCAGCTGCACACTGAGCCGCTTGCAGGTGGTAGTCTTGCCCGACGATGAGGGACCTGCTATCAGCACGAGTTTCACTCCCTTGCGGCGTGCAACTTCGTCAGCAATCTTGGCAATCTTCTTTTCCTGCAAGGCCTCGCTGATCATGATGAGCTGTGGGGAGTAGCCCTTGCCGATGACTTCGTTCAGGTCGCCGATTGTACGCAGTCCGAGGATGTCCTGCCACTGGTGGTGCTCCTTGAAGATACCGAACATCTTGTCCTGATGGGTCATTTCTCCCAACTCGTCAGGATGCTCACGGGAAGGCAGGCGCAACAGCAGACCGTCGTAATATTTCTCCACGCCAAAGAGATAGAGCTGTGAGGTGTTCGTCAGCAGCGAGCCGTAGTAGTAGTCCACGTAGCCATCAATGTCATAATAGGTGGTAAAGAGACGACCTGTCGACTTCAGCAGTTTCACCTTCGAACGGTTGTGCAGACTGTCGAAGAGTTGGATGGCCTCCTCGGTTGTGGTCTCGTGACGATGGATGGGCAGAGCAGCATCAACAATCTCCTTCATCCTACGACGGATGGCTCCGGCATCGTCGAGAGTGACAGGCCTTCCTATGTTGAGATTCACATAATATCCATTAGAAACGGGAATGTCGATGGCCACTTTACAAGGGTCGAAGAGATCGTGGGCTGCTTTACAGAGCACAAAGAAAAGACTACGGGTGTAGGCTCTATTACCGCTCGACGAGGTAATGTCGAGGAATTCCACCTCTTTTTGCTTGTAGGCACGGAAGTGCATCCCTTCCACTTTATTATTTACGTGAGCCGAGATGGGCCCGTATTTCATCTCTAAGCCTGATGCCTGATAGACCTCCTCGAGTGTGGAGCCGAGGGGTACTTCAACGGTCTGCCCGTTATTCTTGATATGAATCCGTACTGTCTGTTCCATAAGCAATAGTATGTTTTAGATAAATTTTTCTGCAAAGATAACAAAATTTTTATTATTCACTATTTACTTTTCACTTTTTTTTGTATCTTTGTAGCCGAATTCGAATCAAAAGACGTCTTATATGCTCGTACTATTCAAGCTTCTTGGCTCACTCGCCCTGCTGATGTTCGGTATGAAGTCAATGAGTGAGGCCTTGCAGAAGATGGCGGGACCGCAGTTGCGACACGTCCTTGGGGCCATGACCACCAACCGTTTTACGGGAATGCTGACAGGTATGCTGGTAACAGCATCAGTACAATCATCTACAGCCACGACGGTGATGACCGTATCGTTCGTCAACGCCGGGTTACTGACACTGGCGCAGGCCATCTCCGTCATCATGGGCGCCAACATCGGTACCACGCTGACAGCATGGATTATGTCGGCAGGTATGTCGTTCGATATCACCAGTGCCGTCTATCCAGCCTTCTTCATCGGCATCATTCTCATCTATCTGAAGAAATACCGCTATATCGGCGACTTCCTCTTTGGTCTGTCATTCCTGCTCTTAGGACTGGGAACGCTCCGAATGACAGGCACGGAGATGAACCTCGGCGAGAACCAGGCATTGCTCGACTTCTTTGCCTCGTTCGATCCCACCTCGTTCCTCACCACGCTTATCTTCCTCCTCTTGGGTGGCATCATGACCTTCTGCGTGCAGTCGTCGGCAGCCGTGATGGCCATCACGATGATCCTCTGCTCCAGTGGTGCGCTACCCATCTATCAGGGTATCGCACTGGTGATGGGTGAGAACATCGGAACGACGGTCACCTCTAACCTCGCAGCCCTCTCGGCCAACACCCAGGCTCGCCGGGCAGCCCTCTCCCACATGTTCTTCAATTTCTTCGGCGTTGTCTGGATCCTGTTCGTATTTCGTCCTTTCATCGATGCCGTCTGCGGACTCGTGGGCTATGACGTCACAATGGTCAAGGGAACGGTCGAGTCCAGCGTGTTCCTCGCCAATGCCGCCAAGCTGAGCTTCGTGCTGGCAGCCTTCCACACTTGCTTCAACGTGGCCAACACCTTCATCCTTATCTGGTTCATCCCGCAGATTGAGCGACTCGTCTGCTGGGCCATCAAGCCGAAGAACGTTGACGAGGAAGACGAGTTCCGTCTGCACTTCATTACCGCTGGCTTCATGAAGACGCCCGAGCTCTCCGTGCTCGAAGCCCAGAAGGAGATTCGTTCTTTCTCAGAGCGCATGCAGCGCATGTTCGGGATGGTGCAGGATCTGCTCAACCTCTCCAGCAGCACCTCCAACAAGAAAGACTCGAAGGAGGGCGAATTCAACAAGCTCTACTCCCGCATCGAGAAGTACGAGAGCATCAGCGACAATATGGAACTGGAGATTGCCAAATACCTCGAGAACGTCAGCGACGCCCACCTCTCCGATGACACGAAGGGTAAGATTCGCGCCATGTTGCGTGAGGTGAGTGAGCTGGAGTCCATCGGCGATGCCTGCTACAACATGGCCCGCACCATCTCCCGCAAATACAACGGCAAGCAGGATCACTTCAACGAGAAGCAGTACAGCCATCTGCACCAGATGATGGGCCTTACTGACAACTCCCTGACTGAGATGAACAAACTAATGGGTGGCCGCAAGGAGTCGTACGACGTGAACCGCACCTTCAATATCGAGCACGAGATCAACAACTTCCGCAACCAGTTGAAGGCGCAGAACATCACCGACATCAACAACCACGAATACACCTACGCCGTTGGCACCATTTATATGGACCTCATCAATGAGTGCGAAAAGCTGGGCGACTATGTGGTTAACGTCGTCGAGGCCCGAATGGGAATCAGATAAAGGTAAAAAAGTAAAAAGGTAAAAAGGTAAAAAAGTTCCCGAATCATTTGGCGGTTCGGGAACTTTTGTATACCTTTGCAGCCGATTTCAAGGGGTGTCCGCTGTTGCGGGCTGAGATGATACCCTCTAACCTGATCCGGATCATACCGGCGTAGGGATGGAACACAGGATTTATCGACAGTAGAATTCCCCCTTTACATTATTTATTAATTAAAGGTACAACTAAGTATGAAAAGATTATTTTTAGTGATGACAGCGCTGGTGGGCGCTATGAGTGTACACGGACAGGGTAATAAGGCGGCGCTGTATGACTCCACCCAGGTGGAGGCGCTGCAAGAGGTGGTCATCAAGGGTGTGAGGGCCCAGAAGAACGCCCCTTACGCCATCGCGAACATCAAGAAGCAACAACTCAACGAGTTCTCGACAACAGGCAAAGAGCTGCCGATGCTCTTCTCACAGACACCTGGTGTGATGGCTTGGAGTGAGAACGGCCTCGGCACAGGAACCACCTATATGCGAATCCGCGGAGCCGGCGACTCCCGCATCAACGTCACCCTCGACGGCGTGCCCCTCAACTCACCAGAAGACCAATGTGTGTTCTGGGCGAACATGAACTCCTACGGTTCGCTGTTGGGCTCCGTCCAGATCCAGCGCGGCGTGGGTTCCTCGACGAATGGCGATGGTGCTTTCGGAGGAGCAATCGCCCTCTCATCAGCCACACCCCAGCAGACATTAGGGGGAGAGATCTCAAGTTCTTATGGTTCCTACAATACTTATAATATAGGAGGGAAGTTCTCGACAGGTCTGTTGTGGAACCACTGGATCCTCGATGGTGCCTACCACGAGACGCATACCGACGGCTTTATTCATGGCACCAGCGGACGCTCTGGCTCTTACTATGGGGGTCTCAGCTATTATGCTAAGGACTTTTCCTTCCGTTACAAGAACATCGGCAACTTCGAGAAGACGGGCCAAGCCTGGAATGGTGTGACAGCAGGCACCAACGACCTGAGTATTATGGACGGCACCTACGGTGAGAGAACTGGCATCAAGACCTATGCCGACATGTGGGACAAGGGCATCGGCAAGTACAACTCATTGTATGAGGAGCTAATCATCACGCCTCTGGAACAGAAGACAGTAGGTAATCCTTATGCCTACTCCACCCAGCGCTACAAGATGGCCGACGGCAGCTACTGGGACAAGACCACCGATAACTTCTGGCAGAACCACAACATCCTCTCCGCTTCTTGGACCATCAACGACCGCTGGTCCACATCCGCCTCACTGCACTATACCTATGGCTACGGTTACTACGAGGAGTTCCGCCCTAACAACAAACTCTCGAAGTTTGGTCTGAGCATGAAGGACGCAGACGGCAACAATATCAAGAAGACAGACTTCGTCCGCAAGAAAGGTCTCACGCAGCACACCTACGGCCTCGTGTGGAACGCCAACTACAAGAACGAGCTGTGGGACATCATCGGCGGCCTCTCGCTGCAGAACTTCGACGGCAACCACTTCGGCTACCTCACTTATGCAGCTCATCCTGACGTCGCCAAACAGTATCTTTCCAACGGCGACTACCAGTATTATGACTCCGACGCCCATAAGCTCGACGGCAACGTCTTCCTGAAAGCTGCCTACCATATCAATGAGCTATGGGATGTGTTTGCCGACGTCCAGTATCGTCACGTGAACTACAAGACCGACGGCATCAACGACAAATTCTACGATGACGAGAGCGGCTACTACAACCAGCGCCTCGACATCGACGAGCACTACGACTTCCTCAATCCCAAGGCAGGCTTCTCCTGGCACCTCAACGGCCATCGTGTCTACGGTTCGCTGGCGATGAGCCACCGTGAGCCAGAGCGCAACAACTTCACTGATAACGGTTCCTACCCTGCCCCCAAGGCCGAACAGCTGATGGACTACGAGTTGGGTTACACCTTCGACGGCGACATCTTCCGATTCGGCGCGAACCTCTACTATATGGACTACAAGGACCAGTTTGTGCAGACGGGTGCCGTGAGTGACATCGGCGAGAACCTGACCACGAATATCAAGGACTCCTACCGTCTTGGTATCGAGCTGCAGGCCGCCGTCGACCCTACCCCCTGGCTCACCATCGAGGGTAACGCCGCCCTGAGCAAAAACAAGATCAAGGACTTCGACGAGGTGGTGGAAGACTGGGACAACGGCTCGCAGACCATCCACTACGACAACTCCACCCTCGCCTTCAGCCCCTCTACCATCCTCAACGGCTTCATCAACCTGCACTATCAGGGCTGGCAGGCCGTATGGCACACGAACTTCGTCTCCCGCCAGTACCTCGACAACACGGAGAACTGCGACCGTTCCCTCCCCAGCTACTCCACCTCAGACCTCTCCCTCAGCTACACCCTCAAGAGCACAAAGATCTTCAAGGAAGCTATTTTCGGCTTGAACTTCTCGAACCTCTTCAACAAGCACTACGCCGCCAGCGGCTGGGTATACTCCGCCATTTACGCCAGCGGCGGCCACACCAACGACAACCGCTATTATCAGATTGGTTTCATCCCCATGTCCGGCTTCACAATGCAAGGAAATGTTACAATAAAGTTTTAATTCGTTGTCAAAAAAATATCTGTATGATTGAATTCTTGTCTTCTTATTGGTTGGACTTTTTCACGACGGTGTTGGGGCTGATATATATCTGGCTTGAATACCGTGCCCATATCGCCCTCTGGTTTGTCGGCATCATCATGCCAGCCTTGGATATCGTGTTATACTGGCAGCACGGACTCTACGGCGATGCCGGAATGGCCTGCTACTACACGTTGGCTGGCCTCTACGGTTTCTACGTGTGGAAGTTCAAGAAGACCAGGAAGCTCAAACAGTCTCTGCCCATCATCCACATGCCCAGAAAGAAATACTTGCCTGCCGCGCTGTGCTTCTTCCTGGCCTGGGGCGCCACCTATTATATATTAATCACCTGGACGAACTCCACCGTCCCCGTGCTCGACTCCTTCACCAACGCCCTCTCGTTCATCGGCCTATGGGCGCTGGCCCGCAAATACCTCGAGCAATGGTTTTTCTGGATTGTGGTGGACATCGTGTGCTGTGGACTCTACGTCCATAAGGGCATTCCCTTCAAGGCCGCTCTCTATGGTCTCTACGTCCTCATCGCCATTGCCGGCTACTACAAGTGGAAGTCGCAGACCAAAATCACCAAGTACGAACGCGCTAAATCCTAAGACGGCGAACCAACCAAGAGAATAATCTTTACAAATTAGCTTTCAAAACTCGCGTGTTAGTAAAAAAAACCTGCAACGGGCTTCAAATACGCGAGTTTTGGATCGTTTTATAATCACCTGACGGCGAGATGGTTATGTTTTTGACGCACGGATTTGGGTCTCAAAAGAGGCTAATTTTGGCTCCAAAAAGCCAATTTCACCGCAAAACTGTCGGAACTTTACCCAGACTAAAGTCGGAGTTTACCCTAACTAAAGTCCGACTTTAGTCTAAGGAAAGTCCAGGAAGAGCCAATGCTGACCCAAAACGAGCCGATTTGGGGCTTTTATTTTTCCAGAACGAGAATTTCCAGGAGCACTATTTTAGGCAAGTTTTCTTGACAAAAGCATTCATACAATGAGTACTGAAGCCTCAGATACGTCCCACGTATTTAGCTAAACTTTGTTAAACGCTCACCGCTTCACGCAGTCTTTTTGTACATTTGCAATCATATAAGTAAAAACTCAATTGTTTAAGGCTTATGAAAAGGTATATATTGATGCTGACGTTGTCAGTTTGTGTTGCAGCCGCACAGGCAGCAACACCCAAACGCCCCATGCTGGAGCAAGGTAAAACGTGGACTTACATCTACCACAAAGTTAATGATAATCCCTATGAGGACATACCGATGTGTGAGGTGTACTATCGTCTGGATGGCGACACCATCATCGATGGACGCCAATATATGAAGATGTACAGGTCTGACTGGGAAAACGATCAGAAAAAATACATTGGTGCTTACCGAGAGGATGAGGAGGGTAGAGTGTATGCAGCTGATTACAATGGTAAGAAAGACTACAAGATCTTTGATCTCAACATGGACTTTGACTACCAACTACATCCTGACACCGCAATCGTAGAGACCATCAAGGTGAATGGCATGCCTTTCAATCGCCATCGTTATTATAATATCTATCCTGACGGCGACCTCTATAACATGGCATCTGCCGTAGAAGGTGTAGGATATCGAGGGTATGGACTTGTAAATTTCATCTATGGACCTCAACCAGATTGCATCTGCGACTACGAATCTTTTGCTTCCGTTTACAGCAACGACTTTACTTTTTACGCCTCTGACTTCGATGCACCCAAGGAGATCGAACTCGCTGAGGGGGAGCAGGAACTGATTGACAGTAACAACGATTTTGCGTTTAACCTCTTTCGTAAGGCGCGAGGCGAAAAGAGCAAGATTCTTTCGCCCCTGAGCATCACCTTTGCCTTGGGTATGCTTAACAATAGTGCTGAGGGCCAGACGCTGCAGGAGATCAATCAGACGCTCGGCTTCGGCGAGGCTGGGGCTGATGCCATCAATGCCTTCTGTCAGAAGATGCTGAAGGAGTCTAACACGCTCGACGAGAAGACCAAGGCCCTGATTGCCAACACCATCTTCGTGAACGAAGGCTGCGGCTATCGTCTGCAGGAGGGTTTCGTCGATAAGGTGAACACCTATTACGACGCCCAGCCCCAGAATCGCGACTTTTATGACGGTGAGACGATGGACGTCATCAACCAATGGGCCAGCGACCACACGATGGGCATGATACCTACGGTGCTTGACTCTCTGACATTCGACCCCACAGCTGTCAGTTATCTCCTCAACGCCCTCTATTTCAAAGGCATCTGGAGCAGTCCCTTCAGAAAGGAAAATACGCAAGACGAGCCCTTTGGCGGAGGCGAAGAGGTGCCGATGATGCACCAGGAGAAATCAGTCAGATATGCAGAGAACGACCTCTATCAGGCCATCCGCCTGCCTTACGGCAATGGTGCCTACAGGATGGACATCTTCCTGCCTCGTGAGGACAAGACCGTCGGCGAGGTGCTTGAAACCCTTAACGGCAGCAACTGGCAGCCGAAGTACCAATATACGGTTTTGGATCTGAAACTGCCTCGCTTTGAGACAAGTACCCAACAGGGACTAGTAGACGTGATGTCAGAATTAGGAATGCCTAAAGCTTTCACCCTTTTTGCCGAGTTCCCCTATTTCTGCAATTACCCATGTTATATCAGCAATATGTTCCAAGTGACTAAGATCAAACTCGACGAAGAGGGTACAGAGGCAGCTGCCGTCACCGTAATAGGAGAGACAGCATCTGGTATACCGCCTCAGCCTGTACCTTTCCACGCAAACCGTCCGTTCCTCTATGTCATCAGCGAACAGTCCACAGGCGCCATCTTCTTCATCGGCCAATATACGGGCAGTGTGACGGCTGACATCAGAAGCGGCATCATCGGCACGAAGGCAGAACCCAGGACAGACGCTAACAACCTGATTTATAACCTCTCAGGTCAGCGGCTGAGTCAGGAACCTGCCCGAGGCCTCTATATCAAGAACGGTAAGGTAATGATCAAATAAGAGTGGAATTTGGACACATGTTTGATATGTCGGAGTGGCAAAAAAGTCACTCCGACATCCGTTTTTAATTTCTTTAACCTAAAAAGGATTGTGCGCGTGCAAAAAATTGCTAATTCCCACTTGACATTTCGTATTTTCTTCGTACCTTTGCACCGCATTTTTGAAAATCGTAACAACTTAAATATTAAAACAGTTAGTAATATGGCAAAGTTAGATTTGACACAGTATGGCATCACCGGTTCAACCGTGATTGCTCACAATCCGTCGTATGAGTACCTCTTCGAAGAGGAGACAAAGGCAGGCCTCGAGGGTTT
>JAEEGG010012892.1_pt1 | contig 17948 bp, 18 predicted proteins | sample 9134161 | NCBI WGS metagenome assembly JAEEGG01 (sample SAMN16246543, study PRJNA631951) | gut metagenome | biome: gut microbiome; feature: rumen; material: CR-attached | host: Bos | place: Iran: Karaj | collected 2018-10 | reverse complement strand
CTACACAACTGTCTGCGAATTGTGGCTGCAGTACGGATGATATTCACATCCTGCTGCATCTTTTCAGTATTGCGCCCTACCACAACAAGTCTTAACTGAGGGTCTGCTAACGATACCAGATAGTCCAGCAGATAGCATCCCACACTTCCCAAGCCAAAGATGGCAATGGTTATCTTCTCACCTCCGTCTAATTTCTTCTTTAGGAGGTTCAACTTCTCGTTTAACGTCTTCATTTGCTTAATGCTTTGATTGCCTCACGGTAGTCTGCCACGGTATTGCAGTTGAACCAGAGGTTGATTTTTACTATGTCTAATTGTGTACTCTTATATGCGCCAAAGTACTTTTGGATAATCTCCAGATTGGTTCCTTGCTCCTGTTCTGGAGTCAAGAATTGGCAAATCTCCTTTACTCTACTCGGATTCATAAACTTCCACATTTGGCCGGAATTATATATAGCCGTGAAAGGCTCATGAATCTCTAAACAAGAGTGGCTGGTATCGTAAATGTAATGAGGATAGTTGTTTGCATCAAAGTAAAGCGCAACGGCCTTATTGGAAAGAATAGGCTCATTATTCACAGAAATGACATCCTTCTTGGAATTTATAATCTTCTCTACGCTCTCCGTATCAAAGAATAAATCTCCCTCAATAAAGGTAATCTCGTCAGCCTTTTCCGAAACCACTTCAATTCCCTTGAGCAAACTATATCCGGAACCATAATCATGATAGTGATCATTATAAACAAGTTTCATTTTATGGTTCACATCCTTCATCTCATTGCGGATGTACTTTTCCAAGTCTTCATACTTGTAACCACCCACCACAACAATTTCGTCCACCAAATCAAAGGCTTTATGAACTTGCAGACTAATCAATGAATTTGCAGGAGTGTCTTCATAATAGAGACACTTCAAAACATCCTCTTTTGTATCCTTATTGAAGCGGCTGGACATACCGGCCACTGTGATAATGAGACTCTTCATTACTTTTCTATTGATGCAACACACATATCCAGACCCTTATCAAGAGTGATGATAGGTGCCCAGTCTGTACGGGTACGAATCTTCTCAGTATTCAGAATTCTACGCTCGGGGTCAGAACTACGATAGCCATTGAAGATAATCTCTGGCTTGGGGAGTCCCATCTTCTCTGCAATCTTGTAGGTCAGGTCAATGATGGTGATTTCCTCATCGGTGGCAACATTATATACGGTACCATCCAATGCCTTGTCTGAATTAATCAATGCCATTACCGAACGACAGCTGTCAATATTGTGCAGGAAAGCACGACGGTTCTTCTTGGAATTCTCCAACAAGGTTACAGAACCCTTCTCCAAAAGTTCATTGATGATGTGGGGAATAATATGCTTTGCAAAACGCTCGTGCTTGCTATACACGTTAGCAAAACGGATAGAGCAGCCCTTAATCTTGCCCTTATCCACAGCATCCTTCATAAAGAATTCTGTCATCAGTTTGCCACAAGCATAACTGGTACGCTGGCTGTGTTCTGCGGTTGACATCATCAGGTAGTCACTTTCACGAACGCCACCGTTCTCGTTCCATGACTGCATGGAATAAACCTCACTGGTTGAGCAGTTGATGTAGGTGTCAGCTTTAACACGGATGGCCTGCTCCAAGAACGACTTCATGGAAATCACATTGGTCTCCCAAGTGTGCTCCACCTCGTAGAAGTGTTCTGTATGTACTACAGCAGCACAATTGATATAAACCGTACGGTCGTAAGCACCCTTCTCTCGCAGAACCTGATCCTTGATGGCCTTCATATGGTCAGCATTATTGATGTCGTATTCATAGAACACGAATCCTGGGTTGTCAAGATACTCTTTTACGGTATCTATTGAACTTGCAAAGAAGTCGTCAAAACCAATGATACGGCTGTCCTTCTCGGCCTCTAATATTTGTCTCACGAGCTCGCTACCGGTCATTCCGGACGCGCCACTTAATACATATAGACTTTTCATATTCCTAATGTTAATCTATCTCTATAAAATTTATCTACACTATCACTGAACAGTTTCTGCTCTTTTTTCACATCATACCAAACACAACGATGTTCGTAATTGCCGCTCTCAACGTCCAATATGCCATACTGGGCGTATGGATTGTGGTTACGGGGTTGTCCTACAGAACCAGGATTGATGAAGATAGCACGTTTCTTGTTACGGTAAGCCGCATTATCAGAAGCAAAGAAATGCTCTACATAATGAGGCACGTGCGAGTGTCCGCTAATTACATAATCGTATTCTGCAAAACGCTCATCATTCATCTTATCAATACCAAACTTACCCCAGTAGGGGTCATCCAGATTGCCATGCATAAACAGGATAGATTTCCCATCTATCAGGCACTTCTGGTAACCACTATGCACCATCTCCTTATCAAGGTAATCGTGGGACTCAGGAGTAAGAATAGAATTGGTATATTTCAATACTGCCCTACCTCTGTCTGTGGCAAAACGCTCCAAACTTCCACCAAAGATGGAGTACTCGTGGTTTCCCCATAAGTTCACCAGCAAAGGCTTATCCAATTCTTTGACCATCTCAATAATCTCATTGGGGCGTGGGCCATAATTGACCAAGTCTCCAATGATGGCATAAGCATCGACTTTGCCAACAGTAGAGATATCATCAAGAACAGTCTTGAATGCTGTTACGTTGGCATGGATGTCTGAAAGAATAACAATCCTCATTTATTCAAGAAATGCATCAAAGCTTCTTTGTTCTGAATAGGAGTGGTAGTAGGTCTACCCAAATCCTTGCGATTTCCCTTCTTAACCTTTACTTCCAAGAATACGGGACCCTCACCAAGATTAGAAAGCTGCTTCTTCAAATCTTCCTTATTATCAACTGAGAGTACTTGCTTATATCCAACGGCCTTTGCAACAGCTGGCAAATCTATCTTCAAACCTACAGTTGGCTGACCGCCAACAGAATCATGAGCACCATTGTTGAACACCACATGAACATAGTTCTTTGGAGCCTTGTTAGCAACAATAGCCATACTGCCCATGTGCATGATGCTGGCGCCATCACCATCAAAGCACCAAACCTTTCGGTCCTGCTTTGCCAAGGCAATGCCAAGAGCAATCTGAGAGGCATGCCCCATTGAGCCTACTGTCAGGAAGTCACGCTCATGCCCTTCATTCATCGCTGTGCGATACTCAAAGAGTTCACGAGAAATCATACCTGTAGTCGAAACAATGGCATCCTTCTCACCAAGTGCTGCAGCAACAGTCTGGATAGCCTCTTCACGACTCATGGTAAGGTCATTCTTCTCTACATTCTGAAGGGTATAGGCATCAAAAGTATCTTTCTCAATAACTATAGCATAGCATTGTTTGGTAGCCTGCATAAAGACTACCGCTTTCTTGATTTGGGCTTCAGCTTTATCCTCTTCTTTGCTCAGAACGGTATAGTCAATGCCCATCACATTGAGCAGACCAGTAGTAACCTTACCTTGCTTGACATGCTGTGGTTCATCGTGTACTCCAGGTTTTCCACGCCAGCCAATCACCAATAGAACAGGGATGTTATAGACATCTGGATCTGTCAGAGAAGCGAGAGGGTTAATGATATTACCCTCACCAGAATTCTGCATATATACTACAGGAATCTGGCTGGTTGCCAGATAATGGCCTGCAGCCAAACCCATTGCGCCACCTTCATTAGCTGCAATGATATTGTGTGCAGCATCTGCATGATCGGTGATATAGGCACAAAGATTCTTCAGCAAAGAATCGGGCACGCCAGCATAGAAGTCAATGCCATAACTGGCTAATGTATCATAAAAGAATTGTGGTCTGATCATAGCTTACTTCTTTTTAGTACCAGGAATCAAGTTCAAAATCTGCTTGATAGGCATGCAGTATTCATCTGAAGCCTCCAAGCAACGGGTGGTCTCCAAGATACGTTCTGCACACTTCACCATAGCGGGATAAGCTGAACGCAACATGTGATTAGCATAAATCACAATGTTGATACCCCAACTTGCCAATTCTTCTTCAGTAAACTGTGCGTAAGTGGTAGGTACAGCCACAATAGGCGTATGGTTATCTACCTCACGGAAACGCTGGCAGAACTCCTTAATATCCATACCATCCTTGTTCTTGGAATGAATCATGATACCATCTGCACCAGCAGCAACGTATGCGTGACAACGCTCCAGTGCGTCATCCACAGGCTTGCCGGCAATGAGGCTCTCACAACGGGAAATAATCATAAAGTCACGGGTTACCTGTGCCTCTTTACCAGCACGAATCTTAGCACAGAATCCCTCTATGGTATCCTGCGTCTGTACGGCATCAGTTCCAAACAAAGAATTCTGTTTCAGGCCCACTTTATCCTCAATGATAACAGCCGAAACACCAAGACGCTCCAGTGTACGTACTGTGAACACAAAGTGCTCAGTCTTTCCACCGGTATCACCATCATAGATAACAGGCTTAGTGGTGACTTCCAGAGAGTCATTCAGGTCGTGCAGACGGGTGGTCAAGTCAACGGCCTCAATATCTGGTTTACCCTTGCTGGTAGAGTCGGTCAAAGAACTTGCCCACATACCGTCAAACTCACGAACCTCATTGCCCACTTCAACCTTAGTGTGCTCAATAATAAGACCTGTGAGTCCACAGTGGCTCTCCATGATACGGACAATGGGTTTTGCCGTAATCAAACGACGGAGGCTCTTCAAACGAGCCTGGGGGGTGGTTCCAAGGGATTCCAATTCCTCAGCAAGACCGCTTGAAGTGATTCCTTTGGTATAAGGGATTTCAATCACCTTGCCACCTAGTGATTCCATCACCTTAAACACCTCATCACGGATGTACTTGTCTGGTCCGTACTGCCAATCATCACCATGGATGATGTATTCTGGTTTGTACTTCACCAAATTAGGTACATAGCTCCAATCATCCTGAGGGACAATGGAATTAACGCCCTTGATGCTTTCTATCACTTGTTTCCTCTGCTCATAAGTAAGATATGGTAGCCTCTTATGCGTCGCGATAGCCTTGTCTGTATAAAGTCCAATCATAACATCACCATATTTAGTGGCTTCATTGATGATGTTTATTAGTCCTGGGTGCATGATGTCGCCTATCATGCCGAGGTATACTATTTTTGCCATAAAATGAATTTTGATTATTTGATATTACATTTTATAAAGAATTCAACACACTAGCAATAATTGATTTGTTATCAACGCCATCATATAATTGCTTTGCTCCTACTGAATACGAATGATAATCATCTTCTATTCTCTGAAGTGCTGTCTTAATAGTAACCAAACGATCTTCGTCAACCAAACAACCAGCATGGAAGTCTTCAATCACTCTTAAACCTGGAATATCATTACCAATCATAGGCTTTCCAAAAGCGCCATATTCATAAATCTTGTTCGGGGCGCAGTATGAGTTATTTAGGCTACGTGGATCGTATGTGATAAGACAAATATGGGACAAAGCAGTAATCCCCAAATACTGAGGAGCGGGGATACGCTTAATGTAAATTAGTGTGTTATCTATCTGCTTGTACTTTTCTACCATCCCATATTCGTTTCCTAACAAAACAATTTGATAGTCGCCTAATTCTTTTGCGGCTCTGATATATGGTGACAAATCACGATAAGAAACTATCTGTCCTTGAAAAAGAAGAACCTTACTGTTCTTTATTTTCTCAATAACAGCGATATCTACATATTCTGATAGATCATATGCTGTATCCGTATCAATAAAATACGGCTTGTTAGGGATAACAACCGGTCGCTTCTTCATATCATACCAGCATTGATAAAGAACAGCGCGATTATACTCATTTACAAACACCACCTCTGCGTTATTGATTATCTTTGAGAAAATTCTTTTGTAGTTGTTATTTTTCTCATGCAATTCCTGTATTTGGAGAACATATCTATAATTCTTGATTGTATCGCCCAAACAGTATATTGTATTGCCACCAATAAGCCATACCAACGTACCTTGCTTGTCTTTAACTACTTGATCAAGATATTCGAAGGCCTTTTTTTTGAAGTTGAGGTACTCCAGAATTTTGCTGAACCTATTCCTACGTGTTTTATCGGGAATGACATAGTACTTAATAATACGCTCGTCAAGTTCCTTTCTCCAATACTCGTTTATATCCACACTAACAATAGAGACTTCGTGTCCTAAATCTGAAAGCGTCAAGAGGGTGCTTAAAACAGGAGGCCTATTTTGTAGTATCTCTTTATTGATTATTACTATTTTCATCCTAATAATACTCTTATTTGATAATAGCAACTCTGTTTACATTTTTGGCAGCCAGCAATATTCCTACAAGCAGAAAAAACATCTGCTCACTCCAGTAACTACCCGAAAACATGAGACGAACAAAAGCAATAGAACTCAAGGTTATGACAGCCATTCTATACTGCTTATTATCACACTTCATGATAGACTTTACCAAGGAAAAGGTCAGCATCAATGACACTATGCCACCTATCATGTAACCGAAGTTGGTCAGAATCTCCAAATATAGGTTATGAGGATAGATTGGTTTGAAATAAACGATCTCAGTAAGCGCTCGGTCACCCATCACCCCATATCCAAAAGGAGCCGCCTTGATATTGTCAATGAAAAAGAGGAACAATGATTTACGTACTTCATCATTGAAAATACCACCACCTTCAATTGTATCAGCAATATGGGAGGAATAGCCAAATGTCTCAGCCAATGAGAAGATAGCATTCATAATGGGGCCGGATAAAACAATAAACAAAAACAACAGGATAATGAAAATTGTATTGCCAGCACCATTTCGTTTGTTCGTTACCCACCATACGCCCCAGAAGAAAACAATAGCCACAAGACCGCCTCGTGAACCTACTGTCAGGATGATAATCGTGCCAACCAACGACAACAGAAAATCCAATTTCTTCCTATCGCGAATGTACAGATAATAGACTGCTATCAGACCCACAATTATTTCCTTTGCCGCAGTCATATAGTCTTTGTCCCAAATGTCGGCTGCAGGATTCACTAATATGATAATCTGCACCAAGAGCGCTAGGATTAATTTCACTCTAGCTATAGGAAGAAAATACTCCAGGAAGATTCCTTGCTTGACAAAGTAATAACCCAACCACATGAATGGTAAACAATGTATAAAAGTTTGCACCCATTCATCTCGCATATATGTAAGATTTTTCGGGAAAAGTAAAATGGTCATGCCCCATAATAGGGCTATTACCAAAGTGGAGACAATAATAACCCTGGGTATTTTATTTAACAAATCTACCAGCCCAAGAACAAACAATCCAATAGCGATAGCCGAAATCACAGGCACGGCTGCATCCAACGAAAGAACAGAGAACAGATTGGAAACAGGCCCTCTTAAAAGAAGACCAGTTAATGCTAACTTGACTCGGGTATCTGAACTATAAAAACTTTTCTTCATACAAAATCACCTCAGTTCTGAATATAGATTATACCGTATTCTCAAATTGGCAATATGTGTCTCTATCCTCCATAAGGATTCTGCTATCCTTTTAGCCAGACCATTACCTTTTAGATAATTCATTGCAACAAATCTTTGTAATACGTTCATTTCAAACAAGGGGTATCTTGCCTTGTAATCGGTTCCATTCTGCCGCCAAAAACGGCATAAACAGCGATTGTAATTCTGCTTTATCATATTGGGAACAGCGTAATGATAATATTCACAATAAAACACACGCATCTCATACATCGACATCTGAAAATGAGCTTTTGTGGAAGATGTGTGAGACAGAGAACCTTCATTGATTCTGTAGACCCCAAAACATTCATTTATATAGTGAAAAGGGCCTTTCTGCGACAAACGAATCCATCGGGGGGTATCGCCCATCATAAACGACGCTTTCGGTGGCTCTTCATCAAACTCATTCCTATAGAGCACTGAAAGCGTTTGTAAGCGGCATTTGCCCATAATCAACCAATAAAACAACCGTTTGGGGGTGCGAGGTAATTTGTTATGGTTTTTCTCAAACACAGCCCCCTGTCGTCCTCCAAAAGAACCGGTTGACTGGTACAGATTAATTACATCGCAAAAACAAAGAGACAGGTCTGGATTCTTCTCCATTATTTCCACTTCTTTTTGCAGTTTTTGAGGGGCAATCCAATAATCATCACCTTCACAGATAGCATGATACTTGGTATTATCTAACCACTCTGAAACATATTGTTCCTTGTTTTTCCTTAAACTATAATGATTGTATTTTAACAAGACAACGACAAAGAAACAGTTTTTGTTTTCCTTATGCTGAGCAAAGATTCTTATAAAATCCTCTGTTTCTTCTTCTCGCATTACACTTTTATCGTCCAGACTGAAATTCTTCACAAGATATTGCCTTATCACATCAGGTTCTCCATCTGTGGAAGCATCGTCAAATATGGCACAAACAAAAGGAAAATTTGTTTCCTGCATCGTAAAACCGTTCATGGTATCCTTAATATATGGCGCATGATTATAGGTCTTACAACTGAGATATACCATCCAATCATATTTTTCTTGTTCGTTCATCTCTTAACTTTTTTGTAATAAGGTTCAACCATTCTTCTTAATTCGATAAATTCTTCCATCTCAGTCTTTGGGCATACACATAATAATATCGCATAGCCAAGAATAATTTGTATTGGTAATATTATCCATTATGAGACATATAGTAAAGCCCCCATTGATAAGCGTCGTGCAGACAGCCGTAAAGATAGCGATGATGCCTATCAGTCCATAATCATCTGGTGTAAGCAATCGCGCCAACAAGATGCTAACTAAAAAGGTGACCCCAAACTGAGCGAAATTGTCAATACCGCTCCAGATAGTTCCTTTTACAGTTTTCTCTTTTAAACTTTGTTCTGCCATTTAAAATATATTATGATATACGAAAAAACATCACATCTTCTCGTATTATTCTTTATATTTTTTCGCCAACTGATAACCGAGAAACATATCTACATCCTCTTTCTCTGTTATCTTGATATTGGAATGGCTACCTTTTGAGAAATAAAGGGGAATACCCAGTTCCGTCATGAAAACTGGGGTGTGAGCCTCATCAACAGTTTCAAACATATTCTTCTCCTCTACTTGTTTGTATATTTCGGTAATTACCTTATATAAGAAACTTTGAGGCGCAGAAAGGGTCATGAATGAATCTCTGTTAATGGCCTTTTTTGCACAATCGCCATCGTTTGAGCCATAAAGAAGATAAGAATAGCTTGCCGTAATGGCATTACCTTTCTCCTCACATACACGTATGTTATCCGTAATCATCTCTTCTGAGAGAAAAGGTGATGCGGCCCAATGAATCATTACCACATCATTGGGCTTAGCTATGCCTTTAAGACCGGTAACACCATTCATGATAGAACGTTCATACTCTGAGCCTCCTTTTACTATCTTCATAACTTTGGTAAAACCATACTTATCTATAATACCTTGCAAATGCTCTTGGAAGCCATCTACGCATACCAATTCAATACCATCTATCTCCGGATGGTTTTGGAAATGCTCCATGGTGTAAGCAATGATGGGTTTACCAAGCACCTCAACAAACTGCTTGGGTACTTTTGCTCCCAGTCGGCTACCTACTCCTCCTGCTATTATAATAACGTAATTCATTTTCTTCGTTTTTTACTTTTCGTTTTCTGCTTGAATTTGGCGAGCTTTCAGCAGATCATCTACACAGTCAACCTCAGTCCACTTATAATCTTTAATATCTTTGTAGTACAGCTCGAAATTCTTCTGGAAGATCATCTGAACCAAAGCATCCTCATAAAAGAGATCGTACATTTCCTCGTTAACCATCTGGTCAATTTGTTCCTGAAGGAAGCGAGCTGTAACAGCATCCAGTTTAACAATACTTGCGTAATTACCAGTATACTCCTTGAGGTTTTTACTCATCACACAGACCAAATCGCCCTGAACCTGCACGTTGTACTTGTTGGCATCATTATGAGTGCTATCTAGTAGTACAGTAGGATAATCCGTATACTGGCAAACAATATTCTGCATTAACTTATCACTTGCCACAATGTCGCCATTAATGATTGTAACATTCTCACGTTGCAAGTAATCTTTTGCAAACCAAAGCGACCCCATAGAACTGGTGACAGAGTAGTACGGATTATGTACAAACTTTACATTATCATCTTCCAGTTCTTTCTGGATTTGCTTATACATGTAACCTACAACAACTATGATTTCAGCTCCTGCGTCGTATTTTCTAATCTTACGCACCAAACGCTGCAAAATGGTGGTTTTGTCATCCAGTTTATACAGCGACTTTGGGTGATTCAATGTAAGGGGCTGCAATTTAACGCCCTTACCTGCTGATAATATAATGTATGTATTCATTTTTTCTTCTTATTTGTTTATAATATCACCAGTATATCCTTCAAACGAATCAACATCTACGCCTTGTTCCTTATACATTCCTAGCGCCATCGCACTATATTCCGTAGCATAGGTGTACCAACGAGTTTTATGAGGCTCGGGGTCTTGACCTTTAGACTCCTTCAACATACTCCAATGCATGTAGAACCAGCCAGAAATAGCAATATATGCATAGAAGTGTCTTTTCTGAACAGGTGTAGGCTTTCTTCTATAATACGTAAAAAGAATTCTATCCACCTCCTCTATAGTATGAATGCCACCAGCAATATAAGAGCCAAGATCAAAACCAGGATCTCCATACCCGCCATATTCCCAGTCAGACAAGTATATCTCATCTTTGTTAATTAAAAAATTTACATCACGGGCGTCACCGTGTGTATAACATTGGCGAATCCCATCTGTTTGAGCCAAACGGTAAAGTTTGTATATGTTGTTCCTGAGATTTTCAAAATTCTCGAAATGTCCGTAAGCTTCAGGGGCAGTCTTAGACTTAATAGATTCTGCTTTCTTTATCACATCAAAATTCCATCTGACACGACAAGGAGCCTCGTGCAGTTTTCTCATAAGCATTACGCCACGAACCATGTCATTCAGATTATGGTAATCATAATCATAATGCTCAATATAGCGGGCAATCTTCCACCCTGTCTCAACATCCATAGCTATAACTGTTGTATCAATACCAACATCTTCCACGACCTTCTGCATGATAGTTTCTCGACCTCTTTCTACCAATATTTCTGAGCCAAGACCAGGATGGCGATAAATGTACTTTCCTCCATTGTAACGGAAAGAAAGCACAATATTGGTCATACCAGCCTGTACTGGTACAAGCTCTTCAATATCCTCTTCTTTACAAAAAAATACTTTCGTAATATTTTTTAGGACTAACCGGCGGATATCGTCTGTAAAAACGCCTCCTGTTGTTTGAATATTATCCATATGTTTACCTTATAATAATGATCTAAATTTTTACTTTCCCTAAAATCGAGCTTTCATTACGCTTTTATTTTAAGGCAGCCTCTCTTAGCCCCTTCAGCGTTTCTTTATATGGAATGTCAGGATTGAAAACAGCATTAGCATGCCAAAGCCCTCGCTTTTCTATTGGAGGGTACTGCATAAAGTCACCATAGGTTGTTTCAAGAATTCTATTACAATTCCGAGGTATTTTTATTTTATGCCCATAAAAATCACAATCTATTGTATCAAGGACGTCTGCCCAACGATAAATTAGTTTTTGGGCTCGATAGGCGGTTACCGTAGACGCTATACAATATTCTGTTTCTTTGTCGTTATATTGGGTAGCTATTGAGTTTAATTCTTTCAATACGTCATGTCCATCACGCATTGGGTATTGTTCCATCCTTGCTATATCGTTTACCGAAGGGAATAGAAGTGATCTTCTCATATTGGTGCTTTGCTGAAGATTCAGGTAGTTGATACGTTCCCAATTAATATCGGCTTCATCAGGGACACAATTATCAAGAGGGAAAATATCAAGACTTATTCCTTGATTATATTCTTCATATATAAAGGGAACACTAATTCCGCTTGTGTTACTATTGCGAATTTTGGCAAATGAAAAATAATAACCTTTATCCTCGCCTGGATATTGAAGGAAATAAGGCTGGGTAAACTCATCACGGTATAATTGCCATAACTTCTCATAATCTTCACGGGGCATACAAACGTCCAAATCGTCATCCCACGGAATAAAGCCTTTATGACGTATGACTCCTAGCAATGCGCCATAAGCTGTAAAATACCTCAACCCGTGTTTATTGCATATTTTATCAAAAAAAACAAGCATATCTAGTGATATTGCCCAAATTTTCTTTCGTTCTTCTGTCACAAGAAAGTCGCATATTACCTCCTCTTTGAAGAAAGATTCTGGCAAAATGCCGTCATTAATTATTCTTTCACATTCTGTCATAGTTTTCCTATATACTTTTTACCATATATACTGTTTTTTCATGAGCCATTGAATCATCAACAAAACCTTGTCTTAAATATGAATTCTTCGCTGTTACGTTGTCATTATCCACTTCCAATTTAACTTTTATGAAACCTTTCTGTTTCACATACGTTTCCATCATTTGAAACATCTTGGCAAATAATCCCTGATGTCGATATTTTGGCGATACATACACATGAGGAATATACGCAAATTCTGCACCTTGAACATTGGCATAAAAGGCAATCATACCTATTAAATCACCTCCATCATCCCTACAAGTGGAACATTCGGCATTATTCGACCATTTCTCAGCGAGCATTTTGAGTCTTTCCTCATCTTTTAAATCAGGGAAGTAATCCTCTGCCTGTAAACGCAGAAAAGCGCGAAGTTCCTCAAGACCTAGTCGTTCAATCTGGAATGTCATCTCTATTTCACCTTTATAGTGACATACTTATCCATATTTTCGATGATGTCGTTCATCTGCTCTACACTATCGTACTTCAACAGTAGTTCACCTACGCAGTCCTGTGCATCACGATACTTGTGAACAGGATCACCTTCCTTAATATCAGTAACGAAATCGACAAAATTGTTTTTCTTGAACTCTTCGTCGTATTCAATACCTGCATACTTTCCTGTTTCATTGGCATGTGCCATATAGTTAGACCAGAAGCCCTTCACAGGAGCCATCTTCAAGTCAGAACAGTCTTCACCGAGGGCTGCTTTGATAACATATGGAACCATATCAACACCTGTCGCCAAAGCAGTTATCTGAGGAATAAGGCTTCCGCCACTGCGAGCACCAAGTTCCAAAATGTAAACCTTTCCATCAGTACCATAGATAGCTTCTACATTATAGGCGGTTGATTTCATACCCAATGAGGTTATCAGTCGCTGCAAGTCTGCTTCCAAGGTATCAATTACCTCTTTGGGCATTACTGTTGGCCAGCACTCACCAAGTGGGGCAAAATCCTTGTCAACCTTTGTGCTATAGAATTCGTTGCCTAAACAATGGAATACCAGTTTGCCATCAACCGAAAAAGCATCACCGGAAATCTGAGGACCATTCTTTACGATAAAGTCTTCTATCAGGATAATCTTATCGCGTGAATAAGACAATGCATCTTCAACAAATGCCTTTAATTGTGACTTGTCGGTCATCTTATTAATACCCTTGCTACCAGACGAATCCACAGGCTTCACCATAACAGGCAGACGGAAGTTATCAATGTCAGCCTCAGCCTCTTCAAAGGTCTTATAACTCTTTGCTTTGGGAACATTAAACCCATGCTCTGTAAGATACTGGCGGAAAAGATGCTTTTTGCTCAGAATCTCTACTGACTTATAAGGGCTGGTTGGTAAACCAAGTTTCTCACTGACATATGCAGCCGTTGGAGCTGCAGGATCTGAGGCGTAGGCCACAACTCCATCCACCTTCAGCTCTTTAGCCAAAGCTAATACAGCTTCTTTATCGGTTGTGCTGACATTATGATATTCATGGGCATACTGATGACCTGGATTATCAGGCAGATAATCACAGGTAATAACATAGTACCCCATATCCCTTGCAGCTTTGATGGCATAAGTCTGGTAAATGCTGCCACCAAGCATTAATACTCTTTTTTTCATTTCAAATCAAAATTTACCTAATATCCAACGTAGATATCTTAAATTAAGAAGTTTACTACAGAGCAAACATCCTAACGATGTAAACACATACAAAATTAGTAATGAGGTAATCGTGTGGTGCGTCCCCATTGCGTTTAGTTGATCTCTGAAAATCTGATAATAAGAGAACATAAATTGGAAATGCAAGCAATAAATCACAAGTGAATGTTTTCCAAATTCCTCCAGGTATAAATTCTTGTCGATTATTTTGGACAATTCTATCATCATAAGACTTCCACATACAGACATGAACAAATGGGGGATTATGTCAATAATAGGAACATAAGGGTCGGATGTTATACTGGGAACTTTTTTCGATAAAAGTAGATAACTAACATAAAAACCGAAAAAGATGAGCGTATTTATCTTGAATCCCCAACTTTTTATGTTGTTTTTTGAAATTTCATAGCCAATTCCAATGTATAGCAAATACATAAGAGCATGTTGATAAAAATAAAAATTATAGAATACAACTCCATCCCCTTTAATGTTAAAGAATATCACACCTAATATATGTATCCCAACCAGTAAGATTATTCTCAAACGATAATCTTTTATAGCATGAAGTATTGCATAAAACATTACTTTAGTAGTAAATAATGCTGTTAAGAACCAATTCCAATAACCAAGATTAACTATAGCAGCTTTCGAGCATATTCCATTCCACTCCAAACTAGAGAATGTACCAGTTAAACAATATCTAACTAATATTCTAACGAAAAGCAAAGTAACCGCAGGAATCAGAAGTGCCTTAGCATTGGAAATACAAAATGACTTAAAATCTCGATTATAGTTTGAACACATTCCTGCTATTACAAAGAAAGCAGGCATAAAAAAAGGTATAAAAAATCTGGTTTCTGGAATAAATCCTATAACGGGATTATGAACCCCAGATGCTACAGCAAGGTTACCTGTATGATTATAAATGACCATCAGAATCAGTAATCCCTTTGCAACGTCTATATAATTCAGACGCTGCTTTCTGGAATCTGGGGGGGGCATTATTTTCATATTCAGAGAGTTGAAACAAATTCAGTAATCCGACGTACTCCTTCCTTAATCTTCTCAATGTCAAGCGTAAAAGCTATGCGAATATAGTGATTACAACACTGGCCATAGGTTACACCCGGCACAGCAGCAACATGAGCACCACGAAGCAGAGCATAGCAGAAATCAATGGAATCCATGCCTGTCTTCGAGATGTCAACCATCATATAGAAGGTAGCCTCTGGAGCCTTAACACTAAACTTCTCTATTTTGCTTAGGCCCTCAAAAAGTGCATTTCTGCGCTCAGTGAAGATGTTGACCATATTCTTAGAGTAATCCTCTTCACCACTGAGAGCCTTAATGGCAGCATATTGTGATGGCAGAGGTGCGCAAGCACAGACATTCTCCTGAAGTTTGGTCATGGCTGCAATAATCTCCTCTGGGGCCAAAACATAGCCAATACGATAACCTGTCATACAGAACTCCTTAGAGAGTGAGTTAATCAGGATAGTGCGCTCACGCATACCATCGATAGCCACTATGCTCTTGAAAGGAACATTATCGTAAATCAAGCACTTATAAACCTCATCAGAGATTACCACCAAGTCATACTTCTTAGCTAATTCAGCAATGGCTGCAATCTTATCCTGAGGAATGATACGACCAGAAGGATTTGACGGAGTATTAATCATGATGGCACGAGTCTTTGGCGTGATAGCCTTCTCAATGTCTGCCACATCAAACGTCAAATCCGTTTTCTCAGGATTGTCAACAATTACAGGAACCGCATGACACATACGCACCATCTGGGTGTAGTTGACATAATAAGGAGCTGGAATGATGACTTCTTCGCCAGGATTCAGCATGGAAATGAGAGCCAGATAAAGGCCTTCCATAGCTCCTACTGATACCATGACTTCCGTATCTGGATTATATTTAAAACCTTCTTTCCGCTCATAAAAAGTGCTGATTGTTTTGCGAAGATCCAACAAACCTGCATTCTGTGAATAACGGGTCTTACCTTGCTGAATGGTATCGCATGCAGCATCCTTGATGGCCTGATGTGTCTGAACATCAGGGTCACCCAGGGTAAAATCTATCACATCGTCATATTTCTTAGCCTCATTGAAAAGGCTACGTACCAATGACAGCTTGATGCTGTCTGCAACAATTGATGTTTTAATCATACAATCTATTCGACAAATTCAATAAAACAAATATTCTTTTAACTATTTTCAAATGTTTGAAGTAGAATCGGAATAGCGGGTATGGGAATGGTGTTCTTAAAATCAAATAGGACAATTTGTTGTAAGGCCCTACCACATTACCCCTATTCACACCATTACTATACATGGTCTTCCGCAACCACTTAAGCAAAGTTTTTTTATCTCGCCTACTTGCATCTAATTCCAAACACTTCTTCAGAAGACCATCACACAAGCAGATGTATTCGAGCAAGTATCTAATGCCATAAGGAATCGTTTGCTTTTTGTTGTTAACTTGGAATTTTTTTACAGTATCAAAAACAGAGACAATAATTGAACGGTATATCTGTAAGAAGCTACTGTCATTGTTTTGGTGACAGATGGATGTTGGAATATCGTTGTAATTATATGTAACTTCGTGAATATAACTAACGCTGGAAGCATAAAGAATTACCATAAAGGTAAACAAACGATCCTCATATATCCGATAATTAGTATTACAATAGATTCCATTACTCTTTAGAAAATCCAACCGATATAAGTTGTTCCAAATGCCCAAGTTAAAGTAGCCACAGACATACTTCTCTATATAAGATGCATACGCAAACTTTCCTATTAAGGTATCCTCAGGAAATTGCTTGATAATATATGTATTTCCGTCAAAATCTCTTTTTCTAAATGAGCCACATACAACATCCACATGAGTTTGTTCCATTCTTTGTTTAAACAGAGAAATTGTACCTTGCTCAATACTATCATCACCGTCAACAAAGAAGAGATACTCTCCTTTGGCTTCGTTAATGGCAATATTACGAACCTTACACAAGCCAATATTCGTTTCATTAATAATTAAACGGATGTCACGTTCAGGGTGTTTGTCAATAACGCTGTTGATAACATCCACGCTATGGTCTGTACTGCAATCGTCAATTACAAGAATCTCTATCTCCTGACAATCCTGACAAATGATGGAGCCAAGACAGACTGCTATTCTGTCTTCCAAATTATAACATGGTATGGCTACCGTTATTGTCATTATTCTACCCTATGACACAGTTGAGAATTCGCTCAATATCTTTGTTGGTCAATTCATGATGCATCGGCAAACAAATCACCTCATTGGCAATCTTTGTTGCTACTGGCAGGTTGTCAGGCGTAGCACTTGGCAATCCACGATATGTACTGAACGTACTTATCAATGGATAGAAATAGCGGCGACCTAAAACATTCTGTTCCTTCATCTGGAAATAGAGCTCATCACGGGTCTTGCCATATTCTTTAGCATTGATAAAAATCGGAAAATAGCTGTAATTGTGACGAACACCTGGCATGTCATCAAAGAAACGAATGCCAGGTACATTGCGTAAAGCCTCACGATAGCGTTGAGCTACCTTTTGCCTATTGGCAATAGCATTATCAACCTGTTTCAGGTTCAGCAAGCCGTAAGCACAACGGACCTCGTCCACCTTACTATTGATACCAGGAGCGACGACTTCTGTTTCTCCTGCAAAACCAAAGTTCTTCAGATAGTCAATGCGCTTCTTAGTCTGTTCATCATGCATCACTAAAGCACCACCTTCCAAAGTATTATATACCTTGGTAGCATGGAAACTTAGCGTGCTCATATCACCAGCATTTAGCACGCTCTCGCCATCAACTTCTACACCAAAAGCATGGGCTGCATCATAAATGACCTTCAATCCGTATTTGTC
>JAEEGG010012891.1_pt1 | contig 17948 bp, 13 predicted proteins | sample 9134161 | NCBI WGS metagenome assembly JAEEGG01 (sample SAMN16246543, study PRJNA631951) | gut metagenome | biome: gut microbiome; feature: rumen; material: CR-attached | host: Bos | place: Iran: Karaj | collected 2018-10 | reverse complement strand
CGGCTGCCGCCTCGATGGGTGTGGTGCCGATGGTGTTCGGAGGCTCGGGCCTGTGGTCGCCGATGGGCTGCGTCATCTGCTACGGCGCACTCATCACCATGTTCTTCATCCTCACCATCATGCCGATTGCCTACTGGAAGGTGATGGGAAGTGGAGAAGTGAAAGAAGTTACAGAAGTTAAAGAAGTTAGCGAAGTTACAGAAGCATGAAAAAGATAATATCCCTTATACTATGTTCCCTTTGCTGCGGCACTGTCGCAGCTCAAGGGACCTACACCTTGGACCAGCTGAAGCAGCTGGCCGTAGAGAACAACTACAACCTCCGCTCCGCCCGCAACGCCATCGAGCAGTCGAAGGAGGTGAAGAGCGAGGCATTCACCAAGTATTTCCCACAGGTGTCGGCCCTGGGTTTTGGATTCCAGAACAACAAGCCGATGATCGACTATGACATCGAACTGCCCGACGTGCTTGCTGCCATCGTGCCAGAAGGCCTGATTCCCGCCAACATCAGTCTGATGAAAAAGGGTATCTACGGCTCGGTTTCTGCCATTCAGCCCGTCTTTATGGGTGGTCAGATTATCAATGGCAACAAGCTGGCGAAGGTCGGCGTTGAGGCCAGCGAACTGCAATTAGAGGCCTCGGAGGATCAGGTGGAACTCACCACCGAGCAGTACTACTGGCAGATGGTCTCGCTGAAGGAGAAACAGCAGACGCTGAAGGCCGTGCTCGACATGCTGGAGGCACTGGAGAAAGACGTTAATAATATGGTACGCGTGGGAGCCGTCAACCGCAACGACCTGTTGCAGGTGCAGCTGCGCAAGGGGGAGATAGAGACTGCTCAGTTAGAATTGGAGAACGGTCTCACTACCGTCTCGCAGCTCCTGGCTCAGCACTGTGGGATTAAGAGTGGAGAGTTGAGAGTGGAGAGTGGAGAGATTGCTACCGCTACCGCCGTCCCAGCGCTCCCCGTGGCCCTGCGTCAGGATCATCAGACCGCCCTCGCCGCCACGCCGCAGTATCGTCTTTTGGAGAAGAACGTCGAGAGCCATCGGCTGCAGCATAAGTTGAAGGTTGGCCAGAACATGCCTTCTGTGGGCGTCGGCGCCAGCTACAGCTACAACGACTTCTTTGAAAAGAGTTCCAGTGCGATGGTCTTTGCAGCCGTTCAGGTGCCCATCAGCGGCTGGTGGGGCGGCTCGCACGCCATCAAGCGCCAGAAGCTCGCCCTTCAGGATGCCCAGGAGCAGATGGAGGACAACGGCCAGAAGCTCGTCATCCGCATGAACAATGCGTGGGCGGCCGTCGAGACCAGCCATAAGAAGCTGCTCATTGCCCACGACGCCATCGAGCAGGCCGAGGAGAACCTGCGCCTGAACCGCGACTACTACCGCGTCGGCTCGACCAAGATGAGCGACCTGCTCCTTGCCCAGCAGCAGTACCAACAGGCCCGCGACCGCTACACCGACGCCTTCGCCGACTTCCAGACGAAGCAGCTGGAGTATCGTCAGGCCACGGGGCAGTAAAAATCTGCCACTCAATGATTGAGTACCGTCGCCCGAGGCTCGGAGGCCCGTACTCAACGATTGAGTAGCACGTTCTGAGTGGCGGAGGCCCGTACTCAACGATTGAGTAGCACGTTCTGAGTGGCGGAGGCCCGTACTCAATGACTGAGTGACCATTAACTTATATATAATTTTAATGTATCAAACAATGAAAAAACAGAATTTCTTCGTGCTCCTGGCATCGGTGATGCTGTTAGCCATGAACCTTGCCTCGTGCAAGATGAGTAACAAACCCGCAGCCGAGACTTCACGTATCGGCGAAATCCCCGAGGCCGCACAGTACATCGTCGGCATCGAGAAGTTCAACACCCCAATCGACTACAGCCAGGCTGAGTGCTGGCTCGACGTGCCCGCTGCTATGGTGAAGGACGGCGTGCTCGACGGCACCGCTGCTGCTGACAGCCTGAAGCCCGTCGATGTGTTCTATATCTATCCGACCGTGACCGGTTTCCGCCCCGAGACTGAGGTTTGTGAAATGACCGATACAATGATGATTTCCGGTGCGCAGATGGTTCGCCGCGTCCAGACCGCCGTGTTCGAAGAGAGCTGCAACGTTTTCATGCCCTACTATCGCCAGATCTCCATGCCGAAGCCCGGCTCCGACTGCAGCGCCATCATCGACTACGTCTCACAGTTTGACGCCACCGATGCGCTCGACTATTACCTCAACAACCTGAATCAGGGTCGCCCGTTCATCCTCGCCGGACACTCACAGGGTGCATCGGTGGTGATTGCCCTGCTCGAAAACTACATGACCAAGCACCCCGAGGCTCTCAGTCGCATGATCGCTGCCTATCCCATCGGCTTCGCTGTGACTAAGGACTGGCTCGCCAAGACCGGCTTGAAGTTCGCCGAGGGTGCTACCGACACCGGCGTCATCGTCTCGTGGAACACCGAGGGTCCCGCCAACCTGAAGGAGAATAACATGACGCTGGCCCCCGGCGGCATCAGCATCAACCCGATCAACTGGAAGCGCGACGACACCCCCGCCACAGTCAAGGAGAACCTCGGTTCGCTGACCTACGACGGCAAGCTCGTCACCCCAGGCATCGCCGACGCCCGTGTTGACACTGTCCGCGGCTCCGTCGTCGTCTCCTCCATCGCTGAAAAAGAGCTCTATGCCATCCCCGCCGACGGCGCCGCTATGTTCGGCCCTGAGAGCTACCACCTCCACGACTACGGCTTCTTCTTCAACAACTTCAAGCAGAACGTCGCAGACCGCGTCGCCGCTTTTCTGAATAAGTAGTAACATTTTTCCCTGAAAGTTTTGTGCTTTCAGGGAATTGTTGTATCTTTGCCCCGGTATGAAGAAAAAGAGCAAACTATCCCGCCGTATTACCTGGCATGTGATCGCGATTGTGTCAATCACCAATGTGTTGGTCATTGGTGCTATCTTCATGTTTGTCATGGTCATGGCGCTGGTGGAAAGCGATATGCGCGCACAATACCTGATGGAAGGGATAGAGGGCAGGATAGAGACGATGGTGCAAGTGGTGAAGACGGCCACCTTCAACAACCGTGACGAGGTGGAAGCCCACTTGGAGAGTCCTGAGGCAGTCTTCGATGCCTTGGAGCACGAACTACGGGTGAACAAGCGCCTCGTGGGTTGCTTTGCCGCCTTTGAGCCTGACTACTATCAAGGTCTGGGCCGATGGTTTGAGGCCTACGCCTATTATACCGACAGCACGCATATAGAGCGCAGACAAATAGGCTCGCCAAAGCATGACTACTTCAACGGCGTGTGGTATGCGAAAGGGTTTGCTTTAGAGAAAGACGACGACGGCTACCTGACTGATCCGTACTTCGATGATTCCGTCGGCAGCAGTATGTACTGCAGCTATGTCCTGCCCCTCTTCGACAGCGAGGGTCGCAAGGTGGGCGTCTATGGTGCAGATCTGAACCTTGACTGGATTGATAAGATGGCTCTCGGTGCGGAGAAGAAGATCAAGAAAATAGGATCTATGGAAAGGGACCTGGATAAGCCTCACGCCATCAATACTTTCTTCATCCAGATTCTCGATAGTAAGGGTAAGAAGATTGCCGGCACTGAGACCATCGATGAAGAAACGCTCAAGAAGATACAGCAGAACGACAGTCTCAGTGGTGAAGAAATGGAGATCAATGGCGAGACTTATTATCTCGATTCTAAGCGGATTGCCCAAACCGGCTGGACCTTAGTTGTGGCACAGCACAGGAAAATGGTGTACCTCGATAGCATCGTACTTGGCATCTTCATCCTCTTCTTCATGGCCGTTGGCATGCTCGTCATCTTCTTCTTCATGCGCCGCAGCATCCGCCGTGCCACCAAGCCGCTGGGCTTCTTGTCCGAATCGTCTCAGGAGGTGGCCAAGGGTAATTTCGATACAGTGCTACCGACATTCCAACGCAACGATGAGGTGGCCCAGCTGCGCGACTCGTTCGATACGATGCAGCAGTCGCTGAAGCAGTATGTCGAGGAACTGAAGATATCGACGGCTGCGAAAGCGTCGATACAGAGCGAGCTGAAGGTGGCCCAGAGCATCCAGATGTCGATGCTGCCCAAGACATTCCCCGCCTTCCCCGACCGCAAGGACATCGAACTCTACGCCTCGTTGACGCCCGCCAAGGGTGTCGGCGGCGACCTCTACGACTTCTTTATCCGCGACGAGAAGCTGTTCTTCTGCATCGGCGACGTCTCAGGCAAGGGTGTGCCGGCATCATTAGTGATGGCCGTCACTCGTACGCTGTTCCGCAACATCGCCATGCATACCGAGAAGCCTAGCCACATCGTCGAGACCATGAACGACCGTATCAGCGAGGGCAACGACAATTGTATGTTTGTCACGCTGTTCGTCGGCGTGTTCGACCTGGCCTCGGGTCATCTGCGCTACTGCAACGCCGGTCATGAGGCTCCCTACATCGATAAAGCCCTGCTGCCCTGCGACCACAACCTTCCCGTAGGTGTGATGCCAGACATGAAGTTCTCGGAACAGGAAACCGTGATATCCTCTGGCACCACCATCTTCCTGTATACCGACGGACTGACAGAAGCCGAGAACGCTGCGACCGAACTCTTCGGCAAGCAGCGTCTTGCGAGCGTCATCAACGGCTTCACAGGTTCTTTGGAGGGCAGAGCGGCAGAGTCGGGCGTTCCCCAGGAACTCATTGAAACGATGACCGCCGCCGTACACCAGTATGTCGGCGGAACCGAGCAGAGCGACGACCTCACCATGCTCGCCATCAAGTATACACGATAAAACAATAAGATATGAAGAATTGGTTTGATACTATCCGGATCTATCATCTGCTGATCGACAGATTCAACGGAGGGTGGCAGGTGCCGCCAAAGAGTGAGAACGTTTTCTGTGGCGGTACGCTGCAGGGCGTCATTGACAAGCTGGACTATATTCAGGGCCTCGGCTTCAATGCGGTGATGCTCTCGCCCATCTTCGCCTCGGCCAACTATCACGGCTATCACACGCTGAACTTCGACGAGGTGGACCCGCACATTGGCACGTGGGAGGACTATCAGCGGCTGCTTGATACGGCGCACGCAAAGGAAATGAAGGTCATCTGCGATTTCGTGCCCAACCACTGCTGGTACGAGGCGCCGATGTTCCAGCAGGCGCTGCTCAAGAACGGCGGACAGCACCGCGACTGGTTCTTCTTCGAGGGCGATGACAGCGACGCATTCGTGTCGTTCCTCGGTTTCGGCGATCTGCCGAAGTTCAACCTGACGAATCCAGAGGTGGCTGGCTTCATGATCGACAAGGCTGAGCGCCTCGCCCGCATGGGTGTGGATGCCTTCCGCATCGACCACGCCTTAGGACAGCCGCACGCGTTCCTGCAGCAGTTCCGCGAGGCCATGCAGCGCGTCAGCAGCGACATCGTCGTCTTCGGCGAGGTGTGGGCCTTCGGCATCGGCCCGCAGTTGGCGGGCCAGCTTTACTTCAAAACGCCGGAACGTCTGAATGAGTTCATGGCGCAGGAGACGAAGCCGTTTAGTCAGGACGACTTGCAGGCCGACTACGTGGATACCATCGACGGCGTGCTCGACTTCGCCTATCGCGACATCCTGCTCGACGAGGTTCATGCCGGCCGCGGCATCAAGGGCAACGAGACGCTCCAGCGCAAGGTGGAGGCTCACTTCGCCAAATATCCCGCCGACTTCAAGCTGGTGCTGTTCCTCGACAACCACGACACCGACCGCTTCCTCTTCGACTGCCACGACGACGCGGCGATCCTGCACGAGGCCATCGAGTTTACGAAGTCACTGCAGCGTCCGTTCTCGTTCCTCTACGGCACGGAGCAGCTGATGACAAACAATCCATCCATCTTTAACGCCGAACCATACGCTGATCTACGTGTACGCAACTGCATGGACTGGACGAAAAAGTGAATAGTGAATAGTGAAAAGTGAGAAGTGAATAAGACGATGAACACAGAAACTTATATATTAGGAGCAGAACTGGACTCTTTCAACTCCGACGAAGTGCAGAGTGGCATTTTGGCCATTCTTGAGAAAGGCTGTAGTGTGCTGCTCGACATGTCGGCCTGCAACTATATTTCCAGTACCGGCCTTCGCGTGCTGCTCTATACCAAGAAAGTGGCGGCCTCTAAGGGACTGAAAGTCTGTCTGAAAGGTGTGAACCCCGAGGTACAAGACGTCATGACTGTCACAGGTTTCGATACATTCTTTGATTATGCGTAGAGTCGATACCTTCCCCACCCACGAGTACCAGGGACTGAAGCTGCGCACGGGGCGGCCCTATCCCTTCGGCGCGACCATCTATGGCAACGCCGTCAACTTCTCCGTCTATTCGCGCTACGCCACCAGTTGCACGCTGGTGCTCTTCCACAACCACGAGGAGCAGCCGTTTATCGAAATTCCCTTCTTCAAGGAATTCCGCTTGGGCAATGTGTTCTCGATGATGGTGTTCGATCTGGATTACGAGAACATCGAATACGGCTACCGCATGGACGGCCCCTTCTGCCCGGAGGAAGGACATCGCTTCGACAAGACGAAAATACTGCTCGACCCCTACGCGAAGCTCATCGTCGGTCGCGACGTGTGGGGCAAGCAGCCCAATTGGGACAGCCTCTACCAGTACCGTGCCCGTGTGGTGTTCGACGACTTCGACTGGGAGAACGATGTGCCGATGGAAACGCCCGTCAACGATCTCATCGTCTACGAGATGCACGTGCGCAACTTCACGTGCGGTGCTGCCTCCGGCGTCAGGCATCGCGGCACGTTCGCCGGCATCGTCGAGAAGATTCCATACCTGAAGGAGCTCGGCGTGAACTGCGTTGAGCTGATGCCCATCCATGAGTTCGACGAGTTCGAGAACTCCAGACCCTCGCCCGTCGACGGCCATCCGCTCTACAACCTGTGGGGCTACAGCAACGTGGGATTCTTTGCGCCTAAGGCCGCCTATGCCTCGTCGGGCAGGTTCAGCATGCAGGTGGATGAGCTGAAGAATATGGTGAAGCAGCTGCACAAGAACGGCATTGAGGTGATACTCGACGTGGTCTTCAACCACACCGCCGAGGGCGACCAGCGAGGACCGTATATCTCCTATCGCGGCATCGACAACAAGACGTATTACATGCTCACGCCCGACGGCTATTACTTCAACTTCAGCGGCTGTGGCAACACCCTGAACTGTAATAATCCCAATGTGCGCGACATGATTGTGGAGAGCCTGCGCTACTGGGTCACCGACTATCATATCGACGGCTTCCGCTTCGATCTTGCCGCCATCCTCGGGCGCGACCAGAACGGCTATCCCATGTCGAACCCGCCGCTGCTCGAATCATTAGCGCACGACCCGATACTCGGCAAGACAAAGCTCATCGCCGAGGCGTGGGATGCGGGCGGACTCTATCAGGTGGGCTCGTTCCCGTCGTGGGGACGCTGGGCCGAGTGGAACGGAAAGTTCCGCGACAGCATCCGCCGCTTCATCAAGAGTGACCCCGAAGTGCTCGCCGACGTCAAGGAGCGCATTATCGGTTCGCCCGACCTCTACGCCTCGCAGGGGCGCGGCATCAAGGCCAGCGTCAATTTCATCACGGCGCACGATGGCTTCACACTGATGGACCTCATGTCGTACAACGAGAAGCACAACGAGGCCAACGGCGAGGGCAACCGCGACGGCGAGAACCACAACAACAGCTGGAACTGCGGATGGGAAGGTCCCACCGACAACGCCGACATCAACCGCCTGCGTCACCAGCAAGTGAAGAACGCCATCACGCTGCTGATGGTCAGTCAGGGTATTCCTATGGTACTCTCGGGCGACGAGATGGGCAACTCGCAGCAGGGCAACAACAACGCCTATTGCCAGGACAACGAAATCGCCTGGCTCAACTGGAACGACCTCGAGCGCAACGCCGACATCTTCCGCTATTTCAAACAGCTGATCCAGTTCCGCCGTCAGCACAAGGTATTGCGCTACGACGAGCATCTCCAGCACACCGACTACTTAGGTCTCGGCTATCCCGATTTCTCGTGGCACGGCGTGAAGGCCTGGCAGCCCTGGGCAGGCTACAACAACCTCACCCTTGCCTTCATGCTCAACGGACAATATGCCGATAATGACGACTTCATCTACGTCGCCATGAACATGCATTGGGAGATGCACGGCTTCGAGCTGCCGCAGCTGCCCGAGGGAATGGCCTGGCACGTCTTTGCCAATACTGGGATGGAATCTCCCGACGATATTGCCGAACCGGGTGCGGAACCCGTCATCGAGAGCCAGCGCGAAATCCTCGTAGGCCCGCGGTCTATCATCGTCTTAGTAGGAAAAGTTAAAAGGTAAAATATGAGCGAACTGCATTTCCAACCCATCAAAGGAAGGGCTCGTGAGATACTCCATACCATCTTGCAGACGCCCGAGGTATCCTCGTGCAGTAAGAAGGAAGTGCTGCTCCTCCGACTGGCTTGTGAGGAAATCGTCATGAATGTGACGTCATACGCCTATCCCGAAGATGCCGGCGGATTCTTGGATGTGGAAATTGAAAAGGCCGACCGCATTGTCATCCGTTTCAAGGACGGCGGCAAGCCCTTTAATCCCTTGGCGCAGAAGAAACCAGACACCAAACTGTCGTGGATGCAGCGCCGTATTGGAGGACTGGGCATTTATCTCGTAACCAAAAAGATGGATCACGTCGACTATGCTTACGTGGACAACCAGAATGTTTTGACAATCGAAAAACTTATTAAACAATAATATTAAAGCATAAGATTATGAGTAAGATTAAGACTATCGGTATTCTGACGTCGGGCGGCGATGCTCCCGGCATGAATGCGGCCATCCGTGCCGTGACACGTGCAGGTATCTGCAATGGTTTCAACATCAAAGCCATCTATCGCGGCTACGACGGCCTGATCAAGGGCGAGGTGAAGCAGTTCACGACGGAGGACGTATCGGGTATCATCACCCGTGGCGGTACGATCCTGAAGACCGCCCGCAGTAAGGAGTTTATGACGCCTGAGGGTATGCAGAAGGCTTACGAGACCTGTAAGAAGGAGGAGATCGATGCCCTTGTGGTCATTGGTGGTAATGGCTCGCTCACCGGCGCCCGTAACTTCGGTATGGAGTTCGACTTCCCCTGCATCGGTCTGCCTGGTACCATCGACAACGACCTCTACGGCACCGATGCCACTATCGGTTATGATACGACGATGAACACCATCATGGAGTGCGTTGACCGCATCCGTGATACGGCGAACTCTCACGAGCGTATCTTCTTCGTCGAGGTAATGGGTCGCGATGCCGGTTTCTTGGCACAGAACTGCGCCATTGCCTGTGGTGCTGAGGCTGCCATCGTGCCTGAGGAGACAACCGACGTCGACCAGCTGGCTGCTTTCATGGGTCGCGGAATCCGTAAATCGAAGAAATCGTGTATCGTCATCGTGTCGGAAAGTCCCAAGTGCGGTGCGCTTTACTATGCCGACCGTGTGAAGAACGAGTTCCCGGAGTTCGACGTGCGCGTGTCCATCCTTGGTCATTTGCAGCGTGGCGGCACACCGTCTGCCCGCGACCGAATTCTGGCCAGTTGCACAGGTGTTGGTGCTGTTGAGGCTATTATGCAGGGCCAGCGTAATGTGATGGTGGGCTACCGCAATAACGACATCGTCTATGTGCCCTTCACCGAGTGCATCCGTACTGACAAGCGTTTCGACAAGCGCCTCATCACCGTGCTCGATGAACTGAGTATTTAGGCACCAGGTAAAGTAATTGCCTTTTTTGTGAAATGAGGAAAATTTCAAAATTGGTCACTACAGCCATCTTGGCTATCATAGTGAATGATACATACGCGCAGAAAAGTCCTGTGGGCATCGTCAGCGCGCAGGATTCTGTAAAGAGCGTACAGATTGGCGTAATCTCGTCGGTTGCCACAGATGGTGGTCACGGACTGCAACTGTCGGGTGTTTCAAACGCGTCGGCACAGACTTTCAACGGTTTGCAGTTGAGTAGTGTCAGCAACATCACCAACGGCATGGATCGTGGTCTGCAGCTATCTGGCCTTCTGAACGTGTCGGAGGCTATGATGGGCGGTTGGCAGTTAGGCGCCATCAACTATACCGACTCGCTGAACGGTGCGCAGATCGGTGTGTTCAACATGGCCCGAAAACGTCCGAAAGGCTGGCAGATAGGCTTGATCAATCTGTCGTACGACAGCATCGGGCATAAGATCGGACTGGTGAACGTCAACCCGATGACGAAGGTAGATCTGATGCTGTATGGCGGTTCGTCGACCAAGGCGAATATTGCCGTGCGCTATCGCAACAAGAGTACGTATAGTATCTTTGGTGTGGGAACGCACTTCATGGGTCTCGACTCGAAATTCTCGGGTGCTGTGTTCTATCGCCTTGGCCAGTATTTCCCGTTGTCGGAGAAATGGAGCCTGAGCGGCGACCTGGGCTACTACCATGTGGAGACTTTCGAGAAGAATTCCAACGACAAGCCCGAGCGCCTCTATTCCCTGCAGGCCCGCATCAATGCCGACTACCAGTTCAGCAAGAAATATGGTGCCTTTGCCTCGGTGGGATGGGGTCTCACGCGCTACTACGACAAGAACGAGACCTATCGTAACCGTCCGTTGGTGGAGTTAGGTCTGACCTATCGTCAGCCGCGCAACCAGCATGATACGTGGAAACGCGCCTGGGAGGATAAGCGGAAGGCATTGGTGTTCTCTGACTCTACGATGGCCCTGCCTGTGAAGAAACGCTACTGGCAGGCTGCTGCCGAAGTGACGGGCATCAACGTGGGCGTGCAGCTGTTCGACCGCTATGCCATCAATTCCGACTTCGCACAGACCACACTGCGCACGCTGAAGCGTAACTTCACCGACGGTATGGTGTGGGACAATGACTTCTTTATCACCAACCTGTTTGCCCATCCCTATCACGGCAATCTCTACTTCAACGCCGCCCGTACCAACGGACTCACTTTCTGGGAGTCGGCGCCATACGCTTTGGGCGGTTCGCTGATGTGGGAGTTCTTAGGTGAGACGGAGCCACCTGCCCTCAACGACGTCATTGCCACGTCGATGGGCGGTATGGCTATCGGTGAAATGACTCATCGCCTCAGTCAGACCATACTCGATGACCGCGACCGCGGATGGAAACGTTTCTGGCGTGAGGCAGCTGCCGCCATCGTCAACCCCATTCAGGGACTGCACCGTATTATCAGCGGCGATGCCTGGCGCGTGCGCAATGACCATTATCGCTATCACGACTTCAACAAGATCCCCGTCGATGTGTCGTTCTCTGTCGGTTGGCGCTATTTAGCCGACGATGGTGCGCTATTCCGCGGTATCCATGCGCCCTATATCAACCTGACGCTGATGTATGGTACGCCGGTCGACGGTGAGAAGCATACGACGCCCTATGACTTCTTCGACTTAGAGTCGAATGCTGCATTTGGTGGTGGACAGCCGATGGTGAACCAGCTCCTGATTGTAGGCCGTCTGTGGAGTACGCCTATTCTGGATAAGAAGGATATGGCAGGCGAGTTTGGTATCTATCAGCACTTCAACTATTACGATGCTAAGCCCATCGAGGACGGTTCGGAGCTCACGCCCTATCGCATCAGCGAGGCTGCTGGCTTCGGCCCGGGCTTTATCTTCTCGCTGCCTCAGATCGGTGCCATCTCGAAGCTGGAACAACGTGTGTTCCTCAGTGGTATCCTGCTCGGCGGAACCAAGAGCGACTATTTCAACGTCATCGAGCGTGATTATAATATGGGCAGCGGATTCAGTATCAAGTCGAAGACGCAGATTGACTTCGGTAAGTTCGGACGTCTGGTGCTCAATGCCAAGTACTTCCGCATCTATACCTGGAAGGGCTACGAGAACAAAGATCTGCAGGCCTACGCCGACGGCACCAAGGATCTGCACTACCTGAACGTGCAAGGCGACCGTAGCAATGCAGCCCTGTTGGTGATTAATCCTGTCATTGAGATGCACCTCGCCCGTCAGTGGTCTATCACCCTGTCAGGCGCTTACTTCTCACGCCGTACCTATTATAAGTACTACGACAAAGTGCATGCCAACACCTTCGAAACCAAGTTAGGATTGACTTGCCGACTGTAAGATATGAAGCGGATGATTACGATACTGGGGCCGACGGCATCGGGGAAGACTCCCTTGGCTGTGGCATTGGCGGCAGAGATTGGCGGAGAGATTATCTCGGCCGATTCCCGTCAGGTGTATCGTAGAATGGATATCGGAACAGGGAAGGATCTGGGGGAGTATGTGGTCAGGAGACAGGAGACAGGAGACAGGAGTCAGGAGACAATTCCTTATCATTTGATTGATATAAGGGAACCGGGGACGAAATATAACCTCTTCGAGTATCAGCAGGATTTTTTCGATGCCTACGAGGACATCCGGAGTAGGGGAGCGGTACCTATCCTCTGTGGTGGAACGGGGCTTTATATCGAGGCGGTGCTGAAGGGGTATCATCTCTCGCCTGTGCCACAAAATCAGGCGTTGAGAGATTCGCTTGAGGGCAAGTCGTTAGAAGAGTTGACGCAGATGCTTAAGGAACTCAAGGCCAAGACGGGGTCGAATATGCATAATACGACGGATGTGGACTCGTGTCAGCGGGCGATAAGGGCGATAGAGATAGAGACGGCGGTGCTGGAGAAGAATACAGATCAGACCACCCCTGACCCCTCCTACTCAGGAGGGGAAAAGGTTACCGTAGCGTTAAGAGAGTTGCCGGCGGTGGATTCGCTGATTATTGGTGTGAATATCGACAGAGAATTGCGGCGCGAGAAAATCACCAGAAGGTTGAAGGCCCGATTAGAAGAGGGAATGATCGAAGAGGTGAAGGCGCTTTTGGATGAAGGCATACCAGCCGACGACCTCATCTATTATGGACTCGAGTATAAGTTTGTGACGGAATACCTGATCGGCAAGACCTCTTACGACGAGATGTTCTCACGCCTCGAAATCGCCATCCATCAGTTTGCCAAACGACAGATGACGTGGTTCAGGGGTATGGAACGACGCGGATTTAAAATCAATTGGATAGACGCAACCCTCCCGATGGAGCAGAAGGTGGCCAAAATCCTCGAAATCGCTCAATTGGAAAATAAATTGTAAATTGTACATTGTCAAATAGTAAATAGTCAAATAGTCAAATATCCAGATGGCAGTAGAAACAACAAGGTGGGGCATCCTTTATTGTCCGAAGACCGGCTTTACCAGCCCTCGCAAGCGTTGGGATAAGATCAGTGCCGTGCTCGATGCACGTAAAGTGCAGTACGATATGGTGCAGAGTGAGAACTCCGAGAGTGTGGAGCGACTCATGAAGATGATGATCTCCAATGGTTATAAGACCATCATCGTGGTGGGTGGTGACTCGGCCCTGAACGACGCTGTGAACTGTCTGATGATGGAGGAGAAGGGTGTGCGCGACGAGATAGCCTTAGGCGTGATTCCCAATGGAGTGATGAACGACTTCGCACGCTTTTGGGATTTCGATGAGGATAAGATTGAACAGACCATCGACTGGCTCATTCAGCGTCGTCTGCGAAAAGTGGATCTTGGTTGTATCCGCTATACCAATGCCAAGGGCGAGAAGTGCCACCGTTATTTCCTGAACTGCGTGAACATCGGTATGACGGCTGATATCATGAACCTGCGTCGTCAGACACGTCGGCTGTTCGGCTCGCGTACCTTATCATTTATTACGTCGGTCTTTGTGATGCTCTTCCACCGCATGGAGTATAAGATGAAACTGAAGATCAACAACGATGTCATCGACCGTAAGGTCATGACGGTCTGCATCGGCAGTGGTCCCGGCTACGGGCAGACACCGAATGCTGTGCCCTATAATGGTATGCTCGATGTGTCGGTGGTCTATCATCCGGAGATGGTGCAGCTCATCGAGGGGCTTTGGTTGCTCATCACAGGACGTTTCCTCAATCATCGTAGCGTACATCCCTATCGCACTACCGAAGTGCAGGTAGACTATGCCAAGAAAGCAATGGTAGGTATCGACGGTCGACTGATGAAAACACCCAAAGGTGATTTCCGCATCAGCGTTGAACAAGAAGTCATTAACTTCCTCATTCCGGCTTGACATCAGACGCAAACAGATTTTACTGAAACGAATGTGAATAATATGAATAATTTAACCCACGAAAATGAATAATAATTATATTAATTCGTGAACAGAATTATCCACATTATTCATATTCGTTTCTTATATAAACATCTTTTAAGCCTTAAATTTTTGTTAAATATTACTATTTCCTTTGTGGTTTGACGGAAAATGTGTACTTTTGGAAATTCAAACTATAAAAAGTATAAACATTATAAAAACCTAACAAGGGAACTATGAGTTATTTACGATTAGAAAAAGCCGTGATGACTAACTTGCAAGAGAGTCTCCGTCGCGAATTTCTCAGGACCAACCGCTCAGGCGCTTATAGCTCGTCTACGCTCGTAGACTGCAATACGCGCAAATACCACGGTCTGCTGGTCGTTCCTGTACCCGAGCTCGATGATGAGAACCATGTGCTCCTTTCATCACTCGACTGTACAGTTATCCAGCATGGTGCTGAGTTTAACCTCGGACTCCACAAGTATCAGGGCAACAATTTCAGTCCTAACGGACACAAGTACATCCGTGAGTTTGACGCCAGTAAGGTGCCTACGACGACCTATCGCGTGGGTGGCGTGATCTTGAAGAAAGAGGTCATCTTCCAGCACTATGAGGACCGTATCCTCATCCGTTATACGCTGGTTGATGCCCACTCTGCCACCACCCTCCGTTTCCGTCCGTTCTTAGCCTTCCGTAGTGTGCGTCAGTTTACGCATGAGAACATGACCGCCAGTCGTGAGTATCATGAGATTGATGGTGGTATCAAAACCTGTATGTATGCAGGCTATCCAGACCTGTATATGCAGTTCTCTAAGAAGAATGAGTTTATCTTCCAGCCCGACTGGTATCGTGGTGTGGAGTACCCGAAGGAGCAGGAGCGTGGCTATGCCTCGAACGAGGATCTCTACGTGCCCGGCTATTTCGAGATGCCCATCAAGAAGGGCGAGAGCATCATCTTCTCCGGTTCTACTTCGCAGATTAAGACGTCGACCCTGAAGAAGCTCTTCGATGAGGAGGTGGATGAGCGCGTGCCCCGCGACAATTTCTATCATTGTTTGGTGACGGCAGCCCATCAGTTCCACTTCCGCGATCGCCGCAGTGGCACTATGGAGAAGATTGACAAGAAAGACGAGCGTTATCTGCTGGCCGGCTATCCTTGGTTCAAGTGTCGTGCCCGCGATACGTTTATCGCTGTGCCTGGTCTGACGCTGGCAATTGGCGAGGTAGACTATTTCGAGCTCGTGATGAAGACCGCCGAGAAGGGACTGCGTGAGTTTATGAGCAATAAGCCCCTCTCTGTGAAGATCTACGAGATAGAGCAGCCCGATGTACCCCTTTGGGCCATCTGGGCCATCCAGCAGTATGTTAAGGAGGTAGGCGTTGAGGCTGGCTATCAGAAATATGGTAAACTGGCCAGCGACATTGTCGACTTTATCATCAAGGGTAAGCACCCCAACCTGCGTCTCGATGAGAACGGTCTGTTGTATTCCAACGGTCGCGACAAGGCTGTAACCTGGATGAACTCCACAGCCAATGGCAAGCCCGTTGTTCCCCGTTCTGGCTATATCGTTGAGTTCAACGCCCTGTGGTACAATGCCTTGAAGTTCTGTGCCGCATTGAAGACAGAACAAGGCAAGGCGAAGGATGCTGAGGCACTTGAGGCGCGTGCGGCACTGGCCAAGCAGTCGTTTGTCGATACCTTCGTGAACGAATACGGCTATCTGCTCGACTATGTCGATGGTAACATGATGGACTGGAGTGTCCGTCCGAACATGATCTTTGCTGTGGCCCTCGACTACTCGCCGCTCTCTCAGGATCAGATGAAGAGCGTGGTCGATATCTGTACCCGTGAGCTGCTTACCCCGAAGGGACTCCGTTCGCTCTCTCCGAAGAGTGGTGGCTATAATCCCATCTATGTAGGTCCGCAGACACAGCGCGACTATGCCTACCATCAGGGAACAGCCTGGCCTTGGCTCGGCGGCTTCTACATGGAGGCATGTCTGAAACTCTATAAGCGTTCCCGTCTCTCGTTCATCGAGCGTCAGCTCGTGGGCTATGAGGACGAAATGGACTATCATGCTATCGGCACCATCTCTGAGCTCTTCGACGGCAACCCGCCCTTCCACGGTCGCGGTGCTATGTCGTTTGCGATGAATGTGGCAGAGATCCTGCGCACGCTCAAGCTCATAGATAAGTATTCATATCAAAAATAAGGAGGAACGACTATGAAAGTTTTAATGTTTGGATGGGAGTATCCTCCTCACGTGTTTGGTGGACTCGCTACTGCTAACTATGGTATCTCCGAGGGCTTGAAGGCTCAGGGCGACATGGATATCACCCTTTGTCTGCCGCATCCTTTCGGCGACGAGAGCCAGCATGCCTGTCGTATCGTGGCCATGAATGCTGTGCCTATCGCCTGGCGTGATGTCGACTACGACTATGTGCGTCAGCGTGTGGGTAATATCATGGATCCTGACTACTATTTCAAGCTCCGTGAGCATATCTATGCCGATTTCAACTATATGAATGTGAACGATCTCGGTGCTATGGAGTTTGCAGGTGGCTATCCCGGCAACTTGCACGAGGAGATCAACAACTACTCGATCATCGCCGGTCAGGTGGCCCGTACCGAGGAGTTCGATATCATTCACGCTCACGACTGGCTTACTTTCCCCGCCGGTATTCATGCCAAGCAGGTGAGCGGCAAGCCGCTGTGCATCCACGTGCATGCTACCGATTTCGACCGTAGCCGCGGTAAGGTGAACCCCACCGTTTATGGCATTGAGAAGAACGGTATGGACTGGGCCGACTGCATCATGTGTGTGTCGGAGCTCACACGTCAGACCGTTATCAATCAGTATCATCAGGATCCACGTAAGTGCTTCACAGTACACAATGCCGTTTATCCGCTGCCCGAAGAGTATCAGGCCATCCCACGTCCCGACCATACGGGCAAGGAGAAGGTGGTCACCTTCCTTGGTCGTATCACGATGCAGAAGGGTCCTGAGTACTTCGTCGAGGCTGCTACAATGGTGCTCCACCGTACCCGCAATGTGCGTTTCTGTATGGCAGGATCCGGTGATATGATGGATGCGATGATCCACCTCGCTGCTGAGCGTGGTATCGCCGATCGTTTCCACTTCCCGGGCTTTATGCGCGGCAAGCAGGTGTATGAGTGCCTGAAAGCTTCGGATGTGTATGTGATGCCTTCGGTGTCGGAGCCCTTCGGTATCTCGCCGTTGGAGGCTATGCAATGCGGCACGCCCTCGATCATCTCAAAGCAGTCGGGTTGTGCAGAGATTCTCGACAATTGTATCAAGGTCGACTACTGGGACATCCACGCTCTGGCCGACGCCATCTACTCCATCTGCCATAACGAGTCGCTCTTCCAGTATCTCAAGGAAGAAGGCAAGCGTGAGGTAGACCAGATTACCTGGGAGAAGGTCGGCACCTGGATCCGGACGCTCTATCGCCGCACCCTCGGATGGGAAGAATAAAACCCACCCCCTGCCCCTCCCGAGGGGAGGGGAGTTTGGTTAGTTCTATAGATACATTATAAATACATATTAAGTTTAACAATTAACAAATGGAGACCACCATATCCTGGCAAGAGTAACTAAGCTCCCCTTCCCTTGGGAGGGGCTGGGGGTGGGTTAAAATTATGAAAACGATTTGTTTATATTTCGAGATACATCAGATTATTCATCTGAAGCGTTACCGTTTCTTCGATATCGGTACCGATCATTATTACTACGATGACTACGAGAACGAGCGTAGCATCACCGA
>JAEEGG010012890.1_pt1 | contig 17948 bp, 16 predicted proteins | sample 9134161 | NCBI WGS metagenome assembly JAEEGG01 (sample SAMN16246543, study PRJNA631951) | gut metagenome | biome: gut microbiome; feature: rumen; material: CR-attached | host: Bos | place: Iran: Karaj | collected 2018-10 | reverse complement strand
GGGCTTAATTAAAATATATAATTTTAAATATTTTATATTAACGCATGAATAAGATCAGTTTCAAAGAGGTGCCAGACGGCTATACGGTCTGTATTAAATCTGATTGTCCTTTGGCGAACAACTGTCTTCGTCAACTGGCCATGCAGGTGCTTACAAAGAAGAATAAGATTGTTAGAATCGTTAATCCTCTGCTGACTCAGCTGTCAGAGCAGTGTGAATTCTTTCGCTCAGATGAGCCTCAGGTCTACGCCCGTGGTTTTGCTGTGATGAAAGAAGAGATGCTGCCACGTCAGTATAAGGTGTTTATGAGTCGTCTACAATCCAAGTTTGGACGCACTGGTTATTTTGAACGTAGGCGAGGAGACAGGCTTTGTTCACCTAAAGACATCAAGGTTGTAGAGGCAGTTTTGAAAGATCTCGGCCTTCAGCATCTCGGTTTTGATGCCTATGAGCAGCGATATAACTGGAATGATTGATAAAACTACGTCTTTTTATTCAGTTCAATCCTTTTGCACTATAGTATTCCTTCGTCCGCACTATTGTATTCTTATTGGTGTACTGTAATATTGAATAAGGCGTACTGTCAGTACGGCGATTTCTTGTCCTAGTCCGCACTGATTGTTATTGCAAAGTTAATACACCGTAGCTAACCATTCTGACAGGAAGAAATCATAGACACGATAGCCATTGTCAGTCTGTGTCAGGAGATCATTCTTCAATAACAGTTTAACAGCAGCTTGTACAGAACTGGCAGAGTTGAGATTGTATTTCTTGATAAACCTGGCAGAAGTTATGTTCTGTGCTATACCTTCTTTTGCAATCGCCTGAAGTACAATCTTTTGTCTTGGAGGAAGGTTTGACAATAGATCCTTATAACTCTGTTCTTGTGACAAGATGACGTTATGTCTGGCATCTTCAATTATAGAAAATTTACAAGTTTCACCTTCTGATGTCAAAGCATATAACTCATTCATCATCATTTGTACAAACCACGTATAGCCTTTGAACTGTTGCCAAATCTGTTCAATCACTTCCGTCTCAATATGCCTACCTCGTTCTTCAAACAATGCTATAGCGAATTCACTATATATATTAATAGGTATAGGCTCTAATCCCATGCTGATGGCACTTTGATAGAAAGGTTTTGAAGGGGAATTGAACATGTTGCTCATGACATGACGTTTGCTTCCTGCAAAAATGAATTGCGCACGATGGCACTTCTGAATCTTGGTGCGCAGCAAAGCTTCCAAGTTCTTCTCAGCATATTCACCTATTTGTTGAAACTCGTCAATTGCTATAATACAGGGTTTGTCAGCTTCTTCAATGTAGGCAAAGATTTCATCTAGTGTCGTCTGAGGAGTTTGAATGTCTCCAAGTCCCAGGTCAAAAGACGGATTTCCGGTTATTGGATCCAACTTGAAACCCATTCTGAGTGATGAGACCATTTGGAAGAACCGTTCTTTCCACACTGCAGCTTGAGGTTTTAACTGTCCGTATATCTCTTTCCCAAATGTATAAACAAATTCTGCTAAGGAGGTGGTAGCATAGATGTCGACAAAGAAAACGTAATACTTCTCCTGAATATCTGGTTGATTGAAGAAATGTTGTATTAACCCGGATTTTCCGATACGCCGAGGCGAAATCAAAGCGACATCCCTACCGTTTAGGATCTGTTTACGTAAGAACTCTGTCTCTTCAGATCTGTCACAAAAGTACTTGTCTGACAGGTATTTACCAACAACAAACGGATTATTTACAACTTGTTCATTCATGCTTTTTTCATTTTTATTGCAAATATAATAATTATATTTATAATAAATCACTTTCCACCGCTCTTTTTGGCATTATTTAACGAGAAATATCTATTTTGTTTCCAAATAACTGCATATTTGCAGATTTTTGGAAACAAAATAGAGTATAATGATGTATTGAATGCGTGATTATTCTTCGAGTCCTTCTAATGCAGCGAAGAAATTCTTGGCATATGTCTCTTTATCAAACAACTTCGAGCGTTCGAGTGATGCAGCAGACATTCGCTTACGCTTTTCAGGATGTTGATAGAGGTCAAGAATGGCAGCGGCGAGATTGTTGACGATATGATCTCTTTCAACAATCGTAGCTACACCTTCGCATATTTCTGGGATTCCACCACTTCGTGTAGTGACCAAAGGCAGTCCTGCTGCCATTGCTTCAACAACAGTTAGGCCGAATGGTTCTTCCCACATGGATGGAATTACTGCTATGTCCGCCATCTTTAAAAATGATAGTACTTGATCATAATTGACAAAGCCTGTAAATACTACGTTATCTTTTATTGGTTCTGATTCAGCCATAAGTTGTTTAATATATGGAGTTGGCTGTTCATCTCTTCCGTATGAGCTAGCTCCAATAATAACCAGTTTTAAGTTTGGAATGACTTGTGTTTGTTTGATGGCCTGAATGAGTTGTAGAATGCCTTTCTCTTCAGTTAATCGTCCGCTAAAGATTATGATGAAATCTTTTTCACTTAAGCCAAGATATTCTCTTTTTGCAGGAATCGTAGTCTCAACTCTCTGTAGGTCTATCGCATTGTATATGGTCTTGCATTTTCCTATTGATGAAGGGCTAATGCTTTGGACTCTATTTGTAATATAGTCAGAAACACAGATAATTCGATGATAGGCATCATAAATCTCTTTTGCTCTAATAGTTTCTAGGCACAAGAAATCATTATGGAGATGTAATATGCAGGGTATTTTTGTCCTTTCTTTAAGCTTGAGTACAAAGCCAGGGCGATTCTCCACAATAATTAAGTCATAGGATTCTTTCTTTATTATCTTGAAAGCTTGCTCAAAATAGTATTCAATCGTATAGTGATAGTATTCATTTTGGTGTCGTTTTTGATAAAAATATTTGTTAATCTTGGCCAATAGGCTATTTTGTTTGATGTATTTGTAATGATTATCCTTTGACTCTTTTTCAGAAAGATTTCTAACGTCTGGATGCCAAACGCTTATAACATTAATATCATGAAGATGTTGTTGCTCGTTGTATTCCAAATAGAAATCAATAAGATTCTCTACTGCGCCCCCTTGTACGGCAGGAACAGACATGATTCCCGATGTAAGAATTGCAATCTTCATAATTACCAATCATATATTTCCTTACCATTCTCAAAATGGAAGAAGTCAACAATTTTTAAGAAACTGTCTTCAGTAAATTGTTGGTCTTTTGTTTCTAGAAAGCATAGTGGCACCTCGCCAATAAATGAAGCCCATCGCGAGTAACTACTGACAGGCCCTATAATCCGGTCACAAAGTGAGAGCGTATAGAGATCAAGAATAGCTCCGGATGGCTCTTTCACAAAACGTTGACAGTTACAACCTGTGAAGATGTCAAGGGAGAATTCTTCATTACTACTGATGAAGAAAGCTACACGTTGGTCACTATAAAGTTGCTGGATGCGACACATGAATTGATGATATTCTTCCAGTTCATAAAAAAAACGTCCTTCATTCCATGTAGCATAGTCACCTCTTCGGATATGAACTCCGATAACCATGTCGGCAGATTGCTTCATCTCAGAAATCAATCCTTCTGCTTTATTCATAATTTCATCTTTGGGACGGAAAATCCGCTGAAGATCCTTTTTCGTTTGATTCAGATATCTGGTGTCACTACGTGTAGACCATCCTTTAGTGCATCCGAAGAACTTGAATATTTGGTCCCAAGTCTTATTATGAGTAACTTTCCATGTCAAACCTTTGTAGTTGTTCCAACCATTACCATGCTCTAAATACCATTTTTGCCACAGTGGGTAATAGATAAACCTGGCATTTAGTAAGTTGGGAAAGTCCTCGATAGTCCAGTCAAAAAAGATGATAGCCATCCGCCTGTGCTCAGCTATACACTGGGCAACACTGGCAACGTAAGTCCACAGTCGGTTGCAAGTCTGGCCTGGGGCATCGCAGATTACTCTCATGCTGCAAAGGTACGAATATTTTTTCAATTATTACATTTCAGTTCCCACTTTTTTTCACCCTTGCTTTCGCAATAGCGCCAACGATCTCATGGGTTAGACCTCACGGATGACTATCGTCGATAGACAATCCATAAACTAAACATCATGTTTTCATAGAGTCCTTATGGATAATATTATTATAAATCATAATCCTGCATTTTTCCCCATATGTTTTCAAAGCGATTCAGTCTTTCTTCCTCTTTATAATCTTTCAACCAATCTATATAACTGTATCTTGGGGCATAACCTAATTCTTTTATAGTCTTACTAATATCTAAATGATTAAACAGAGCATCGGGCTTATCTGGGCGGTATATCTTCTTTGATTTCTTATCCTCGGTGAATACTTCAATAATACCGTCAATCTGTTCTTCTAGGGTAACCTGGTGCAAACTACCAACATTATAGATACCCCCATGTTCCTTATCCTCTATACATTGAGCAATCAACTGGGCAACATCTTTAACATACACCATTTCCTTGCTACGGGTCGGGTCGCCCCACACTTCTATGTCCTCACCTTTCTTTGCCTTTTCTATTAACAATCTAAAAGAAATCCATCGTTTAACACCATCTACATGATAGTATGGATTCGGATTATATAAATAAACATTGAAGAACCGTAGAGCATACCATTGTATCCCATAAGCATTATGATAAAATTGAGTGATATCGATAGCAGCATTCTTCGCAATTGCGTATATTGAATGGTCTGTTGAAGGGGGAAAACTACGCAGAGCATCTGCAGGCATCGGCTCTGACGTATTCTGCAAATACCATAAATCAGCTGGTGTCTGAGCATATATAATCTTTTTACATCCCACCTTTGTCATATATTCAAGGACATTCAATTGTCCCATAGTAAATGAACTTATAAAAAGACGAGGATTATAGTTCACGGCAGGCAATACTCCTGCCATGTTGACTACAGCAAAGACATCATCTTTCGGAAGGCAATCAAACGTATTATAATCTGATATGTCAACACTATAGTAAGGGATCCCTTTATCTTCATAAAACTCATTGTCGCTTTTTCTGTGTCCAACGGCAACAAGCTCATATTTCCCTTTTCCTAGTAGATGTAATAATGTATATGCTCCTATTCCACCAGTTGCTCCAAATACTATAATTTTCATAATAAGATTAGTTTTTAATTGACCATTACTTGGACATAATTGTCCATTCTTTCAATGATTTCGTTCATCTGCTCTGCACTGTCATTTTTTAGTAATAGTTCACCTACACAATCTTGTGCATCCCGATACATGTGAACCGAATTTCTTTCCTTAACGATAACTTTCATTATTTTGTAATTACTTTTAGCCATTCACGTTGATGTGTGATGGCATGCTCAAGTTCTTCAGCAGTCTGGAATTTAAGTACCAGTGTGCCAATCGCATTATTTGCACCTTCAAAACTTTCTACCTTGTCGCCTTTCTCAACCCAAAGATCTTCTTCTACAATCTCAGCGGTAAGTCTCTTGCTAATCTCAAGATGGTCAAACACACCTATCTCGTCAGCATGGAGTATGATTTCTGCCCAGTGTCCATTGTAGGGTTTCTGCTCAATAGGTTCCAAAAGAGGATCTCCAACCATAGCACGGGTAATGGCTGTGATCATGTCCACACCTGTTGCATATCGTAACATCTCACAAAGGCGGTTACCGCCACCGCGTGGGGTAAACTCCATGATATATGGCTTGCCATTAGGTGCAACTCGCACCTCAATATTATATACTGCGGTATTCATGTTGAGTAGCATAATAAGGCGTTGCATCTCTGAAGTGAGGTACTCTTCTTGCTCTTTTGTAAATGTAGAAGGCCACGAATATGCTGCAGGGGTATAGGGGTTGGTGGCCTCTGCGTCAAAACGTTGTGAGCAAAAACTCGTAAATACTAGTTTCCCATCAATAGACATGCTATCTGTATCTGAGGAGCAACCTTGTTTCTCAATAAATTCTTCTACAATGATGTGCCCAGAAATGCTATGCTTTAGAGCATATTCTAATGCAGGCTTTAAATACTCTGCTTTATCAACTCTTGTAACCCCTTTGCTACCTGCAGCGTCAGTCGGCTTCACTATTACAGGCCAAGGATACCAATAGATTTCCTTCATTGCATCCTCAATATTGTCAAAACTCTTAGCATGTGGAGTATTGAAGCCGTTTTTGCTAAGAAACTCACGGAATTTGTCTTTGTTCTGGAGTATCTCTACAGAATCAAATGGACCAAATGATGGTAGCCCCATCTTGTTCTGCACATAGCTTGCCGCAACGACTCCTGGGTCACAAGCAAATGACATAATACCATCAATCTTTAACCGCTGAGCCTCACGGAGTACTGCCTCCTTGTCAATAATGCTGACATTGCAATATTCGTCGCTATATTTGTGGGCGAAATTTTGAGGCAGATAATCTGCGGTAATAACATAATAGCCTTGTTGGTGTGCCGCATTAATGACTGGTATCAAATATCTGAGCCCTCCTAGGAGCATGATTCTTTTCTGTGCCATTTTATTTGTTCTTTTTGTAATGAGAAACGACCCTCTGAAAAAATAATTGAAGTGTATGCTTCGGAAACTTCATGAGAGGGGTGGTTAATAATCTTAGTCTGATAACCCCATATTGTCTACAGCGAAAGAAATGATTAATGTAATCTATGACGTAAACATTAACACATTCTTCTTTGTATTGTTCGCCAAAAATCTTGTATAATTTTAAATTCTCGTTGGCAAATTTGAGAACTATATCGTTTGTCGAATTGAAAACATTAGTGACTCCATTGTTATTCATGCGATATACAGACATAACATCTGTCATACCATAAACTTTGCCACAATGGGCTGCTGATAAGAAAAAGGAGAGGTCTCCAAAAGAGGATATTTGATCAAGACATTGTTTGTAAACGTCAGATTCGAAGACTGAATGACGTATGAGAATAGAAGCCGTTGGAGGACGATGTTTACTTTGATACAATTCTTGTCCGCTATATTCTCTATTTTCAATGTCACTATACAGACAATCTGGTATGTTTGAATCTTCATGGTGGCGTATGGCCTGATGGAAACACATCGCATAATCTGTATGGGATTCCATGAAGCAAACTTGTTTCTGTAGTTTCATAGGGTCTGTCCAATAGTCATCACCTTCACAAACAGCAATGTATTTCCCTTTCATGAGAGGATACATCACTTTGGACAGTTTTCCTTGTGAGTATTGATTCTCCTTTTCTAGTACCGGAACAATAATCTCTGGATAGCGTGCTGCATATTCTTGTATGATTAGAGGTGTCTTGTCTGTTGAGGCATCATCATGTACAATTGCTATAAAACTGAAATCAGTTTTCTGCATGACAAAACCATCTAGGCATTGGGCAATGAATTTTTCTTGATTATACGTCATACAACGGATACACACTACGGGGTCAGCTTTCTTCATAAGGCTACTTTTTTATGAGCGAAATGGCGGTGTCCCATTCTCTCTTGTTGAACAAATAAGACATAAGAACATAATAGCTGCCCCCTATAGTGATACCAATTGCTGTTTGGACGTAAAGGTTTGGATTTAAGCTGTTGAGTGCAATGATAAGGGCAAACATTGATATGGATATTGTCGTTGTTGGCATTAAATCTTTAATTTGCTTGAGAAAACCAAGATTGATAAGCTTACCAGTATAATATGTGTTAATTATAAGTGCTAATATGGACATAACAATTCTGGAATAACAAAGTGCCATAATTCCCATGGGGATAGCAATGGTAAGGATAGAAATTCCTAATATTTTTTTGATTATTTCTAGACGTAACGACAAATCGCTTCGACCTTTTACAAATAATAGATTTAAGTTAATAACGTGTATAGGATACCACATGAGTGAGAAACAAAGTATTTGAAGCATTGAGGCGCTTATTGACCATTGTTCCCCAATTAGTAGGATGATGAAGGGATATGAAAGTGCAGATAATGCCATCATAAGGGGGAAGATGAAAAATGCTGATATCCGAAGAAATTTGCGGTATGTCTGTGCCAAATCATCCCCATCTTCCTGCATTTTACATAACACAGGATAAGTTACTCTTTGTATAACACCAGTCAAACTATTAGATGGGAAATTAGCATAGGAGTCCGCTCTGCTGTAATTACCTAATGTGCTCGCAGAAAAACACTTTCCAATGACTAGGGAGTATATATTATTATATATCGAATCAATTAAAGAGGATAACAACAACTTTGAACCAAAATTAAACATTTCCTTAAATGATTTAATTGAGAATGTAAGAGTAGGACGCCACTTAGAGAAATACCAGTATAAGATGGTACTGATAAGGCAGGAAACAATATTCTGAATGACTAATGCCCAATATGAAAACCCCTTGTAAGCGCAGGTAATCCCAATGGTGGCTGACAGCAAGAGAGCAATAATGGAAATCTTCGTTTGGTTTTTGAAATCAATTTGGATAGTAAGCAGTGTAGCTTGTACAGCAGCAAAAGAATTGATGATGAGTGTAAGGCCTAAGACTCGTAAGATAAACAGAAGCTCTGGCATATTATAGAAATCTGATATGTATGGAGCTGAAAAAAATAGTAGTGCGTAAAAAACACAAGATATGCTGATATTGAAAAAAAATACAGTGCAAATATCTTCATGGGTACGATTTTGTTTTCTTGTTAGTGCATTTACAAATCCGCTATCGACAAAGACAGAAGAAACGGCAAGGAAAATGCTTAACATTCCTATTGTTCCATATTCCGCAGGCGTAAGGATACGTGCCATTATCAGCGTTGTCAGGAATTGAATACCTTGAGTAGAGAAACGTTGTATAGCACTCCATAAAATACCCGTCTTAGTCTGTTGTCTTAATTCTCTGTCCATTATTTGATAATTACATCAATTACACGTTGTATGTCATTGTCTGTCAATTCGTGATGCATAGGTAAACATATTACAGTGTCTGCTAGGTGATATGCGTTAGGGAGATTATCACGATTTGCACTATCTAATCCTCGATAAGTTGAGAATGTGCTGATTAAAGGATAGAAATAGCGCCTTCCCCAAACATTGTGACTTTTCATCTTGAAATAAAGCTCATCGCGAGTCATACCATATTCCGATGCATTGACAAATATTGGAAAATAGGAGTAATTATGTTTCACGTTAGGAATATCTTCCCAAAAAGAAATACCTGAAATGCTTCTTAATGCTTCTTGATAACGAATTGCTACTCTCTGGCGGTCTTTAATTGCATCATCAACTTGTTTTAAATTAAGTAAGCCATATGCGCTACGTATTTCATCCATTTTACTATTAATACCTGGAGCAACCACTTCTGTCTCATTGGCAAAACCAAAATTTTTCAAATAATCTATGCGTTGCTTCATTTTTTCATCATGCATTACAAGTGCTCCTCCTTCGATTGTATTATAGACTTTTGTCGCATGGAAGCTTAAAGTTGAAACATCACCTTCAGTCAAAATACTTCTTCCATTAACTTCTACCCCAAATGCATGAGCTGCATCATATATAACTTTTAAGCCGTATTTATCAGCAATATCTTGAATCTCTTTAGTTCTACATGGCCTTCCATAAACATGTACAGGCATGATGGCTGTAGTTTGGGGAGTGATGGCAGCTTCAATCCTATTCGGATCGATATTTCCAGAATCGGGGTCAATATCAACAAAAACAGGTTTAATTCCATTCCACCAAAGTGAATGAGTAGTGGCCACAAAACTATACGGGGTAGTAATAACTTCTCCCGTAATACGCAATGCCTGAAGTGATGTGATAAGGGGCAATGTCCCGTTTGTAAATAGGCTAATATAGGGCACCTTTAGATAATCACATAAAGCTTCTTCCAGTGCTTTATGATAAGAACCATTGTTTGTAATCCATTTATTATCCCAGATGTCCACTAGATATTTGTTTAGATCTTCAAGGGATGGTAATAATGGAGATGTGACTGTTATGATTTTATTTTCATTATCCATTGTAAATTTGTGTATTATGAATTATGTTCAGTATGGATGAAGTCCGTATTCTTACGATCCATATGCAGAATATTCTTCAGCATTCTGAATACTAATCTGGGGATAGCTAAAATTTTTTTGAAAGATTGCAAACGCAATGGCGCTGGAATTGCAATAAATAAGGATAGAGCTAACATAGCAAAAAGAATCCACCATTTCTCGCACCAATCGGGTACTACGATGGTCATGAAAACAGAAATAGCTCCTATTAGTACAATGAGGATGGAACGGGGAATAAGTGCCTGTTGGATAACCTTGTCAACAAAGTTGATATTACCTTGAATAAGTGCCTTAGGAACTTTTGGTAATTGTGAAAGCAAACTCTGGACTTGTGCTGTCATCCAGCGCATGCGTTGACGTTGGAAATTATCCTGGTTACTGACTTTCTCGTCAAAGACATGAATCTCTGACGCATATTTGATAAAGACGCCCTGATGGAGCAGTAGAGCTTCCATTTCACGGTCTTCTCCTGCAGTGGTTAGCTTAAATACGTTTTCCTTAAAGAGCTCATATTTGAAGCACATCCCAGAACCTATCAAAGCTGATGACAGACCAAGACGATTATGAGCTTTGCGAAAAATAGTGTTGTTGATTTCTTCGCTGGCACCATCCAATACTGCGACATCGTTGTTTGCATTTTTAGCGCAGCGGTGACATTGAATGGCATCGTAGACACTGCATAGTACATTTAATTGTGAGAGAAATTCGGGGCGAACCACATTGTCTGCATCCAGAATGACTACATTGTCGTAAACGTTATTGACATTTTCAATCGCATATTGCATCGCCTTTGCCTTGGAACTTTTCTCAAAGGTTGGCTGGAGTAGGGTGATGGGTAATTTGCTTAGTTGCTCATTAGTTTCTGGCTGCATGTGGTCAGAGATGACGATGACTGTATAAAGCTCTTTGGGGTAATCCTGCAGGAGAAATTGTTTCACTGCATTGATAATTACCCTATCTTCCTTGTATGCAGGGTATAAAATTAGGAATTTGTTTAAACGATCGCTAAGTGCGGCTGCATGAATGGCGATGCGGTCTTCTTTTTCGTAGAAGAGGGAGATGATAGTAAAGAAGACGACATAAATCACTGATCCTGCTAAGATGAACCAGAGGATGATTTCTAATATATGTATAATCTCCCAGATATTCATGGCTCTTCTTTATTTCTTTTCTTTATGAAATATTGAACAAATTTCGTCTTTCCTAAGAATTTGAGATTAAATATAGCCCAGAGTGTAACCAATGGTGAACGCAGGAAAGTTTTATCCCACATTTCGTCGACCAAATAGTCGGGGGTAGCTAAGGCAAAGAAGAATAGGCATGCTGCCCCTAAGAACCACCATTTAATGACCAACGTGAAATAGATAAACGGCAAGACTAGACTCATGATCATGATAATACCGACCAAGACCGTTCTAGGAACCAGTATCCATTGGATAATCTTATCGGCCAGATCGCGTTGTTTGTTAAAAATTGCACCTGGTAGATATTTGATGTTCCAAAACAGATTCTTTAATTGTTTTGCAGCCCAGCGTCCGTGCTGGAGATTGAGTTTCTCCGTAGTCCGCACTTTTTCACCATAAATAAGAATATCATGGAAATAGTCAATGTAGATTTGATGGCGTAATAGTATGGATTCTAACTCTTTGACTTCTGCTGAGGTTTTTGTTCTCATGACACTGTCTTTAAACCATTTGAAATCAAATGCCGTTCCAGATTCTGCTAATGATGCAGATAGGCCCAAATTGATATGCCCTTTTCGAAAGATAGCATTGTTAATCTCCTCAAAAATAGCACCCATCCGAGCTGCGACCGTATCTCTGTTCCTTGAAACTGTATGAGCCTGAATTGCTTTTGTGGCAGCAGATTCATAGGCATTATTCATTTGAAATAGGAAATCTTGATCAACAATATTATCAGCCTCCAAAATCATTGCAATATCATAAATTTTGAATTCTGGCAGGTTTAATATAGCATATTGGAGAGATTTTGCTTTTGAACTTTCTTCAAAATTGGGCGTTAACAAGGTAATCGGGTATTGTGCCAAACGCATATTGGTGATTTCACTTTGATGGTCAGAAATAACCGTCACATCAAAAAGACGCTGAGGGTAAGACTGTGCTAATATGGCTAAAACAGTCTGTTCAATGACATGATCTTGTTTATAGGCTGGAATCAAAATGATGAAACGGCGTTTAATTTTAGCCTCATTGATATTGGTCGTTCTTGAAAATAGGGACGCTACGGAGAAGATCCCTAGATACAAAACTGTGCATGCGGTTATGATGAAGAAAAACCAATCTACTATATATAATATATCCCAGAAATCCATTTTATTTATTGAACATTGAACATTGTAAATCGAAGATACCTTTGAAAATAGCCTTTACTAACTGAAATTTCCCTTTAAGAGTGTATTTCAGTATATCACGAAGTGCTACAATTGCTATCAAATAGCTATAGGAGATATATTTTGAAATTCCAGACCAATTGCGTTTTACTAGGAGAAGTCGATTTCGAGTGATATAATAGGTTCGTAGAGGACTGTTTTGCCCTGTGCTCTGACTTTCTTTATGATAGATGGTGCTGGCGGGTTCGTACCAGATTTCATAGCCAGCGCGGGTCATCATCAGGGACCAGTCTAATTCTTCATAATAAAGGAAGTAACATTCTGGCATTAATCCCACTTTGTCGACGATTTCTCGTTTTAGCATCATAGCTGCGCCGTGGGCATATGGCGTTTGGTGGGGGGTGTCATATTGCCCTTTGTCTTCTTCTCCAAAACCTATGGCTTTATTACGTATCGTAATAGTTGAAAGTGGGGTGTAACCTGCAAATTGAATAGGGTTATTACCCCATGCAAAATGTATTTTGGGGCATACTGTTCCTATCTTGGGAGAAGATTCTAACCGCTTAATTAAAACTTGAGGATTGAACTTTTTAAATATAGTATCGTTATTGACAAGGTAGAGGTATTTGCCTTTGGCTGCTTTCATTCCTATATTATTGCCTCCTGCAAACCCCAAGTTACTATCACTACGAATGACTTTGATGTTTGGATATCGTTCTTGAAGAATACTTGCTTCATTTTCAGTAGAGCCATTGTCTATCACCATCACCTCCATGTCTTCATTGAAGGGGATGCTATCAATCAATGCGCATGTGTCTTTCAGCCCATTATAATTGACTGTAATGATGGATAGTTCACACTCTTGAGGCAAGTTTCTTCTCCAGTTTTAAGCGTTTTTTCTCTTCCTGCTTAGCAAGTTGTTTTTTTTCAAGATTAATCCATTCCGGTTCTAAATAAGGTAGGATATATACAATAGAAAGTCCACCGTAATATATCAAACAATTAGGAAACTGCATTAATATTTGGTTTGCGTAACCTCCTAATTGAATAGAAACAAATGCTGCGCAGAATCCTGCGCCAATACCAATTAAAGATTTACTTTCTAATTTAAATAAAACAACACAGCATGCACCAAAGAACATAAATGCAGTGGTTATTAGAAAAATAGTAATACCAATCTTTCCAGTATGTACCCAAATGAAAACATATTCCGAGTCTGGAGGAATTGAAGCCAGCTTGTTATATTTGTTATTTGATGGTACATTATCATAGTTCATTCCGATGCCGATTCCCCAAGGCGCATCAGCTATATATTTATTTATAGCTGTCTGATTGATGTCACGGACATTTGCCGATGCGTCATCTTTATTGAAAGCAGATCTCATTCGGCGTATCTGTTGATTTCCTTGTCCGATGTTGGTAAATACCAAAATAAATGCGAAAAACGCAAAGATGATGGAAAAAGGAATTGCAATCTTAAAGGACTTTGATAGTATTATGTACGTCATTAATCCTGCTGCTAAACAATAAATAGCAGTTCTTGTACCAGATTGAAACATGCCATATATGACTAGAACAGAAACAATTGCGAAGAATATGCGAAGTTTGTTGATTTTTGTTGTTATGGCAAATATAATAAAAGCGACACCCGCGCATGCAGCATTACAACCATAATTAGCAGCATCGCTAAAAGTCGAGAAATATCTAATTAAAGCTCCTCCGTTAAGAATATGTGTTCTTGATCCATTTAAAAAACTCGCCTCTGCTGAGGTAAAACCTATATTCTTTTGTTTCCAAGTCCAAATCGCAGAGAAAAGGCAAAGACATGCCCATAATTTTATGTATCTTATCAGTAACTCTGGTGAAGATAAATAGATGGAAAAAACCAAAAAAATATATAGTAGTTGAAATGCCATCATTCGTGCTCCCGTGTACCATGCTCCAAAATTGATGCCCAAACCGCAGGTGTCATTCAAAATTTCAAGTGTACAAAAACCACACCAAATAACGAGTGAAAATAGCATCAAATTAGCCGTTCTCTCAAAATGTGGTGAATGCCTTATATCAATAATTGCTATTGCTAATAAGAGTAATTGTAGCATTTCGTTAGGAAGGGACATCGGTATCGGAAGTGGAGGAATTTCTTTCCATTGTATGAAATAGTTAATCAAAATCAATAGCCAAAACGCAGACATTCTCCATCTGAATACGACGTATCCTCCAAGCACAACTGCAGGTATCATGCATACAATAACAAATGCATTATAACCTGCTGTGACGAACGCATAGATTGCCAGTAAAAACAGGAGAAAGAGTAAAGCTACTCTCCCTCCGTTTTCGCGGGTATATGTTGCAAAACTATTTGTCATTTATTTGGCATGGCTATTTTCAACAGCCGTTAGACCCATTTGAGAGATGCGATATACAAAGTTGTTAAACTTGGTATAAGGTGGCAACTGGCCGACAAACTCTTCTACTGCATAACGCTGTGCCTCTGTGAGGTACATATAGAGTGTGTTCTGATCTTCCAGTTGTGACTGCAATTCTTTTAATGCTTTCTGGTCAACATCTTTCCAAGTGCGGTTGGCGCGTGTTACCAACAAGTTGATTGTGCCCATGTTCAACAGTGCAGGAGGAACAGAGTTATCGTCCAAATTAGGATATTCAATAATGGCTATTTCATTGGGAAGAATATCTGGACAAATATCTTTGATATCTTTGGCCATGATGAAACGGCTGTCTTCTGCCAAGTAGTCCTCGTCATAGGTGAGGCGGCGTACCTGAAGGCCGATTGAAATCCAATAATTTTCTAACTCCTGAGCAATATAACTCTTACCATTACCGGCATCTGTGGAAATAAGATTGAGCACATTTTGCTGGCCTTCCTTGAAATGGGGGAGAATGGATTTGCTCAATTGTCGTAGCGCCATATCTGCGATGGTTTTGTTGAAACGGCGGTAACGGAGGGTACTCTCTTTCGGGAAGCAGCCCATGACAGGCACCTTGGTGATACGTTCTGAACGCATGCGGTCACGGAGTGTGCGGTCAAGTAGTTCAATAATGAAGAAATAAAGAGCTGTCAACATGAAAGTAAGTAGAAATGCACCTAGTAAAATCATCAAACGATTTGTAGGTTGGGCATTCATTGGGAACATAGGTGGATTCAATATACGCAATTTTGCGGTTGTCATCTGAAGGTTTCGCTGACGCAAACGAGCTGCATTCAATGCTTTCAGCATTTCCATATAATTTCCTTCAATAAAAGAGATATGTCGGTCTTTTCGCGCTAAGGTTGCACCGATAGGAGCATAGTACAGGATTTGCCTATCCAATTTTTGCCGCATGATATCTTGAGCACTCATTTCTGCTTTTGTTCTTTCTAATAAAAGCACTTGTTCTAGCCATCTAGAAATCATGTCATTCGCTTTAACGCCCGTTTCCGTGCTATAGGTACTGGCTTCAATGTCTCGAGTTAACTCTTTGACGCGAGCTGTTCGGTCTTGCAGCATTTTTTCTGCTTTAGCTAATTCTAGCTGAGATTCCACATTATCTTCACCACCTTCGCTGGTCATCAGACGAAGGTTCGAGATACGAGATTGAATACGTGAAATATCGGTTATTTGATCAGTAAAATCGCGGTTTGCACGTATAATCTTGGCACGGTCCCCCAACTGACGTTCCAAATAGTCCATCAATGATTTAGCAGTTGTATAGTTCATTAATTGATTGTTATCTGAAACCTGTTGGTTAGCATCCAAACCAGCAACTTGTTTGGTTTGTTCACCATAATTAATTATGCGCTTTGAAACATTGTAGCGTATGAGGTCATCTTCTGCACCTGTTAAAATTTTGTAAAGACGAGCCACTTCACGTTCAAAGAACTTGATGACATCATTGGTCTCGCCAAAACGTAACTGTTGGTATTGACGGGCAAATACTTCGTTCAAGATGTCCAAGGTATTGAAGGTGATACCTGCATCATTACATGAATAAGCAATGTCTATGATGTCACTCCTTTGTAATTGCATGACTTTCAGTCTACTTGTGATGTTATTGATTCCAAACCATGGGTGATAATTCAGTAAGCCAAAAATGTAATTGTCTTGGGATGGCTTTTCGTATGCCTTAAGATTAGCGTAGGTGGCCTGCTCACTATTGTGATTGATTAGGGCTTTAACATCAGTTGGAACTGTCGCGCTCAACTGGCGGAAATGTTCTGATGAAATATAGTTATTATCCTTGCTAGGATTACCATACATCATACAACGAGCAAACAGGCGAAGGGAAACCTCATGGATGGTCACATCTGTTGTCATTAACAACATTAAATTGGTAATGTTAGCTTGGTTATTTCCGCCAGCAGCACCTGTCCCACCTTCCAAATTATAGCCAGTAATCATACCTGTATAAATTGTCGTATTGGCATCATAGACACGCTCCATATTACGCGTCATAAACCATGCCACAATCAAAGCAATGAGCGGTAAAATAATTAGATACCAACGAATCTTATATAGAAACCTGACAATATATCTAAACAAATCCATAGTCTTCTATTTTTTTAGTTTATAATTTTTTTGATGCTTTTTTTGCTGCTTTTTGGGCTTTTATTTCAGCCTTTTCTAAGGCTTTAAGCTTTTTTTCTTCATCTTCAGCAGCTTTCCTAACACGCTTTTCAACGGCTTTATTCTCTTTGGCCAATTGCTTCTCTGTTTTTTGAACTGCTTTGTCTAAAGTAACTTCTGTAGTTGTGTTAGTTATAATGGGCGTATGAGTGATAATTTCCAAGGTTAAAATATTTGTAATAATCTCTGCCTGTTTTGTTTGATATGAACTAACAGCCCCATCCTCACGCGTTTTCGTCCATGCAAAATCTTCAATGGTCATATTGCCATTATGAAAATCTTCTAGATTCAAGGCCCCTGCACCTTGGTATATTGCAGCATTCTCACTAGCAGTCTTTAATTGTATCAAACCTGTCGTTATTTTAGTGTACAGAGTCGCAATTTGTAACTTTAGTTGATCATATTGGAGATCCTTGTTGTAAATGGCTTGATCGACCTCCAATTTTTTGCGTTTAACAGCTGCGCCTAAGTCCAGTATATCCTCAACAGGAACGGCCAAATTGACACCTACATTCCAGTAACTCTGCTCAGTCCCTTGAAATTGCATCATCTGAAGCGTATAATAACTGGATGAACTTTGTCCCCACATATCCGATACACCATAGCTATAGCTTGCATGGCCCGTAATATATGAGAATATATGTCTCTTTTGCTTGGCTACCTCTGCCTCGGCTATTTCCTGTGCCTTTTGTAATGACATGACTTGAGGAGTTGACTTGGCATTTTCAAACAATACAGCGAGTGGCGGCAAGTGAAATTCAGAAAAATTAATATCCATCTCCTTACTGGAGTCAAAAAAACCTGCTGCTATTCCACTATCGTCGAACGACTGTGCATACGAAACGCTGCTTACACCTGCTATGGCTACGCAGAATAACAAACGTCTGAACCTGTTCATTTTTTTATAATTCATATTATACATTTCCTTTTTGTATCATTGAGGTAAAG
>JAEEGG010012884.1_pt1 | contig 17953 bp, 12 predicted proteins | sample 9134161 | NCBI WGS metagenome assembly JAEEGG01 (sample SAMN16246543, study PRJNA631951) | gut metagenome | biome: gut microbiome; feature: rumen; material: CR-attached | host: Bos | place: Iran: Karaj | collected 2018-10 | reverse complement strand
CCCACAGCAAGGAAACGCGTTACCGCTTGAACGAGATGCTTGAAGAACATTCGGAGTATCAGGATGCGCTACGGCTCTATACGATTGAAAACACGAAACTGAAAGGGCATCAAGCTTATAAATTGACCTACAACGGATTGTTTGAGGCTTGTGAGAATGATGTGGAACTCCGATGAAAAAAAGTGATTAAATAATATCCGAAAAACCAATATGGCAACAGTAGAAAAAGATATAAATGAGATTTCTGACAAGATAACAAAGGTCAAACGTCTTGTAAAAAAGCGTGTTGACAATCTTGAATATAAAGAAATTGAAGAAACTCCTATCTCTGAAGGTGAAAATTGGAAAGATTTGGAGTTTTCTCATCCCGAGAATATAATTCGATTAGCAACTGTTTTTAGTGGAATTGGAGCAATAGAACATGCTTTTCAAAGACTTGGACTAAAACATGAAATTGTCTTTGCTGGTGATATTGAACCTAATTGCAAGAAGAGCTATTTTGCAAATTATGACATTAAAGAAGAAAATTGGTTTAATGATATTAGAGATTTCGATGCTCGCCCTTACAAAGGCAAGGTGGATTTTCTTGTAGGAGGAGCACCCTGTCAAGCTTTTTCAATGGTAGGACACCGTTTGGGGTTTGAAGATGCTAGAGGAACCTTGTTTTATGAATTCGCAAGAGTAGTAAAGGAAACTAAGCCAAAAGTGTTTTTGTTTGAGAATGTTCGTGGCTTATTAAACCATGATAAAGGAAGAACCTGGCATGTGATTCACGATATTTTTGAAGAGTTGGGGTATGATGTGAAGTATAGGGTTCTTAATAGTTGTGATTATGGAATTCCACAACACCGCGAGCGTGTGTATTGCTTGGGATTTAAGAAAAAAACAGATTTCAAATATCCCGCTCCTATTGCATTAGAATACGTTATGTATGATTTTCTTGAAGATTATACATACAGCAAGTACTTCTTGAAAGAAAAAGGCGTGAAATTCGTCACCAGCCATAAGAATAGAGAAAAAAGCTACACTCAAATAAATGGCGATATTCAACTTTGCCAAAAAAGGAATCAACAATTCAATTGGCATGGAGATTTTGTTTTTCATCCACAAGCATTAGACGAAATCCCTAATGAAAAATTTGACGAATTCATTTTTGACGTTAGAGATGTGGAAGAGAAATATTATTTATCTGAGAAAGTAGCAAAATATGTTTTAGCAGGAGGAACAAAAAATTTCAAAACCTCGACCGAAACAGACTTAGATATTGCTAGACCTTTATTACAATCAATGCATAAAATGCATAGAGCAGGTGTTGACAACTATGTAACTCATAAAGGACGAATTCGAAAACTCACCCCACGAGAATGTTTGCGCCTAATGGGTTTTAAAGATTCTTTTAAAATAGTTGTTTCAGATACGGCTATGTATCAACAAGCAGGAAACAGCATTGTCGTTGATGTGCTGATTGCTTTATTAAAACAAATGGATATAACTAAATACGGTGTATAATGATAATAGGTGGCATAGAATATAGAATTATTGATGTTTATGACCAATCCATAACCGTTCCAGATTCTTTCGTCATAAATGAAAACAAGACCGGAAAAGGTCATGGAGAAGCTAAATTATATATGGGATCAAAAGATTCCATGCGTAATTTCTATGCGGGCAATCCAAATGAAGCAGGTTTTACTGTAAATTGTTTTGTGCTGAAACGAGATTTAATTTCTCTATTAAAAACAATAAAACATGAATATCAATATCCATCAATAAAATATAGAGGGATTGGAGAAGGTAAAAACATGTTGAAATTGTGGAAATCTCGTATGGAATATGCTGGGACATTACCCAACAAAATTACATTTGTAGTCAAAGATCAACAACAGATTATTGGGCCAAGAGGATATGTCAATTCTAACCGAAACTGCAAAGGATATGATTTGATAAGGACAATGGCTTTACCCTTCGTTTCTTATATTTCTGTGATGAAAGTGCAAGAAATCCAAACACAAGAAGTGAGTTATTATTGGCGACCTTTTGCTGATTTTACCCAAATGGCTTCAATGCAATACGCTGCACAGAATTATGGCAGAGGGAAAAAAGACAATACTCAGCATAGAAAGAACCAACTTAAATATCGCGAAGAATTGTATAATGAATTTCATCATTGTCCTTTTACTCAAATTGATGAGTTTCGCCTTTTGGTTGCTAGCCATATTAAACCATATGCTGTTTCAACAAAAAAGGAGCAATCGGATTCCAACAATGGTTTAATGCTTTCGCCCTTATATGATAAACTTTTTGACAAAGGATTCATATCATTTGACGATAATGGTCACATTTTAATATCGGATTGGTTATCTCCCAAAAACCAAGAGCTTATATCTTTTGATTATTCTCCTATGGACTTAAATCTCAATGAGCAGAGGCGAAAATACATGAAATATCATAGAGAAAATGTTTTCAAGTAAGTGTAAGAGTTATGGATTATTTATACGAACAAACAATGCAACGCTTGGGTTATGACCAACTTGTATGTGACATATTTATTGATTGGGAAAATGTAAAAGATGAAATACTAATTTCAGAACGAAAAACAGGCTCAGGAAATGGTACGATTCACGTCTTTCTTGGTGCCGCAGACAAAGAACTCCGTAAAGAATTTACTCCGTACTATTCTGCAGTTGAAAACGGAGAAGACCCTTCTATCCATGCGGTCAATATTAAACATTTTTTTCTTAAAAGTAATGTCATAAGCATGCTGGGTTATATTTGTCAGTATTGTTATGAACATCATGAAAATATCAATGACCAAATCAAATCCGTTTTACCATATTTAGCCACAACTAAAACAGAAAATGGATTGATGACCACCCACTCACTTTTTAAATTGTCAACTGGATCTAATAAATTACGGCCATATTTTAAACAGTTTGACAGTGATGGAGTGTTTACTAAAGTCATTAGAAGAATACTGCTTCCAAATTCTTCATATAAGATTTCTTTGTTCAAGAACAGAAACAACGAATATGCTGCGTTTTGGTTAATTGGATTTGACAATCTGACCAATTTTGAAGCAGATTCTAGCAAAATCCACTTTTCAAGCAATATAACCAGTACGCAACAGTTTGACGTTTCCTCTATAGTTAAAGTTATCCTCTCCACCGGCCTAATCTATTCCGATACCCTCATCAAACGCCTCGCCTTTTCGCTGATGGCAAAGCCTTTCGTTATTCTCAGCGGGCTTGCGGGTTCGGGAAAGACACAACTGGCGTTAGCTTTTGCCAAGTGCTTGAGCGAGAATATTAAGGAGCAGGTTTGCACGGTTTCCATCGGGGCAGATTGGACCAACCGAGAGCCGCTGCTAGGTTATCCAAACGCTTTAAACAAAGACGAATATGTGAAACCAGAAAGTGGAGTGCTGCAACTTTTGATGCGAGCCAACAAAGACCCTGACAAACCTTATTTCTTGATTCTAGACGAAATGAACCTCAGTGTGGTGGAACGCTATTTCGCCGATTTCCTCAGCGCCATGGAGTCGGGAGAGAAAATCAAACTTTGGGACAATGAAGCAGAAAACGTTCCCAAAGAAATTGAATTACCCAAGAACGTCTTCATCATCGGCACCATCAACGTGGATGAAACCACCTATATGTTCAGCCCCAAGGTGCTCGACCGCGCCAATGTGATTGAGTTCAAGATTGCCCCTAATGAAATGGAGGACTATTTGGGTAAAAAAGTAAACATCAATCTTGAACAAGCCTATTCAGCCTGCGCAGATATGGCTGTCGATTTCGTCACTAAAGCCAAAAGTCAGGTTGAAAAGGACGAAAAAAACAAAGATGTTTTGCTCTCATTCTTCAAAGAGTTGAAAGAGGTTAACGCCGAATTTGGCTATCGCACCGTGAACGAAATCTCCCGTTATCTGCATTTTAATGATGATGACGAGAATGGAATCAAAGGAGATGAAGCCATTGACACAGCTATCGTTCAGAAGCTCCTTCCAAAACTACACGGCTCGCGCAAGAAACTAGAGCCCGTGCTAAAGCAATTGTGGAAACTCTGCTTCACAGGTGCTGACCGCGACCTGGTCATCGCCAAGGAACACGTGGAGAAAGCCCGCTTCAAAGAGAGCGCCGACAAAATCCGCCGTATGTACGAGTCGGCATATGCAAATGGATTTACTAGTTTTGCAGAAGCATAAAACAAAACGAAAATCTATAAAATCACAAACAAGAAAGTGGTATGACAACAGAAATGCAGCATATCCAACTGCTGAAGAAACAGATTCTGGAGATAGGCAAAGAGGTAAGGTTTCTTGAGTTTAAAAGTAACTATCAGGATGCTGAAAGGTTAGGAAAGTATGTTTCGGCGTTGTCAAACGGTGCTTGTCTTGACAACAAAGAGAAGGGATATTTATATTTCGGAGTGGAAGACGAGACATTGGAACTCATAGGGACAACTTTTGATGCTTCGAAAATCAAGGCAAGGGGTAATCAAAACCTTGAAATCTATCTGCGCCAATACATCACTCCCAAAATCAACTTCAAAATCGAGAATTTTCACGATACCGATGGAAAACGTTTTGTGGTTTTCATAATTCCTGCGGCCAAAGAGGAGCCGACTTGTTTCATGAACATCCCATATGTCCGAGTGGACAGTTCAATAACCGACCTCCGCCCCTATACGGATTGGATGCGAACCATCTACAACTCGCAGAAAGACTGGAGCGCAGAAATTGTTCCGAGTGCGACAATCAACGATCTTGACCCAAACGCAATTGCCAAAGCATTTGAGGGCTATTGCCAACGCTTTCCTGAAAAGGCTGAAGAAGCCACCAAGTGGGACACGGCAACATTTCTTGATAAGGCTAAAGTAACAATTGATGGACAAATCACCCGTACAGCTCTTCTGCTGTTAGGCAAGGAAGAATCAGTCCATCGACTGAACTACATCTCTCAGATTGTTTGGAGATTACGGACGGAGAAAGAAGACGCTGGAGATATCTTTACCACACCCTATTTGTTGTCAACATCACATCTGATGAGCAAAATTAGGAACTATCGCATGAAGATATTCCCCAACAACAGCTTGATTCCCGCAGAAGTATGGAAATATGACACCAAATCCATCCTTGAAGCCCTCCATAATTGCATAGCTCATCAAGACTATAGAAGAAACGAAAGGATTGTAGTGACGGAAGAGCAAGAATGTCTTGTTTTCGAAAATGCAGGTTCTTTCTACGAAGGTTCGTTTGAGGACTACATTGAGGGGAAGAAAACGCCCAAAAAATATCGCAACCATTTCCTTACCCAGGCCATGGTGAACCTTAAGATGATAGATACCCAAGGATTCGGCATCCATGACATGTTTCAACGCCAAAAAGAGCGTTTCTTACCCATGCCAGACTATGACAAATGCGATCCGGAACGGGTAAAACTTATTATACCCGGTCAAGTCATCAATGAAGAATATTCGCTTCTGCTGATGGAAAAAACGGATTTGGATCTGATGACAACAGTTTTGCTTGACCGATTCCAAAAGGGCAAACCTATAAGCAAAGAGGCAATGAATATGCTGCGGAAGATGAAACTAATCGAAGGAAAGAAGCCCAACCTATACATTAGTAAGAGTGTGGCAAAAGCCACTCATCAAGAGGCAGAATACACAGCCATGAAAGGTTTTGACGACCAATACTACCGAGACCTGATCGTGAAGGCTCTCAAAGATCACACTTCATTAAGGAGAAAAGATTTTAATACCTTGCTTTTAAACAAGTTACCCGATATTTTAAAAGAGAATCAAAAGAAAAACAAAATTGATAATCTTTTGAGAGTGTTACGGGAAAACGGTACCATCTATGTAGACAAAAATCGGGTTTGGCATCTTGCAGAAGGTAAAGACACATGAAATTCTACGCGAAAATTACGCGAAATTACGCGAAATTACGCGAAAATTACGCGAAATTACGCGAAAATTACGCGAAATTACGCGAAAATGATTTGTAAAATATTATAAATCAATAAAATTGATGATTTTACGTTTCCAAAAGATTCCGTGAAATTTCCGTGAAACGACAGAAAAGAGCAACAAATTGATACAAGATAATATGGCCGAATATCTCGAAATACCAATCATAGGAAAAGCCAGCAACGTAAAATTGGTGGTATATCCACAATCTTCAAAGGCGAAGGTCTTTAAAGAGGACAAACCGTATGCAGGTGAATCGAGATATCAATTGGTGGAAGGATGCACTTACACATACGAGTTTGTGGGCGAATCGAATAGCCATCGTTGCCAATTTGAGAGAGAGAATGAAATTGTACAGTTTCATCGCAATACGACAAATCATGCTTGTGAAGGCACGCTGACAACAGGCATCTATGTTGGCCACCTGACGCTGAACGTGTTGGATGTGGATACTAAAGAACAAGTGGGGCGTGTAAGCATGGAAATAAGGAGCATTAAGTCGGACTACCATCACGACTACCGACTGATGCTTGATGAAATAGCTGAATACTATACCGACCTAGTGCTACAACAAGGGTCGCCTGTGACGCAGCAGCTGGAAATTGACCAAAACTGCTCATCGCAGACATTGTACCAACGGTTCTCTTTCGTGCGTTCGCTGATCGAAAGCGAGGCGTTTTCAGAAGCAATCCACAAAATCATCTCAAATCCGGTGAGGAAATGGACGGATGCCAACATTGAAAGAAGCATCGTTGGAATAAGACGGTTATCGCGCAACAATATCCGACAGATTGCATCTGGAACCGACAGGATCCATCTCCCTGTTGGATTACGGTCGGGATTGCCTGAATCATTGACGAGCGTACCTCGAAACATAGATGTCGAATATAAACGTGACACAACAGATAACCAAGAAAACCAGTTCGTAAAATTCGTGTTACGCTCATTCGTTAACTTCTGCTCTGACATCAAAGGCTTTACCAATGCCAATGAACAACTAAAAGCGGAGGCAGACCAAACTTTGGAACAATTATATGGTTACCTTGACAACCAGTTTTTCCGTCAAATCTCACTTCCCACACATTTAAACATGAACAGTCCTGTGCTGCAACGCAAAGAGGGCTATCGTGAAGTATTGCAAGCTTGGCTGCTTTTCGACTTGGCAGCGAGGTTGAACTGGACAGGTGGGGATGATGTATACGACGCTGGCAAGAAGAATGTAGCGACGCTATACGAATATTGGCTATTCTTCAAGTTACTGGAGTTGGTAAGCGAATTCTTCCACATCGAGCCACAAGCCAAGAGTGAGTTGGTGCAGATGGATAATGATGGCATCAACCTAAGCCTTAAGCAGGGCAAGATGAGGATGGTGAGTGGGCGACAGGAAACCTTCTCGCGCATGCTGAATGTGGCATTCTATTACAACCGTTCCTTCAACAAGGTGGCCAAAGAAAAAGATCCAATTCATTCTGCCGGTAGTTGGACTATGACCATGCGGCCCGACTATACGTTGTCATTATGGCCGGGTGAGATAACAGAGCAAGAGGCCGAGCGACAGGAATTGGTCACCCACATACACTTCGATGCAAAATACCGTTTAGATAGGGTGCTACTTGAAGACAAAGACGCGGGTCTGGATATTGACAAAGAACTGGCCGAGGAGAAACAAGAACAAGAAATGAAAATATACAAACGTGGTGACTTGTTGAAAATGCACGCCTACAAAGATGCTATCCGCAGGACAAGTGGCGCTTATGTGCTCTATCCAGGTACGGAAAATAAAGAGTTGCGTGGTTTCCACGAGATTGTTCCTGGACTAGGTGCATTCAGCATCCGACCGGGTCATTGGCAAGAAGACTCTGTCTATCTGAAACAGTTTCTTGCCGAGGTAAAGGCACACTTGCTTGACCGCACATCTGACCGTGAGAAACTGTCGTATTATGAGTATGATATCCATAAAGAAGAGAAGCTTTCTATGATGATGGAAAGTTTGCCAGAACCCTATGGAGAAAACCGCGACTTCATTCCTGATGAAACATACGTTCTGTTAGGATACTATAAAAACCAGGATCATTTGGATTGGATTCTAAAGAACAACGTATACAATGGACGCGCAGGCATTCGTAAAGGATCAATTCACATCAACAAAGAAATAGCTTCGGCAAAATACTTGTTATTACACACCCAAAGCGGAGAATCACATCTCTACAAACTCAAGGTCAATGGTCCGCGTGTCTTTGATTACAACGAATTGACAAAACTGGATTACCCTTTTTCTAATGATGAAAAATCTCTTGACTACATCTACTTGATGTTCGAAATCAATTCAAAAGGACTTGAGCCAGAACTAATGCACTACGAATGGAATTCTTCAAGTATTCCAGTCCTTTCAAAGACGAACAGGTTCAGAGTATCTGCGATTAAGCTTACTGAATTGATTAAATTCGCCAAAAAGAAATAAGTCTTTTGAAAATTAGCATTATCATCTCCATACCCCCCCCAAGTCACCCCAGCCATCAAATCTTCCTCTCAAAACCCTCATGACACCACCTCCGCTGAAGCGGTAAAAAATAGCCTTGAAGCGGGTTTAGGATACCCCACAAAAAGTTAAGACCCATATCTCAACTTTTTGAAGGGTGGGTCTTGCGAGGTTAAGATATGGGGCTCACGGAGTTTTACAGTACCTTGTTTTCGGCATTATTTTTGTACTTTTGCAAAACAAAAAACAACCATGTCCTGCCTCCAAGTTATCCTAGCCATTATCTTCCCGCCACTGGCGGTGATCGACCGCGGCTGCGGCTCGATGCTCATCGTGTTTCTGCTCACGCTCTGCGGCTGGGTGCCGGGCGTCATCGCCGCGCTGATTATCCTGAACAAGAATAAATGATGGAGATTGGCGGTTTTTTTGTATTTTTGTGGGAAATATTCAGCTATGCAAGACAACACTGAACTCTTCCAACCTCAAGAACTTCAATCGCCTTTTGAAGCCATCAAGGAAACCGACAGCGAAGGCCGAGAATGGTGGAACTCCCGAAAACTGGCGCGGCTGCTAGGCTACCAGAAATACTGGAACTTCGAGCGACTTATTAATAAGGTCACGCCTTTTCTGCAAAAAGAGAAAGGGTTGGACTTGAAGGAGCATATCGTGGAGATTGAAGGGATGGCGCAACTTCATAACAGCGGTTATCGCAAGGTGACATCCGTATTGCTGTCCCGAACCGCTTGTCTTGCTGTCGTGATGAATGCCGACCAGAAAAAACCGTTGGTAAAGGCCGCAAAAGACTATTTCACGGATAAGATGACTTCGACTGACTTGGCCACCAGCATAGAAGGTAATGTACTGATGTACAAATCCTCAACGGGTAAAGTCAATGTTACCGTCGTGTTCAATAATGAGACTTTTTGGCTTTCACAAAAACGGATGGCTGAATTGTTTAACGTAGCCATTTCGACTATTAATTATCACCTGTCTGAAATCGAAAAAAGTGGAGAAGTGCAATTGTCCTAGTCAATTCGAAAAATTCGAATTCCTTCGGACAATTGCGACGACCAAGGTGTTTTGATGTACAATTTGGATACCGCAAGATCCAAGACCAGACTTTCTTATCCGATTTTGATAAGTTCCTTGAAAGTATAAAGTAACAACATAAAAGTGTAGAAATGTAACACCTCCCCCTCTTCCTCATCACCGCCATCCTGTTCTGCGGCAACCTTGTGACTCGAGCACGGTTTCAAACCCATAGGCGAGGAATGGAGGCACTTAACGTTGAAAAACGAACCGTTCCCAAATACCTATTCCACTTTTTCAGTGAAGCAACTATGACAAAAAACTCCTCAATTATGGGTGGGTTGCGCGATTTTTGTTGTTTTAATCACGATAAACACGACTGAACATGAAAAACAAAGTAATTCTATTGGCTATGACATGCTTGGCAATGATCACGACCGCCTGGGGACAGGTAGAAAGCTTTTCGGATAGAGATTTGGAAGCCGAACAATACATCTTTGCAATCCAAAAGGTTTGGGCCGACAACCCCATTCGGGTGGAAAATATTGACCCAAACACCCGTATCAGGAGTTTCGCAAAGGCTTTCTGTAGTAGATATCAGGACTACAGACCCAACGAAGCGATGATGGACTATCTCAAAAAACCCGGAGACTACTCTTGGGAAGAAAAGCACTATTATTCGGAAGACCTCCCTCGTAATGGCTATATCAAATGCGATATGGGTGGACAGTTCGACTACCTAACAGAGATGTGTTATTGGCGTCGTCCCAATGGGCACCTGCTGGTGGGCGTCCTGATGCAGATAGGTCACGAAGGTGAAGAATGCGATGCTTTGATTCTGTTTTACGACTTCGATCCAAAAACACAAGTGATGTCACCCGACACCACTATCCATCAAACCGTCATGAAAATCGTGAATAACCATACGGGCTCACTTTTCTTCGAATTACCTAAAGAAGGAAAAGACATCAATGTGATGGCAGTGCGTTGGACAATGGAAGACGATTTCGTCTATGACCATTTCTTGCTGAAATGGAATGGCAACTCTTTTACGAAGAAAAAATTGAAAAAGAGGTTGAATAACCATAAGAAAAGGGGAAAATCATTTGCCAAAGACCGTTTTGAAGAAATCCACCGTGTGGCCAACAACTTGCTTGCGGCGGCGGGTGATGGTGTGGTTTTCGCCTTCCACCACTTTCAGGGTGGCATGAGGGCGGTAGGCTTCCAGATAACGTTCGCTGCACCACATCGGAACGATGCCGTCGCGGTCACCGTGGAGGAGGAGCACAGGGCCTTGATAAGCTGCCGCGGTGCCATAGATGTCGAGCTGCTGCGTGGTGACGAGGTATTCGCGCCCCAACTTATACAACCCCCAACAGCGGATGTATTCAGGCGGGTCCTTAGGGTCGAAATGTGCGTTGAAAAACTTGCCGCCCTGACAGGCCTCTTTGATGACCGAGCCTGGGGCAATCAGCACTAAACCCGATGGGACCGTACTTTCGCTGGCCAGTCGTCCAGCCGCCATCGAGGCAACGACACCGCCTTGCGAGTGACCCAACAAGCCTACGCCTTTTACATACGGCAGACTTTGCACATAATCCCAGACGGCCTTTGCTTCAGCCAATTCCTTTTCGATAGTCATGTACTGCTTGCGGCCTTCGCTCTTTCCATGTCCACCGAAGTCGAATCGGATGGAGGCGATGCCAGCTTCGGCAAGACCTCTTGCGAGCTGAGGCATGGGGCCATAGTCCTTGCTGGAGAAGATGCCGTGCATCAATATCACCATCGGACATTGGTCTTTTGTAGTGTCGAACCCTTCGGGCAAAGTGACCTTATAGGCAATCTCGCCTTGAGGACCTCGGATGGAGGCTTTTTGCGCTTGACAACCCGATAGAAACACCAGGCCAAGCACTGTCAGTAATAGATAAGTAAAGCGCTGTTTCATAAATAGATAACGCTGGTAGTAGCAGTTTATTATATATAGCTGTGCATATTAATCCACCTTATTGAGATTCCCTAAGGGAATGGAGTTGGGGCGTGGTCTTATAAACGGCGGCATAAGCAAGTCACCCCTTTGTATGCCCCACAAGCCGCCGCATATAGAAAAATGAACAACCTCCATTTCCTTGGGAATCTAACTAATAGCTTTTCAGATATACATGGTTTTGAACAGTAACTTTTGACACATGTTTTGATGAAATAGATATTTTGTACCTTTGCATATCCAATACAATTCAATGATGAAATCAAACTTGTTTTTTCAAGCGCTGACGAAATTCCTCCTTGGCGTCATCATCTTGGGTCTACTCATCTTCTTGCCCGCAGGCTCGTTCCACTATTGGCAGGGCTGGCTGCTGATGGGCATACTGTTCGTCCCGATGTTCATCGCTGGGCTTGTTATGATGGTCAAAAACCCTGAACTATTGCAAAAACGGTTGAACGCTAAGGAACAAGAGAAGGAGCAAAAGACCGTAGTGGCACTGAGTGGCTTACTATTCATCGCCGCCTTCGTTGTTGCTGGTTTAAATTGGCGTTTCCAATGGTGTGTGCTGCCGAATTGGGCTGTTTGGACAGCCGCGGCGATCTTCTTGATATGCTATCTTCTGTATGCTGAGGTGCTGCGCGAAAACACCTACCTCTCACGTACCATCGAGGTTCAGGAGCACCAGAAAGTGATTGATACTGGGCTTTATGGCATCGTCCGCCACCCGATGTACATGGCCACCACGCTCCTCTTCCTGATGATGCCTTTGGTGCTGGCTTCGCCGATTTCGTTCGCCATCATGCTGTTGTATATCCCTTTGATAGCCAAACGCATCCGGAATGAGGAAGCCGTTTTGGAACAAGGTTTGGAAGGCTACAGCGAATACAAACAACGGGTGAAATATAAGGTTTTGCCTTTTATCTGGTGATAACCTACACACAATACCACCACGTGATGTCACAAAAAAGACGTATCTTTACCATCTACAAATCCACTTCAATCCACCCACAATGAAAATACTTCATACTGCCGACCTGCACTTAGGCCAAATCCTCTACCAAAACTATGAGCGTGCCGACGAACACCAATATTTCTTCCAACAACTGGAGCAATGGTGCAAGGAGGAACAACCCGATGCCCTGCTCGTGAGCGGCGACGTGTTCGACATCCAACAACCCTCTAACACCGTTAAGGAGCTATTCAACACCTACTTCGTCCACTTGCAAAAGCAACTGCCCGACATGCACATCGTCATCACTGCTGGTAACCACGATTCGGCTTCACGCATCCATGCCGACCGTGCCGTATGGACCTTCTCCAACACTCATCTGGTGGGTCTGGCTCCCTCGATGGATGTCCCCGATGGCTGGCAGAACGACTACATCATCGAACTCTCCAACGGCTTCATCATCGCCATGCCTTACATGATTGGAGACCGTTCAAGACAACTGCAATCGATTCTCGACCAAGTGAATGAACGTAACATCGATGGTAAACCCGTCATCATGATGGGTCACCTCGCCGTGACAGGCATGGACCCCGAAGGTCACGACTTTGAGATTGGCAAAATCAAGACGCAAGATGCCAACAGCCTCGGCATTGGCTATGACTACCTTGCGCTCGGTCACATCCACAAGCCCCAGACCATCGGACACCCCGAAGATTGCATGACCCTTGATACTGTCACTTATCCCGCTCCCATTATCCGCTACTCGGGCAGTGCACTCCATGTCAGTTGCGACGAAGCCTACCCCCATACCGTCAGTGTGGTTGAAATCGACAAACACGGAGGCCAAGTCAACCTGCGCCAACTGCGCATTGACGAATTACGCCATTTCTATACCCTGCCTGAAGCTACAAATGTTGCCTTTGCCGATGAGGCTGAAACCCTACAAGGCATAGAAGAATGTTGCAAAAAAGATGAATCCTGCTACATTCGCCTTAAGATAAAACACAGCGCAGTACTGTCATCAAACTTCAACCAAAAGGTGTACGACATACTGAACAGCCACGGCAACAAGGTGCGCTACAACCCGCGAATCATCTGGATGGGACAACCTGAATCGGAACAAAATGAAGACAACAAACCCACCTTCGAGTTGGTCGAACTCCAACAAATGACCGACCCAGTAGTATTCATCGAAAAGACCAAAGACCAATATCCCCGCCTTGACCTAACAACCCTCCGCGAAGTCTTTAAAGAGATTGAAATTGAAGTCTCCCACATCAAAGAAGAAGCAGCAAAAAAGAGGAAGATGAAGAACGTCACCCAAGACGAAGAAAGCAACAACTAAAAAAAGCACGAAAGTTATGAAAATCAAAGAGCTGCATATAAGGAATATCGCCTCTATCGAGAAAGCCGACATCAACTTTGAAAAAGACCTGAACGAGGCCTTCACCAACACTCCTGCTCCCATCTTTCTCATCACAGGCAACACTGGTGCCGGCAAATCCATCATCCTCGATGCCATCGCGATGTCCCTCTACAAGACCACCCCTCGCCTTAGCAACGTGAATAATACGTTAAACAACTCGTTTGTCAATTCAACAGGCGAAATCATTTCGGTAAAAAGCATCGAGCAATATACCCGTATGGGAATATCACCTAAAGATGATTGTTATAGTGAATTGTTGTTTGAAGGCAACGACGGGAAGACTTACAAGGCCCGTCTCACGCTTGGCATGAGCAACATGAAAGGCCAAAGCAAAGAAGCCGAAAAGCGTTTCAAATACAACAAACCCAAGTGGAGCCTTGACGTAGGTGGCATCAGTTATACAGCCGTTAACGACATCAAGCAGAAGATTCAAGATTCCGTTGGTCTTACCTTTGCACAGTTTAGCCGCATGGCCATGTTGGCACAAGGTCAGTTTGCCGCCTTCCTGACTGGCGACAAAATAGAACGCGAGACAATTCTCGAAAAGCTGACCAACACACAACATTTTTCATTTTATGGCACCGCCATCGAAAACTTGTTCAAAAAAGCCAAAGGAACCAAAATAAGTGCCCAGCAACTTTATGACCTGGAAAAAGAACACACCCTGCCCGAAAATGAAGTGATTGAGCTGAAAAAACTGCAGCAAGAAACCATGCAACACAAGGCTGAACTCGAGAAAAGCATCGACGGCATTGGTAAGCAGATTGAGCAACTCAACATTATCGAAGGCGGCCATAAGAACATCAAGGATGCCAACGACGCACTGACAGAACTCGAAGCCATCGTGAACGGCGAGGAATACAAAGGCAAGAAGGCACTTAAGGATGACTGGGAGGCCACGGTTACCGAGCGTCAGCGTCTCGACGACCTTCACAAAGCCAACGACAAGTTGAAAGGATTGCAGGAAAATGTAATTATGCTGCAAAGCACATACGAAACTCTTGCTGCCGACCTCGTTGAAAAAGAAAGACAACGCTCTCTGCTCAACGCTGTAATCGAAAAAGACAACCAATGGCTCGAAGCCCGCAAAGCGCAGGATGAACTCTACAGCAACGCCAAGGCATTTCTCTTGCAGTTGGATCAATATAAAAGTCAAGTCGACGATATCAAGAAACTGACTGATAAGAAACAAGCTGCAGAAGGGAAAGTCGAAACCCTAAAAAGCGCACTTAGTACGGCCAACGAACAACTCACAAAAGCCAAGCAAGCCGTTGACGACAAGCAGAAGGTGATTGATGACAAGACCAAAGAACGCGAAACACTGAAGCCCGATGAAATCACCAAAAAGTTGGCTGACCTGAGCAAGGAGAAGTCACAACTCGAGCAACTGCAAAAGGACATCGAACAATACAACAAGCAACTGCAGGATTATAAAGATTTATTAGAAAGAATCAATAAGGATAAAATACAACTCGAAACATTAGACGAGAACCTGAAGAAAAAAGAGTATGCTTTCAAGACTGCTCAAAGCACTTATGAGCAAGCTAACGCACGCTATGTCACCATGGGTAGCAGCATTGAGGAAACGATGGTTGCCTTACGTCAACGCCTTATCAAAGAACACGCTGAGACCTGTCCCCTCTGTGGCCAGGGCATCACGCATGAACTGCTGTCGACGGATGATTTTCAAAACATGATCACACCGCTCGAAGAAGAGAAAAACCAAAGCAAAAATGCAATGGACAAAGCAGAACATGAGCGTGATGAAGCCAAATCCGAGTTCGACAAACTCAAAGGTGCCGTCGGCACACAAATTAATCAAGCCAACAAGCATCATGAGGAAAACAAAAAAGAACGTCAGCGCATTGTAGGTGTAGCCTTAACCCTCAGCCTCGCTCCCCAAGACCGACTTCCTCTGCAAATTGCTGAACGACTGAAAAAGAACGAGGAGGGATCCCGTACTTTGACCCAATCTGCCAATAAAGCTGAAGCACTACAAAAGGAAATCAACGGATTGTTAGGGGAGAAGAAACCTTTGGAAACAGCCCAAAGCAATGCCGACAAAGCCAAACAAAAAGCAGAAAAGGATTTTGAGGCTAATGAAAAAGAGATTAAAGACTGTAGCGAAAAGATAGAAGAAGCTGAAGGCAAGAAGTTGACCTTGACTACCCAGCTGTCGACAATGCTACAACCCGTTTATCCAGATTGGGCAAAAGACACAGAAGGCACCAAGACCCAACTGAAAGCATCGGCAAAAGAATACACGGATAAAAAGTCACTGCGTGATACCCATGTTACCCAGGCAAAAACAGACAGAATATTGCTCGAAAGCATCTGCGGTGTCAAAAAAAATATTCTCGACAAGATTCCATTTTGGGACAAGTTGTTCGATGCCGCCCCCCATAGTTCCAATGACATCACCAAAGAATGGAACAACCTCTTGGCAAGCGTCAGCGACTATATCTCCAACAAAAACGCCCAAGAAAAGACCATCAACGACTGCACAATAGAACTTGAGGCTTATTACCTCCAAAGCGGGAAGGATGAAGCCTATCTGAAATCCATCGGCGCACGCAAAGATGAGCTGGAAGAAGCAAAGGCTTTCGTCAAAAAGACGGACGATGACATCACCAGCCAGCAAACCACCATCAAAAATGCGCAAAAGTCGATTCAGGATGCTCTCATCTTGCTGAAGGTCGAGAAAGAAGAAGATTTGACTGACAAGAATACCCTTGAATCCAAGAAGCAAGAACAGACCGATGAAATGAATGTCTTGATGGAGCGCTTGGGAAACATCAAAGGAAAGTTAGAGCAAAACAATGAAAACAAAGGAAAACTTGCCGAAGCAAAACAGCACCTGGATGAAGCCGAGCAGACCTTTCAAAAGTGGGAAGTGCTTAACTCCTATTTTGGCGGGACACGTTTCCGCACGCTGGTACAGACCTATGTGCTCCGTCCTTTGCTGAACAATGCCAACATCTATTTGCAACAAATCACCGACCGCTACAATCTCACCTGTAGCGAAGACAACGAGCAACTCTCCATTCTCGTTTTCGACAACTACAGTAAGCAGATGCGTAGCTCCACGCTTTTATCGGGCGGCGAACGTTTCATGATTTCACTGGCCCTCTCGCTGGCCCTCTCATCCCTCAACCGTCCCGACCTGAATGTCGACATCCTGTTTATTGATGAAGGCTTCGGCACTCTTGACGAGACCAGCATCGAGTCGGTCATGTCGACCTTGGAGAAGCTGCAGGACATTGCTGGAATGAAAGACCGCCGTGTGGGCATCATCTCGCACCGTAAAGAGTTGGACCGTATCCCTGTACAGATTCAAGTGAAAAAGAAAGGCGAAGGACGTAGTGAGGTTTCCATAATAAAATCGTAGTTTTGCGACCTCAAAACATTGCTTCATGAACCCCAAACTTGTTCTCTTCGACCTTGACGGAACACTGCTTAACACCATTGCCGACCTCAGCGAGGCCGTCAACCACGCCTTGAAGTTGCGCGGCCTGCCGCTACACTCGTTAGAGGAAATAACCAAGATGGTCGGTCACGGTGTGCGCAACCTCATCATGCAGGCACTGCCCGCCGAACTGCGTGATGACACGGCTACCGTGGATGCTGTCTTGGCCGACTTCACGGACTATTACTTCGCCCATATCGACGTGTATACCCAACCCTACCCAGGCATACCTGAACTCATCGTGACACTGCACCGCCACGGCGTCCTGCTGGCCATCGCCTCCAACAAGTTCCAAGCGGGAACGGAATATCTCATCAAGGAGTTCTTTCCGGGCATCCCCTTCGTCGCCGTATTAGGCAACCGCCCTGGTTTTCCACTCAAGCCCGACCCCGAGATTGTCGGCGAAGTGCTGCGCAAGGCAGATGTCAACAAAGAAGAAGCTGTCATGGTCGGCGATTCCCCTACCGACATGAGGACCGCCGCCAATGGCGGTATCAGAGGCATTGCCGTAGGCTGGGGCTATCGTGATATGAGAGAAATTGAAGGCATAACTGTTGTTGAGACGGCTAAAGAACTACAAAAACTGCTCTTGCCATGACCGACAAAATGACCCCCGCGCAGCGGCACTACTGCATGTCGCGCATCCACGG